>Ga0222647_1000096_pt1 | contig 47042 bp, 41 predicted proteins | sample AntAcemetagen333_FD_179864 | JGI IMG/M metagenome (GOLD analysis project Ga0222647, IMG submission 179864) | Saline water microbial communities from Ace Lake, Antarctica - #333 | ecosystem: Environmental > Aquatic > Non-marine Saline and Alkaline > Saline | place: Antarctica: Ace Lake...
TATTGCTTTGGATTTCCAATTTTTAATCCTATCTTCATCACGTCTTTTAGACATAATCCTCGTTGTTTTTGATTGTTTGAAGACTCAAAAATACGAGGAATTTTTTTTATCTTTTGTACAGCCTATGTTAGAGCAGATAAAAAGAGATATTGTGAAACAAGAAAATAATTGAAACAAGATTACGGCTTTTGCAGGGGCATGGGAAAATATGGAAGAACTCGATTTTCAAGGAAACGAATATTCAACTTAATAATGCCTCCTCGTAAAAAAACCGTGTCGGTTTTTAAAACCGACACGGTTTGTACGTTATCAAATTCATTGCGTCATTTGCGAAAAAAAAACCGTGTCGGTTTTTAAAACCGACACGGTTTGTACGTTAATATTTTAACAACCAATCCATTTTCTCCGCTACTTTTTCCGCATTCGGCAACATCGTTTCTTCCAATACCGAATTCAACGGAATCGCAGGCATATTCTCAGAACCCAACGTAATCACAGGTGCATCTAAATAGCGGAAACATTCCTCTTGAATCCGACTGCTTAGGCTTCGTGCGAAAGTATTATCAACGGGTTCTTCCGTAATTACCAAACATTTATTATGGCGTTTCACCGTTTTAAAAACCATTTCGGTATCTAACGGATAAAGCGTTCGTAAATCAACAATTTCTATTTGACCTTTGAAATTTTTTGCAGCATTTAATGCCCAATGAACGCCCATGCCGTAAGTAATAATCGCTAAAGAATCACCTTTTTCGATTTGCTCAGCATCTGCTTGAAGTACGGAATTTGCTTTGCCGAAAGGCAAAATATAATCAGCACTCGGTTCGATAGATTTTGCGGCTTTCGTCCCTGGTACTTTCGACCAATACAACCCTTTATGCTCAAACATTATGACAGGATTTGGGTCATAATAAGCGGCTTTCATCAAGCCTTTCATGTCGGCTGCGTTGCTCGGATAAGCGATTTTTATTCCTCGAATATTCGCCACGACCGATTCTACACTGGAAGAATGATAAGGGCCACCGCTGCCATAAGCGCCAATCGGCACGCGCAAAACCATACTCACAGGATATTTTCCGTTACTCAAATAACAACTTCTGCTCACTTCCGTAAATAGCTGATTCAACCCTGGCCAAATATAATCAGCAAACTGAACTTCTACAATTGGCTTTAAGCCAACCGCAGACATACCAACGGTTGAGCCAATAATAAAGGCTTCTTGAATCGGCGTATTGAAAACTCTATCGTCCCCAAATTTTTGTGCCAAAGTCGCTGCTTCACGAAAAACACCACCCAATCTCGCCCCAACATCTTGACCGTACAAAAGGCTTTCGGGATGCTTTCGCATAATTTCCTCAATCGCCAATAACGCACAATCGACCATGACTTTTTCTTCATTGCCTTTCGGCGAACGTTCACCCTGTTCTTCGGTAATCGGAGTCGGGGCAAAATCGTGCGTGAATAAGTCCGAGGGAAGCGGATCTTCTTGTGCAATTGCTTCGTGCAAATGCGTTTCAATTTTGGTTAAAATTTCTTTTTCTATAGTTTCAATTTCCTCATTTGTAATTTCATTGGCTAATAATTCTGCAACTAATTTTGGATAAGGATCACGCAATTGATGTTCCTCCAGATCATGACGATACCACTCTTTACGAACGCCCGACGTGTGATGATTCAACAAAGGCACTTTGGCGTGAACCAAAAACGGACGACGTTCGGAACGAATAATCGCCAAAACTTCGTTAATTGTTTCGTAGCATTCCGTGAAATCTGTGCCGTCAATTGTGCGAACTTCGATGCCGTGAAAACCCATAGCGTAACCAGTCGCATCTTGAGCCCGAATTTCGTCAGCGTGTGCCGAAATATCCCATTCATTATCTTGCACCAAATACAAAATCGGCAACTGCTTCAAAGCTGCCATTTGAAATGCTTCCGCAACCTCGCCCTCGGTAATACAAGCATCGCCCAACGAGCATAAAACGATAGGATTTTGACCGTCAAAATCGTCACTCAAACCAACCTGCTCCTTATACTGAAAACCCATTGCTGCACCAGTCGCAGGAATCGCCTGCATTCCAGTTGCCGAAGATTGATGCGGAATTTTTGGCTTATCGTCATCTTTCAAACTCGGATGTGCATAATACGAACGCCCGCCCGAAAACGGGTCGTCACGCTTCGCCAAAACCTGCAACATCAAGTCATAAGGGGACATACCGATAGACAACAACATCGCATCATCTCGATAATATGGAAAAGCAAAATCTTGTGGCAAAAGCTGTAAACCTGTTGCAATCTGTATCGCTTCGTGACCCCGTGAAGTCGCATGCACATATTTAGAAACCAATTTAAAATTTGCTTCATAAACTTCGGTCATGGTTTTCGCTTCGCACATTAGGCGGAAGGCTTTTAGCAATAAATCGGTATTTATAGTTGATTGGTTGGTTGTCATTTTTTTAGATTTTAAAGGTTAGACGTTAGATTTTAGACATTAAATCGTTGGATTTTAGACTGCATACTTCTGAAAGCAATGCAGTCTAATATCTAAAGTCTAAAGTGGACGATTTACATCAAATGCTTCTAAATAATCGGCAACTCTTCTCAAAAATGAACCGCCTAAATATCCGTCCACAACTCGGTGATCGTAAGCATGTGACAAATACATCAAGTGGCGAATCGCAATCATATCACCATATTCTGTTTCCACAACGGCAGGTTTTTTCTGAATCACGCCCGTTGCCAAAATCGCAACTTGCGGCTGATTAATAATCGGCGTTCCCATGATATTGCCGAACGTGCCGACATTGGAAATTGTATAAGTTCCGCCTTGAACATCGTCTGGCGAGAGTTTGTTATTTCGAGCTTTATCGACTAAAGCGTTGGTCGCTTTTGCAATGCCTTGAAGGTTCAAAAAGTCCGCATTTTTAACAACGGGAACAATCAAATTTCCACTTGGCAACGCTGCTGCAATACCGATATTAATATCTTTTTTAATAATAATATTATCGCCATCAACCGAAGCATTAATCGCAGGAAAGTCTTTAATCGCTTTGGTTACAGCTTCTATGAAAATCGGCGTAAACGTAATTTTCGTACCGTATTTTTCCAAAAATGCCTTTTTGTTTTTATTTCTCCAAGTCACCACATTTGTCATATCGACTTCCACGAAAGACGTAACGTGCGGCGCAATGCGTTTAGAATCAACCATGTGTTTGGCGATAATTTTTCGCATTCTGTCCATTTGGATAATCTCAACGTTGCCGTTGTCGAGTTGCGACTCACGAGCTGCGGGTTTTGGCGAAATTGCTACTGGTTTATTCGCAGGCGTAGGCACAGGTATTGACTTCTCAACTTTAGCGACTGGCGTATTTTTGGTATTAATATAATCAACGATATCGCTTTTTTTGACTCTGCCATTTTCACCGCTTCCATCAATACTTTCCATTTCATTCAAACTCAAATTTTCCTCTTCCGCAATCGAACGAGCCAAAGGTGAGTAGAAACGATTAGAAACACTCGGGCGAAGTTCTTCGAGTTGTGAGTTACCAGTTGCGGGTTCTGAACCCTGTAAGTTTGAAGTTGTTGTATTTTGGGTTGAAGTTGTTTGAGGCGTTACTTCGGCTGAACTCGTTGCTTCTGTTTCAATAATCGCAATTACTTTTCCAACTTCTACAACATCATCTGCCTGATACAAAATCTCTTTGATGACGCCAGAAACTGGTGATGGAATTTCGGAATCGACTTTATCCGTTGCGATTTCGCAAATCGGTTCGTCCTCTTCGATGGTTTCACCAACGTTTTTTAACCATGTAATAATGGTCGCATCGGTGATACTTTCTCCTAATTTTGGTAAAACTAACTGAAAGTTAGACATTGTCTTCGTGTTTTTTTGTTAGTGAAAATATGGTATTTTGAAAGGCATCGGACGCTCTAAAAGCATTTGATGCCTAATATTTAACACAAAAGTACACTTTTTTAATTAAAGTTGCTACAGCAACTATTATTAATACAATTGTTAGGGTTAAAATAATTTTTTTGTAGTTTTGTTTAATGATTCGGTATTTCTAATTCCATATTCCTAATTTCTAATTAATAAAACGTGATTGATAAAAACCAAATAGAAAATAGTAAAAACTTCGGTTTTCCAATGGATAGAGCCATTAAAATGGTTCGCCTAAAATATAACAATGCCTTTAAAGAATTAGGGTTTGATTTGACGACCGAACAATGGGTTTTGATTGAAAAATTGTACCATCAAAATGGTCAATCGCAATCAGATTTGGCAGAAGGTAGCTATAAAAATGCACCGACCGTTTCCCGAATTATTGACTTATTATCCAAAAAAGGACTGGTCGAACGGTTGCGTTTTAAAAACGATAGACGACGGTATAAAATTTATTTAACTACTGAAGGTCAGCGAGTTGTAGAAGTCTGTTATCCAAAAATATTGGAATTTCGGACGGAAGGTTGGCAAGGTTTGAGCGATGAAGATTTTGATAATTTTATTCGGATTATTGAAAAAATTGCAGAAAATCATTAATTAAGTTTTCAGTCTGCAATCTACCACCGAAAAAATTGGACACAACAAAAACCAACAAAAAAGCCCCAAAGTAGGCAACGCCCTATAAAAAACAAAAGCCCCAAAGCGGGCGACAACAACAGCATAGGGCAACGCCCTATAAAAAACAAAAGCCCCAAAGCGGGCGACAACAACAGCATAGGGCAACGCCCTATAAAAAAAAGAGATTATTATAAGTTTAAATAAAATAAATGAAAAACATCCACCTCGATTTTACAGATTTACAATCAAAATTAAAATTTAAACAAAAAAAAGAAAAACGTTTTATTTTTTGTTTGATTCGGCAAAAATATCTGGTAATTACACCAGAAGAAATTGTGCGGCAGTTGATTTTGCTGTATTTAGTCGAAATTAAAGCCTATCCAAAAAATCGAATTGCCGTTGAAAAACAATTGGATATTAATGGAAGAAAAAAACGTTTTGATATTTTAATTTTAAATAAAGAAATACAACCTGTTGTTTTGATAGAATGTAAAGCACCAAATGTTCTGATTTCGCAACTGACTTTTAACCAAATTACGCAGTATAATTTGACGCTAAATGCAGATTTGTTAATTGTTAGCAATGGCGAAATGACGTTTTGTTGCACGATGAATCACGAAGATAAAACGTATGATTTTTTAGATGAAATTCCATCTTATAAGATGGAATCAAAAAATTAAAATAGATTTTTAATTAGCTATTTTTAATAAAATAACTTCCTCATTTGTAAATTTATTAGTTAAAAAATTCAGGATATGGGTTTTACCGAATATGTTCAGCGTCTTTCAAAATTGGTAAAAAATACCTTATCCCAAAGCTTGTTTACCCGAAAAAATTGGGGTAAATTCATTAGTGAGCGTTATGGTTTTTGTTTAGATTAGTGTCGATTCTCCGAACATCAAAAAATAACTCAAATTTCTATTTTCCACAAACCCCGAGGTTTCCCCGAGATTTCGGGGCAGACTGGGACAAACGGGTTCGGTTCTCTGAACCTTGTTACAATCGAAAAAGGTTCAGAGAACCGAACCCGTTTGTAGAAAAGTAATGTTATCAATGGTCTTGAGGTTCAGAGAACCGACACTGTTCGTTTTAACAAAATTTGTACCGCTCATTAATGGGATAAACTCAGTAACTTTTGATTTAAAATAAAAACTATATGTTTTTGAACTCAATGGCTAATCTCGATTTTTTCCGTGGATTTTCTCGAAATTTCTACCATTTCTGAGCGGTGTCAATATTTTAAATGATAGAAGGGTAGTTCTAAAATTCACTTTTTGACTTATCATTTTAGGCTTTCAAAGCCAATCTTTCCAATACGTCATAATACGGCAGGCATTCCGCCAAAAGCGGTTTTAACCGTTCTGGAAAAGGTTTTATTTTGGATTTGTGTGGTGCAAAACCGGTAGATTGATGCACGCTTTTGTACCAATATTTCGCCCAACAACCGTCCTCTTTTATTGCTCCGGCTTCCCAACTTAACATTGCCTTATCGAAAGAAATACCAATATTTTCACAAAGTTCCGTCAACACTTTTTTAGGATTTAATAAAACCTGTTTGGCATCTAAAACCACGACTTTTTGATTTTTTGATTGCAAATATTCCAAAATTTTCAATTGCGAATCATAACCAACATCGTACAAACTCGGCGTTTCGACTTGCTCATTATAAGACGGCAACATTTCTCTGGGGTTTCGAGTCAAAATCACATTGACACAATTATCCATAAATACCCAATCTAATTCTAATAAATGGTGTGCCATATGTTTAAAAAAAACGATGGGCGTAGCGTGTTCGCCCATCATCATTTTGACGACTTTTTTGCCATCATTCTCCATCGTTTCCAATACTTTTGCTGCTCCAGGGTGATATTCATAAGCAGGAGATTTGGATAAATAATGTGCATATAAAGGCTCGTCAAACACAGTCGTATCTTTTCGTTGAGCGAAAGCGTACATTGTTGCCGTTGATATATTTCGAGGTCCTGACCAAAGATTAATTCGCGTCATATTTTTTACTTTTACCTTTATTTTACTTTCACGCTTTTAATTTTTTTTCAAAACTTCTGTTTCAATTAAATCATGGTACAAATCGCTCAATTTTCGGCTCATCGCACCAAATTTCTCCTCGCCAATTTTCCGTCCATCGATTTTCGTGACAGGCGTAACACCGCCAAAAGTCCCGGTAACAAACGCCTCATCTGCACCGTAAACGTCAAACAGCGAAAAATTCTTTTCATGACACGGAATGCCATTTTCTCGACAAACTCGAATAATATTGTGGCGAGTAATGCCATTCATACAATATTGTCCAGTCGAAGTCCAAACTTCACCGTTTTTTACCATGAAAAAATTGGTTGCATTACAGGTAGAAACAAAGCCGTGAAGGTCTAACATTAACGCCTCATCCGCACCTGCTTCAATCGCTTGAACCAATGCCATTACTTCGTGTAATTTGCTATGACAATTCAAACGAGGGTCTAAATAGTCGGGCGAACCTCTGCGAATCGTGCTGGTAAAAAGAGTAATTCCTTTCTCTTGCGATTCCTTATTTGCCGTTTTATGTTCGGCAATAATGACCAAATTTGGACCCGAAATTGTCAAGCGAGGATCTTGTGAAGGCGTTTTTTTGATGCCCCGTGTGACCATCATTCGGACGTGAACGCCATCGTGCATATCGTTGGCTGCCAATGTTTTATGTGCTTCTTCAATCAATTCAGATTTCGTCATTTTCAAATCCATTCCAATTGTAGCCGCAGCTGTCCAAAGCCTATCCAAATGCAAATCTTCAAAAACCAAAACGCCTTTGTGCAAACGCAGTGCTTCCCAAATTCCATCGCCGACTAAATAACCGCTATCAAAAACCGAAATTTTTGCTTCGTTTCGAGGAAATAATTCGCCATTGACATAAATCAATATTTTTTCATTCCGTTCATCGGGAAGTGCGTTGTGTGTTCCGTGTACCATTTTTTAGATATTTTTTTAGTGTAAAAATATAATCGAACAAATGTAATTGAACGGTAAGTAAATTCAAAAAGTAAATTTAATTAAATGGTTAAATTTGTAACCGTCATAATTTCAGGCAAGCAGTTCTCGGTTTGAAATAATTTGAAATATCTTCAGTTTTAAATAACCGTTTTTTATCCTAATTTATAAGGTAAATTATGTGAGTATTCGACGGGTGATTTAAAATCGCTTGTCGAATATCGTAGAAGGCGTAGCAACCCGTCATTTAATTTTAATAAAATAAGCTTTTAATCAAAAAAATAAGGAACTAAAATATAAAAGCTCAACAATTTCGACAGTTTCCTGCTGAGTTGTTGAGCTTTTATATTCACTTAAAATAGTTTATAACCGGTTGCTTTTTAAATTTTTGCGATGACTGCAAACGGTCAATTGCTAACTATTTTTATTTTTTACCGAATAAACCACCTAAAAGATTTTTGCCCATATTTTGAACGTCATCAATAATGCTACCGTCACCATCTTTATCCAAAGAACTGAACGTGCTGCCCAATTGCTTATCCAGAGATTCCAACATACCAGCACCTTGTGTTTTGACAGAACTCATCAAACCGTTAAGGTCAATGCCAGTTTTGCTCGTCAAACTACCCAAAAATGTTGTTGCTTGAGCGGTGATTTCGTCTAATAAAGACTTTGTTTTTTCTTCATTCAGACCACTGCTTTTACTAACCATAGCTGTCACTTCTACCGCTTTATCATCGTCCATCACATCGGTCGCTTTCGGCGCTGCGTTATCGCCCATTCCGAACATTGCTTTGATGTCGTCCGTAATGCTGCCGTCACCATCTTTATCTAAAAAGCTCAATTTACTTGAAAGGGCACCCATTACGGATGGCAAAATTCCTTCCACTGCTTTTTTTACAGTTTCTGTACTTTCGCCCATTTTAGTCGCCAATTCCTTGATTTTTGCTTCGTTGAAATGACCTTTCAACATATTCATTAAATCCATAATTTTTATGATTTTTCGTTATTAAATAATTTATGCTGTGACGTATTTTTAAACTCAAAGTAATGTTACGAATTGATAAATGATAAAAAAAAGATATGATATTAAAGTTTTCTTAATTTGTTAAAATCATCGTTAATCAAGTGATAATCAAGGCGTTTAATCGGTTCTTGTTAAAACAAATATTGTTTTGTTAATTATAAAATTTCCAAAAAAAGTTGCTTAACGTTTGAATATTTGAAATTAATAGTACAAATTTGCACCATAATATTTAACAAAACACTTCAATCGTTATGAAATTATTTATATTAAATTATTGGTTCTGTTTCTATTCTTTCAGACTTGTACCCTTGTTCGGTAGCAGATAACTAATTTAATGTCATTAAATGAAAAATCTCCGAGCAAGCAATTGTTCGGAGATTTTTTTTTGCCAAAAATAATCTATCCCGACTCCCTCCATTTTTAAAGAGGGTAAGGCTCAACACAAACTTTATGGAAACAGCAATTTTAGCATCAGAAATGGCTTTGGACGAAAATGATTATTTATCGAAAAGTGTAGCGATTCAAGGAATTGAAGGTTCGTTTCATCACATTGCAGCGATGAATTATTTTGGTGATAATATTAATTTAGTGCCTTGCAATAGATTTGAAGATGTATTCAAAAATTTGAATAATGAGGTGGCAAATAAGGCGATTTTGGCAATCGAAAATAGTGTTGCAGGGACGATTTTACCGAATTATGCTTTATTGAGAAACCAAAATTATAATATCGTTGGAGAAGTTTATTTGAGAATCAAACACCAACTTTTGACGATAAATATGCAACGAATTGAGGATATAAAAGTGGTACGGTCGCATCCGATGGCGTTGTTGCAATGTCAACATTTTTTTGAAAAATATCCACATATTCGATTGGTTGAAAGTGATGATACGGCGGCAAGTGCGAAGCGTTTGGTCGAAAATCCGAAGTTGGGAATCGCTGTTATCGCAAGTCAAAAAGCAGGTGAAATTTTTGGATTGGAAACCATCGCAAAAGATATTGAAGACAACAAACGCAACTTTACACGGTTTCTAATTTTAGATAAAAAAAATAATCAAGATTCTGAATTATATCAAGTCAACAAAGCAAGTATTTGCTTTCATTTGGGTCATGAAGTTGGTTCATTAGCAAAGGTTTTGACGGCTTTAGCTTCCGCAAATGTGAATTTAACAAAGATTCAATCTTTGCCAATTGTCGGTCGAGAATGGGAATATTTCTTTCATTTAGATATGGAATTTGATAATTATAATTTGTACAAAAATGGTTTAAAAAAGATTAAACCGTTGATTCACGATTTGCAAGTTTTGGGCGAATATCGAAAGGGGAAAACTTATTAGAACGAGGGACGAAAAAAACGAAAGACGGAGACCTCGCTTGATAAGAAACGAAAAAAAAAAGAGTAACGATAATAATATTATTAATAATAAAAATTATAAAATTATAATGGACGTTTCGATAAATGAAGCGTTCGGTAAAAGAAAAATCATGGGAATTACAAAAATGAAAGATTGGGGTTTAGGAATTGATACGACGAAACCGATTGTGGTTTCTGGTCCTTGTAGTGCAGAAACGGAAGAGCAGACGATTCAATCTTGCTTGGGCGTAGCAAAACAAGGTGCGAGAATCTTGCGTGCTGGTATCTGGAAACCTCGTACCCGTCCTGGCTCTTTTGAGGGAATCGGTAGCGAAGGTTTGCCATGGTTAAAAACTGCGGGGCGTTTGACAGGTTTGCCTGTAACCGTTGAAGTGGCTAATGCTCGTCACGTTTATGAAGCCTTGAAAAATCAAGTGGATATTTTGTGGATTGGTGCAAGAACGACTGTAAATCCATTTTCTGTTCAAGAAATTGCGGATTCTTTGCGAGGTGTCGATATTCCTGTAATGGTTAAAAATCCAATTAATCCAGATTTAAAACTTTGGTTGGGTGCATTTGAACGTTTTGAAGCCGTTGGTATTAAAAAGTTAGCAGCGATTCACCGTGGTTTTGCATCTTATCATAATACAGAATATAGAAATCAGCCACAATGGGAAATTCCGATTGAACTACGTCGTCATTTAGATATTGAAATGATTTGCGACCCGTCGCACATTTGTGGAAAACGCTCGACGTTGCAAAAAGTAGCTCAAAAGGCTTTGGATTTGAATTTTGAAGGGTTGATGATTGAGTCACATATTACGCCAGATGAAGCATGGAGTGATGCCGCTCAACAGGTTACGCCAGTAGATTTCGGTGAATTAATCCGTAGTTTGGTGGTTCGGGATTCTAATTCTGAAAATCCAACTTTCAATACGGCTTTGGACGAATTCCGTCATCATATTGACGAGATTGATGAGCAAATTATTCAATTAATTGCAAAAAGAATGGATATCGCTCGTGAAATTGGTAAAAATAAAAAAGATGATAATATTGCGATTTTGCAAATGAGTCGATGGGAAGAGGTCTTGAAAGCTCGTTCAGAATACGCTCAATCAAAAGGCTTATCTAAAAAGTTTGCAACGCATTATTTACAAGAAATTCATAACGAGTCGATTCGTCAGCAAACGGCAATTATGAATGAAATTGAATTGGAAAAGGTTTAATTTGTCATTTTAATTGATTGTTAATACAACTGCTCAAAAGTTCTTGATAATTTTTTTTGAGTGTTTTTTAATTTTGGATTTGAGTATTGGACGGGCGACTCAAAGTCGCCTGTCCAATTGCCAATCTTCTAACTATCAAAAAAATTTGATTTGTTGCATTGACCACTGACAAATAACTAATTAAAATGCCTAATTATCTATACCACGCCAAAAACTCATCAACTGCTTCTTTAGTCGTCATTTTTGGTTCGTAACCTAATTTTTCTTTTGCCTTTGAAATATCTAACGTCAGAGAATTTGCCAAAGTCGAAACAGAATAGCGCATTAAAGTTGGTTCTTTTTTGGTGAATTTAGCAAAGAATTCCATCGTGCCTGCAATTCGCATAGCAGCTTTATACGACAGTTTTTTTTGTGGAAATTCTAAATTTAAACCATCTAAAACATATCGCATTTCGTCCCAAAGTTTGACTGGTTCACCATTTGTGATGTTATAGGCTTCGCCACAATTTACCTCATCGGTCGTCAGTCCCAACCAAATCGCATCTGCCACATTACTCACCGCCGTCATATCCATAACGGTTTCTCCGTCACCAATAATTCGTAAACGACCAGCTTCCAACGCCCGAATCAATCGAGGCATAATCACCGTATCGCCACGACCAATCAAGGCACGAGGTCGAATAATGACGTGCGATAAGTTGGCATTATCCAATAATTTTTCAGCTGCCAATTTGGTGACTGCATAATCGTTAATCAACGTTTTGGGCAAAGGATCGCCTTCTTTGATATTGTATCTATCACGATACGCATTATAAATGCCAGGCGTAGAAATATAGATATATCGTTGAATATCAAAGCGTTGGCACATTTTAATTAATAAGGCTTGCGTATCAACATTTGCTTTTTTGAAGGTTTCATATTCACCGAAAGGGGAGGACAACGCCGCACAATTCACGACCTTATCAACACCTTGAACGATAGATTCGACGTATTTTTCATCGGTCAAATCACCCAAATGATATTCTATTTTTGGGTGTTTGACTTCATGAACAGATTTTATTGTTCGCCCCGCAGCGATAATTTTCTCAACTTCGGGATACGCTGCAAATTTTTCAATAGTTCGAGAACCTAAAAAACCCGTTGCACCTGTGACTAATATTTTCATTTTGAAATTGTATAAAAAACCCGTAGGGTAGGGCTTTAGTGATGAAGAATAAATATTTATGGTCGGTATTGTAAAGGAAATAGAAAAACTTCCTATATTTTGATATCAAAAAAGGAAGTTTCCGTGAGTGCTATAATTAGATGTAAGTTATTAAAAGCAAGTGAAACAAAAAAATGACTTTTTGATAATTTATCTACTCGGAATGTTACAAAAAATTCGGCTTGTTTAAGTTTTGTAGAAATTATCAAAGCAGCACTTATTTTTTGATTTTCAACCTAAAATCCACGTACAAACGGCTTTTGCACTCCGCACCGCACCTTCCATATAACCTGGAAATTGTGGTGCTGTTTCCGAACCTGCAATGATCAGTTTTTTATCTAAAAAAGGTTGTCGAAAGACTGGATGACCGTTATTTTGATGCGGTAAAATATGCGATTCGTAATCCGTAAAAGTAAATGGTTCTTTTCGCCAAACCGTTTCTTCATAACTTACGAAACTCCGAGCTGCTGACCCATAATATTTTTCTAACTGCTTCATAACCAACTCTAAACGTTCTGATTTAGTTATTGAAAAATAAGCCCCGTTCAAAAAACCTATTAGACCAAAACGGTCGTCTTCATAATTAGAATGGTCATACATTTCTGAAACTGGCCCGACATTACTGACGATTGTACCGCTTGAATTTTCTTGCCAAAATGGTTTCAGATAAGTCAACGATACTTTGATAGATTCGCCCATCCAGGTATGCGTATTTTTACCGATATTGATTAATTCCGTGGGCAAGTTTGCATTGATGGCAATCGTATTTAAAAATAAATTCGGTGGCAAGGTCGAAATGATTTTTTTAGTCTGAAAATCGTGTGTTGCGGATTTGACCGAAACCGTTTCATTTTCAATCAAAACCGTTTCTACAATTTGGTTCAAAAATATCTGTGAAAGTTCAATTTTATCCGCCAAAGCATTAATTAACGAAGTCGTTCCGCCTTGTATTCTGTAACTCGGGTCGTCGTTGGGTGGCAATGTAACTAATTGAGGCGGACTGGTCGAAATCGGCTCATAAATCGAACTATTGCTCAATTCTTGTTTAAAAATACCGACATTTAATTCTTGTAACAATGCTATTAAATCCGAATGTTTTTTGCCTAACCAAGTCGCTCCCATCTCTTGCGGTGCAAGGTTTTCGTTGTATTTTGTATGAATCCTACCACCAATTCGTCCTCGTGCCTCAATGATGTGAACGCTCAAATTTTGGTGGCGTAACAAATAAGCAATTGTCAAGCCTGTCAAACCTGCTCCGATGATAATAATATCTGATTCTATAATTTTCATGAAGTTTTTTGTATGAATATTTTTGTGTTGATATTTTTTGAATACATATTAACACCGAAAACTGCAATATGTATTTTTTTGATTGCTAAATATTTAATTGACACAATTTTATTCTTATTCCGTTAACACTTTTTTACAAAAATATATATTGAAAAATAGGTTTGTCATTTTTTATAAAAAACTCTTTTAATTCGTATTAAATCATCAATATCATAACTAAAAAATCGGCAACTTATTAAAAAAGTTATCTTACATCGCTTTTGGTTTTATGCCTTAAAAGTTTCAATTTTCTTTGTTGGAAAATATTTACAATTGTCTGATAGACAATTACTTAGAAAGTAAAGTAGGCACAGCCGAAAATTTTCTTAGTGTTCAATTAGCTGCTCATTTAAAAGCTAATGTATTGACCTTAGATGCTGAAGATCGACTGCGTGAAGCGGGTATTGGCAATAAGACAAAGTTTAATCAAAATAAAGCGATTCGGACGGATAAAATTTATTGGTTGGATAAAAACCATAATAATATTCATGAAAATGATTTTTTTGATTTAATAGATGATTTCGTAAATTATCTCAATCGGACGTGTTACACTGGTATAACTGGCTATGAGTTTCATTATGCGATGTACGAAGCGGGGACTTTTTACAAACGACATTTAGATCAATTCAAGGACAATAGCAGTCGAGCATTTTCGATGATTATGTATTTGAATGAAGATTGGCAAACAGAAGACGGCGGTGCGTTGTGTATTTATTTGTCGAACGGGACACAAATTATTCTACCCGAAAATGGTAAATGTGTGTTTTTCAAAAGCAATGAGTTAGAACATGAAGTACTGCTCAGTCACCGCCAACGTTTTAGCGTAACTGGTTGGTTTAAAACAAATTAGGTGTCAGTCATTGGTCGTTAGTCATTTTGGATAAGTTAAGTTTAAGTTTAATATTTATGATTTGCCAAGAACGAAAAATTAAGACTTTCGCAAATCATAAATATTAAACTTAGCTCCGACAAATGACCGATGACTAATCACTATTTTCAAATATCCATCTCAAAAACCAAATAGTGTTTATAAATGTCTCCGAAAACGTTTTGCATGGCTCGATTCATCATGACATTATCTTCCAAAACCCAACTACCTTCGCCATATAAAATCCCTTTTTTGACCGCAGCTTTGAGTAATTCATAACACAGTAAAACGTCAATTCCTTTGTTTCGATATTCAGGAATCACGCCCAAAGTAACGACTCTTATCCACCTTATTTTTTTTCTTTGTGTGAAAATTTTTAAAAAATTAAAAGGAAAAAGCTTGCCATTCATTTGTTTTTGAATGTAGTAAAAATCGGGAATGGCTAAGGCTTTGCCGATAACTTTGCCGTCTTTTTCTGCAAAAAGCAACAAATTTTCATCTGCAACTAACTTTAAATCCTGTCCCAATCGATCAAGTTCTCTTTCCGTAAAAGGAACGTGTCCCCAGTTTGCTTCCCAAGCTGCATTATAGACATTTTTTACATATTCCATTTCCTCCTTTAAATTTTTCTTACGTAATTTTCTAACTACAACGCCAGTTCTTTTTTGCACAACCGCAGCACCTTCCTTAATACGTTCGTTTTCAACCGCTTTTTTTACATCGATTTTGTAAGCGTATAATAATTTGACTTGGTTAAATCCGTAATTGCGGATGAGACTTTCGTAATAAGTTGGATTGTAAGTCATCATCATTCGAGGGGAGTCTTCAAAACCTTTGGTCAATAGACCAAAATCATAATTACTCGAAGGGGAAGCAGGGCCTTGAATTCGTTTTAGCCCTCGATTTTTCAGCCAAGTCCGAGCTTGATGAAATAAAGCGTTCGCAACTTCTTGATTATCAATACATTCAAAAAAACCGAAAAAACCTGTCGGCTCAGTATTTTGATGTTCATTATATAAAGGATTGTTTATCGCAGCGATTCTTCCAACGATTTCATTATTCATTTTTGCCAAAAAGCACTGCATTTCACCGTATTCGTAAAATGGGTGTTTGGACGAAAACCAAGTTTTCATATCCATCATTAAAGGCGGTACCCAATATTCGTCGCCCTCGTATATTTTCCAAGCGAATCGTATGAAATTTTGTTGCTCTTGCTTTGTTTGAACTGGTTGTATTGAAATCATTTTCTGGTGATATAATACGTTAATTACTAATTATAAAGTATTAATCAATAACTATAAATATAATTATCTGAAAATAAATACTCTATGTCTTAACGTAATAATTTGTTGAATTTTGATTGAATACCGCAAGATAGATAATTGTAGGAAAAGTTATGACACGCAGGTTAATAATTGATGCCCTCATTGAAAATAAGGGCATCAGCTTTTCAAAATTATTTCTTTAATTTTTCTTTAAAGTCCTTTTCAAATTTTTCAACTTTTGGCTGTACGACAAAGACACAATAACCCTGTCTTTTGTTATCATTATAATAGTTTTGGTGATTCGTTTCCGCCGAATAATAATTAGAAAACGGTGTAACTTCAGTTACGATTGACTTGTCCCAAAACTGTGGAGCATAGGTTTTGGCTGCCTCTTCCGCTATCATTTTTTGCGTTTCATTATAATAAAAAACCGCTGAACGATATTGTGGTCCGATATCATTGCCTTGCTGATTTGGCGTTGTCGGATTATGTGTTCGGAAGAAAACTTGTAAAACAGCTTCGTAAGTCGTGATTTGTGGATTAAATTTGATTAATACAACCTCGGCGTGACCCGTAGTTTTATTACAAACTTCTCGATAAGGTGGATTTTTGACGTGTCCACCTGCATAGCCAGATTCTACACTAAGGACACCTTCGAGCCGCTGATAAACTGCTTCAACACACCAAAAGCAACCGCCACCAACTAAGGCATATTCGATATTTTCACTCATTTCAGGAGTTGGCGTTGTCGGCAAATCTTCATGTTTCATTATCATCGTATTGTGTTTTTTTATATTTTTTTTGAATAATTCCATCATTTTTATAATTATATTTTTATATTTTTAAAAATAAAAAAGCGATGTGATTTTTCGCTTTCTTGGATGATTAAATTCGTACTACTTTTTAGTATATCGTAACAATTCACCGATACAAAGGTTTTAGCTGTCAATAATTCTATGTAATATCAATAGTTTTAAAATTATGCAGGCACATTATAGGACGCAGCAGTCCGTTTATATCTGCAAAAATCTAAGGTATAAAATCTAAAATCTAACGTCTAAAATAATATCTTTGCGATTATGAAAATTCAAAAAGCACAAAAAATAGCTTTAGTATTTGGGGCAACAGGTTTGGTTGGCGGTCATTGCTTAGCGCAATTACTCGAATCTCCTTTGTATTCGACCGTCAAGGTTTTTAATCGCCGAAAAATGGATATTGACCATCCAAAAATCAAAGAATACTTAATTGATTTTGATGAGTTGGAAGATTATTCGGATTGGATAGTCGGCGATGATGTTTTTTGCTGTTTGGGAACGACACGGAAAAAAGCTGGAAGCAAAGCCGCATTTTCAAAAGTTGATTACACTTACGTTTTAGAATTGGCGAAAATCGCAGCAAAAAATAAAGTGAATCAATTTTTGTTAGTTTCTTCGATGGGTGCGGACAAAGATTCGATGATTTTTTATAGCCAGGTCAAAGGTCAAATTGAAGAAGCGATACAAAACTTAGCATACTGGTCGGTGCATATTTTTAGACCCGCATTGCTTTTGGGCAATCGAAGTGAAACCCGTATGGGGGAAGGTTTAGCAATGGCGGCTTTTCGAGTGTTGAATTTGGTAACGGACAAAATCGCTCCACAATATAGCGCAATTCGAGCAGAACAGGTAGCTGCCGCAATGGTCAGAACTGCTCAGCGCACCGACGGTGGAACGTTTATTTATGAATCTGATGAAATTCAGAAAATGTAAAAATATTATAAAAGCAATAAAATGGCAAGTAAAAAAAATAAAGAAATATCTATTAAGATTGGTTTAGACGAAAAAAATATGCCTGACTCAATCATTTGGGACTCAACGGATAACGAAGGACCCAAGGAATGTAAGGCGATGTTGTTGGCATTGTTTGATAAAGACCACAGAGATACCTACAAAATTGACCTTTGGACGAAGGAAATGCAAATGGTAGAAATGGATAGAATGATGTATCAAACCTTGAAATCATTGGCAGATACGTATTTTAGTGCTACCAAAAATAACGAATTGGCAAGTCAATTGAAGCAATTCGCAGAGTATTTTGGAGAAAAAACGGAGTCAACGGGAAAATAAATTAATCAGCTTTTTTTAACGGTTACAAAAAACGTCATTTTGAAACAATTTCAAAATGACGTTTTTTATAGTATTAATCATACTACTATACATTTTTTATTGGTGGAAAGATTGGTCAAGTGGCTGTCGATTCTGATTGGTTTTCGGTTCAAAAGTTCGCTCCAAAAATATCAATTGTACGGTACTTCAGTGAGTCGTGTATCAATTGCACGGCACTTTAGTGCCGTGATTAAGAGGTCAAAAAAAGCATGAGCTTAGGAGTTTAGCCTTTTTTATTTGTCCGAATACCCAAAACGCTATAAAGTGGACAAAAATTAATAAAACTGGTCACAATCGCAATTGCAGCAACCGCACCTAAAATAATAGCGACCGTTCCACTAATGATGCTCATAAAGTACAATCCAACGATAATTGCGGCGATAGCTAAACGAATTAGTTTATCTGCTTGTCCCATATTTGTTTTCATAATTCCTTAACTTTTAGTGAATAATAAAGACTAAAGTTCCTCTTTTAGAATTATATAAACGTGACCGTTATTACACAAAAAAGACCTTTTTACGTATAGTTTATTACGTAAAAAGGTCTTTTTTGTAGAATGATAAATTGGCATTTATCATTTGTAACTCATCATTTAAAAAAACTATCCATTCACACTCATCTTAATTTTCTTTTCTAATTCGATTACCGTTGATTTGAACATTGAATCGGTATCCAACATGTTTTTGACGGCTTGACAAGAATAAATTACCGTGCTGTGGTCACGTCCACCGAAATTTTGACCGATTGCTTTTAGTGATTTATTCGTTAGATTTTTCGCCAAATACATAGACAATTGTCGAGCAATAACAACCGAACGTTTACGGGTTTTACCTTGAATTTTTCCAACATCAACATCGTAATGATTAGCAACTAATTTGGTGATATATTCAATCGTAATTTCTTTAGAAATTTCAGAAACAAAATGCTTAATCACATCTTTTGCCAAATCCACGTCAATTTGACGACGATTCAACGATGATTGAGCAATCAAAGAAATTAACGCACCTTCTAATTCTCGAATATTATTTTTGATATTAAACGAAATAAATTCAATCACGTCTGCTGGTAATTCCATGCCGCTTTGTTGAATTTTATTTTGAATAATTGCCATACGAGTTTCAAAATCAGGTGCTTGCAAATCTGCTGAAAGTCCCCATTTAAAACGAGAAATCAAACGCTCTTCCATTCCTGCCAAATCTTTTGGAGGGCGATCAGAAGTCAAAATTAACTGTTTTCCTCCTTGATGCAATTGATTGAAAATATGAAAGAAAATTTCTTGCGTTTTGATTTTATTGGCTAAAAATTGAATATCATCGACGATTAAAACGTCTATTAATTGATAAAAATTAACAAAATCGTTAACTGCATTATTTTTTAAAGACTCAATAAATTGATTTGTAAACTTTTCGGACGAAACGTACAAAACCGTTTTGTCTCTTTTGTTTTCCAAAACATAATTTCCGATAGCGTGTGCTAAATGCGTTTTACCCAAACCCACACTACCAAATATAAACAACGGATTGAAAGCCGTTCCACCTGGCTTCTTTGCCACTGCCGAACCCGCAGCTCTTGCCAAACGGTTACAATCGCCCTCAATATAACTTTCGAAGGTATAACTTTCGTTAAGTTGAGGTTCAATCTTTAATTTTTGAATCCCCGGAATAACAAACGGATTTTTAATTTGCTCTTTTACAGTTTTACCCGGTCGAACACCATTCGCATCTTTATCTATCAAATTATGCTTAGGTTTCGGCGCATTTTGCTGCGTTGATGGCATAATCTGATACTCCAATTTCCCGTGAGGACCCAATTCTTTACGAATTGTTTGCTTCAAGATATTGACATAATGCTCTTCTAACCATTCATAGAAAAACTTATTCGGCACTTGAATCGTCAAAATAGAATCATCTAACTTAACTGCACGAATTGGCTCGAACCAAGTCTTGTAGCTTTGCGGATTGATTTCGTTTTGGATTGTCACCAAACAATTTTCCCAGATATGTTCGTAAGGTTGCTTCATTTAAGCGATACTTATTTATAAGGTTCTACAATAGCTTTTTAGGCAATTATGGATAATTTGTGTTAGGCTGCTCGTATGTAGCACCACTCTCTGGAGTGGCTGCCGAAGTTTGGTTTTGCTATTGTTGATAAAGAATAAATACTTTTTAAATATTTTTTATACCACTTTGGAGAGTGGAGGTACTTTATTATTCTGGTTTTACCAATTGATTTTTGCAAGTCGAGCAACGTTTCTTGTTGTTTTTCTCAAAAACAACATCAATTCGTCCCAAAACAATTCCTGCCCAACCAACTTGATGAATCATAATAGGTTCACCATTTTTATTTTCAACCAAATCAGGTTCACGCATAAATGTATGCGTATGCCCACCAAGTATCAAGTCAATATCTTTACTTGAAGCGGCCAAAACCTTGTCATTTACTCGATTTGGGTCGTTTCTAAAACTGTATCCGATGTGTGATAAACAAATCACATAATCACATTTTTCGTCATTTTTTAAAATAGATGCGTAATGATTCGCTCTTTCAATCGGGTCTAAATAAATTGTATTTTTGTATAATGATTTGGGTACAAGTCCTTCCAATTCAATTCCGATGCCTAAAATTCCAATTCTGACTGCCCCTTTTTGGAAAATCTGATACGGCTTCGTTGAACCATTCATAATCGTATCCGAAAAATCATAATTTCCATTAATCAACGGAAAAGAAATATTCGGTAATTGCTTATGCAAACCATCTACGCCAATATCAAAATCGTGATTACCGATAGTTGCCGCATCATATCTCATCTCTTCCATTAGCTTAAATTCCAATTCACCGCCAAAAAAGTTAAAATAAGGCGTTCCTTGAAAAATATCACCGGCGTCTAAAAGTAGCACATTTTCTTGCTCTGAGCGTACTTTTTTGATTAAAGCCGCCCGTCTTGCGACACCACCATAACCCGCATTTCGACCACTTTCAAAAGGCTCAATTCTACTATGTACATCATTCGTATGTAAGATAGTCAAAGTCATAAACTCTGGCTCTTTTGCCAACGCTTTTAGCGGTAAAGCTCCCATACCTGTCAGAAGTGCTACGCTTCCGAAGGTCTTAAAAAAACGACGCCTACTTTGCATATTGATAAGTGTTATAGTGAATACCTATTGAGAATATTTCTTAATTGAAGGAATATTTTGTTCAATCCGAAATAGGGAGCTAAGGTAAAAAAAACTATGGAAAAATGTAAATTCAATTTATAGTCAACCTTGTAAATAAATCAATTGACACAGTTGATAATCTTATGTAAATCAGTATTTTATCATTCAAAATGATTTAAAAAAAAGTAAAAAAAAGATTATTATTTTTGATAGAAAATGATGATTAAACTGCTATAACAATCAATAACATTAATTTAGTGATTTTAGTGTAAACAATAGAGTTATAGTCATTTTTTTGCGAAATTGTAATTATAAAAACCGTTAATAAGGCTTTTTTGACCAATAAAATCCTAAAAGTAAACCTGCAACCATATCCCAAATTCCCCACCAAGCGGCAATAACTGCCATGCCACCCAAATCGGAAAAGAAGTTAAAAATAATAACCAGACCTAATCCTGCATTTTGAATCCCCGTTTCGATGGATAATGCTCGTTTGTCGGGTGTACTAAATCCGAATAATTGACCCAAACCGTAACCTGTCGCTAACGCCATAGTGTTGTGAGCAAAAACGATGACGAAAATCATAGCGATATGATCAACGAAATGTTCGCCATTTTTTAACAAGGCAAATATGATAAATATCGCAAAAATTATTAAAGATAAATTTTGAATTGGCTTAATTAATTTTGCTTTTAAATCTGGAAAGCGATAATTAAAAAACAAACCAAACATTAACGGAACGCCTAAGATTAAGACGATTGTTCCCAATAAACTTGAAAATGGAACATCGACCGTTTTTAATAATGCTTCCGTTTCGGGATACAAACTCGCCCAAAATGTAAAGTTCAGCGGTACTAAAAATGCTGCTATTGTACTTGATATTGCGGTAAGCGTAATGGATAAGGCAACATTTGCTTTTGATAAAGAGGAAATAAAATTAGAAATATTTCCGCCTGGACAGGCTGCTATCATAAATAATCCTAAGGCGACACTCGGTATCGGTCTGACGATTAAAACGAAAAGGAAAGTTGCTAAAGGCAATACCAAAAATTGAGATAGAAAACCAACCAAAACTAATTTAGGCATTTTCGTCAGTCGTTTGAAATCCTCTAACGATAAGCCTAAAGCAACACCAAACATGACAAAAGCCAAGCAGATATTCATTATCATTATCGTGCTATTATCAAAATTTAATTGAACGCCGTCTAATTTTTCCATGATTGTTATTTTACATTTGGGAATTAAATTTTCCAAAGGTATAATTTGAATCATAATTAAAAAATAAAATTGTCAAATCAATGTATCATTGACGCAAAAGAAATAATTATTAAAAAAAATCTAATAACTTTGTTCAAGCACCATACTAAGAAAAATTCTCAAGTGCTATACCTGATTTGCCACTTTAACAGACAATAAATATTAGTAATCAAGCAGATGAATGTTATAAAACAGATAGTTACAAGATTTTTACTTTTTATTGTTTTTTCGACAATAATGAGCGTCAGTTCTTTTGGTAATAACGATATTATTATTGCTGGAAAGATAGAGCATTCCGAATCTTTTTTAGCGAATATCAAATTTTTTAAAGATCATCTTGAAGAAGAAGAAATTTTTGTTGGCGGTATTTTAGACGAAGAAGATAATTTTCGGGTACAGTTTAAAATTCTTCATTCAACATTAATTCGTGTAGAACACGGAATTAATAAAATCGAACTGTACTTGGAACCGGGTGATAGCATACATATTTATTTTGATAATTGGGATTTTGACAAGAATTTAAAATTCACAGGTGAGGTTCGTCCCGTGCAACAAAATATGTATTTACGAGGACTTAAAAAAGAAATGCAAAGCTATCTTTCGGATAATAATGCAATGCGCTTTTTTAGAGATTTGAATGAAATGGCATATCAAGAACACGCTGAAATGGTAAGAAAGAAGCAAATTCAATTCTTGAAAGAATACCAGAAAAAGACTGTTTTTTCGCCTTCTTTTCAGAATTATGCTCTTAGTGAAATTGAATATAGTTGGGCGGCTTCCTTGTTAAATTATCCAGCGTATAATCAATTTTTTAATAATTTAGAAAGCCCTATTTTTTTAGATGAAAAATATTATAAATTTCTTAAAACCATAAATTATAATGAGTTATTAGATTTAAATTCACTTGCTTTTCGTAATTTTTTGGACGCTTTTATTAATTATCAATTGGAACATATCGAAAATCCGACGAACGTTTTGCACCGATATTTTTATAAAAATAGAATTAATACCATTAAATCATACCTATCGGGAGGGACTTTAGATTATATGTTGGCAAAAACTTTTATTAGTGCCTATCAGCGGGGGCAATTATATGACTTGGCTCGTGATGTAGAGGTCTTTTTAATGTCCGACGCTTTGGCATCTTACAAAGATGTCATCGATGAATTCTATAAACTTGCCAGTACGCTTCGTCCAGGGCAAGATGCTCCGAACTTTAAATTAGAAGCTTTAGATGGCAAGATGATTTCCTTAACGGATCTGAGAGGTAAGGTACTTTATATAGATTTTTGGACAACTTGGTGTGGGCCTTGTAAAACGGAAATGAATCATAGCAAATTGATAAAAGAAAATTTTTCTGAGACTGAAGTCGTCTTTGTTTATATTTCTTTGGATGACGAAATCGATAAGGATATTTGGAAAGAATATATTCAACAAAATGAGATCAAAGGTTTACATTTGATTGCGAGCGGAGGCTTCAAAAGTCAAGTCGCTAAAGATTATAATGTGACCGGTGTTCCGACTTTCTATTTGATTAATAAAGATGGAAAAATAGCAAGCAATACGCCAAAACGCCCAAGTCAGTTAGGTTTGGAACAAGAAATTCAAGCTATCGTAAACTTTTCAGGAGATTGAAATTTTGACTTTTTGATAACTTTTGCAAACGGTTGCTCCACTTAAGATTATTCACAAAAGTAGAAATTCACAAAATAAAAAATTGGGACAAGTTATGGTTCAATTAAAATGTATAATAGTGCGACAAATCAAAAGTTTTTGATAATCAAAAGGTTAGTAATTGGACGGGCGACTTTAATTCGCCTGTCCAATGCTAAAGCCTAAAATTAGAAAATACTCAAAAAAAAACACTCAAGAACTTTTAATTTGTTGCAGTAATGTGGGTTGATTCATAAAAGCAGAAATTATCAAATAGCCGACATTTTAAATATCTACTCCATACAAACTACAAATTGGACAAACTTCTGGATTATGTGCCCTTGCTGGGCAATATTCCCGACCAAAAAAGATAATTTGTAAATGTAAATCGTTCCATTTTAATTTTGGAAATAAGGCTTTCAAATCTCGCTCTACTTGTACCACATTTTTACCTTCGCTCAGTCCCCAACGTTTTGCCAATCGGTGAATATGAGTATCGACAGGAAAGGCAGGCACGCCAAAGGCTTGCGACATGACGACCGAAGCTGTTTTGTGTCCGACTCCTGGTAGAAATTCTAAATCCTCAAAATTTTCTGGCACTTTTCCGTCATGCTTCTCCAATATTATTTCTGACAAGCGATGAATCGCTTTTGATTTTCGAGGCGATAAACCGCACGGGCGAATAATTTGTCTAATTACCTCTACATCCAACGTCACCATTTTTTCGGGTGTATTTGCTTTCGCAAACAAAAAAGGCGTGACTTTATTTACTCGAACATCGGTACATTGTGCGGAAAGCAAAACAGCAATCAGCAAAGTATAAGGGTCTTTGTGGTCTAAAGGAATCGGAATTTCGGGATATAATGTTTCTAACATCGCTGCTATCCGTTTCGCTTTGGTCTTTGGTAATAATGGTCGAGCCATATCCTTTAGTTATTTTATTTTTTAATATTAATAATAAATGATAAATTTGAATCAATTCGTTTTTTGAACAATCAAAAATCTATTTAGAAATGCTTCTGACGTTATTGTAATGCTATAAATATTTAAACCTTATCAATTAATAAATCTTTTAAAACAAATTCCCTTCTAAAATTCGGAAAGATAGGATAAAGAACACTTTTCATCTATTCTTTATCCTAAAATGTTTCCAAATAGTATAAATTTTGGCTCTTTGACAATTTCTGCAAAATTCGAATAAATTGAGATTTTCGTAACGGCTGTCTTTAGCTGCCGCAAGGATTTTGAGACTTTTCGGAAGCTAAAGACAGCCGCTACGTGCAGAAATTGTCAAAAAGCCTAAGTTTTCTGCTAATAAAAATAATTTATTAATACTAATATAAAAAACAGATTCGTAATGAAGATAAAAATTACCTTATTATTTATGGCGTTTGCTATTGTCAATATAGTTAGCGCACAACCGGATAATGCTTTCAATCTTTTGAAAGTTAAAACCGCCAAAGTTAGTCAAAATCTATTGGAATTAAAGACTACGGAAAAGCAAGAAATGATCATTTCGCTTGTTGATAAAGTAGATGTAATTACGATGAAAAAAGATTTTGAGGCGAACAAAACACCTATCGCAGTCCGTACAGAACTCATCATTAGATTATTACAAGAAAAAGCAAATGTAACCCAATCGGTTGTTTTGGAGGCGCTTAGAAATAATGCTGCCGTTGACCAAAATTCGATTCAAGGTTACTGGATTGTCAACGTAATAATAATTAAGGCTGACTTGAGCGTTTTGGAAATCTTATCGAATATGGATGCTGTTGAATTCATAGAATTAAGCGTTCCAATGGAATTAAATCATGCTTTTGAAGGAAGTTGTGAAGATGGGGTAGAAGGTGTTACTGCTATTAATGGAATTGAACCAGGTTTGGCAGCGATTCGTGCGCCTTCGATGTGGGCATTGGGTTATACTGGATTTGGAACGAAAGTTTTGAGTATTGATACTGGAGTTGATGGAATACATCCGTCATTTAGTTATAGTTATGAAGGCGTCTATTCATCGGCAGCACAGGCTTGGTATCCTATAAACGGTACACCTGCGACACCATTTGATTGTGACGGACACGGAACGCATACCGTTGGAACGATGCTTGGGCTGGATAGAGAAAATAATGATACGATTGGCGTTGCTTTTGACGCTACTTGGATGGGAACACCTTCTGTACAGTGTAATACTATAAGCCCTTCAGGTTATATTCCGATTACTCAATGGGCAATCAATCCGGATGGTAATGTTTCTACAACGGATGATATGCCAACGGTAATTTGTAATTCGTGGGGATATCCACTTCCATCGTCTTCCGCTTGTAACGGAGTAGTTGCAAACGCATTTGCAGCTGTCGAAGCCGTGGGAATTGCCGTAGTATTTGCGGCAGGAAATGACGGGCCTGGTGCATCGACTGTTGGTTCTCCTGCAATTGCAAATACAGATGTTGTCAGTATATTTTCTGTTGGAGCAGTAAGTGTTAGTGGTGCAACGCCAGTTATTGCTGGTTTTTCAAGTCGAGGGCCTACGATTTGTGGCGATACGGGTTCTTTATTAATCAAACCAGAAGTTTCTGCTCCTGGTGTTAATGTTCGTTCTGCTTATCCCAATGGCGAATATGCTAACTTAAATGGTACTTCAATGGCTGCGCCACACGTTGCCGGTGCGATTTTATTATTAAAGCAAGCCTTTCCGAATTTAACGGGTCAAGATTTTAAATTAGCCTTATATTATAGTGCAATTGATTTGGGTATTCCTGGCGAAGATAATGATTATGGGATGGGAATGATTGACGTTTATGCGGCATATCAGTATTTAATTAATCAGGGAAATACACCTGTTATTCCTTATTCTAATCGGGATTTAGCAACCCAAAGTATAGATTTACCAAAGACCGTTTGTGGTGCAAGTTTAAGTATTTCACCATCTGCAAAATTTATAAATTATGGCTTAGATACAATTTATAATACGGTAATTCGCTACACTTTATCAACCGGTCAAACAGGTACGATTCAATGGTCAGGAATCGCAATACCAGAAGATACGATTTTTATTCAAGTTCCTACAATTACGCTGGCGGTGGGTAATTATACTTTTGAAATCAAACCGGAATCTATTAATGGCTTATTAGATGAACGACCAATTAATAATTATTATCCCAGAACGTTTTCGATAAATGCGAATCCTGCGGTTACGGTAACAGGGACAATTGTTTGTCAAAATTCAGACGTACTTTTGAACGCTACTCATCCTTCTGCAACAGGCGAAATTCGATGGTATTTACAAGGAAACATAGGTGCATCTATAGGTGTTGGAAATAGCATTCTCCTGCCTTCTATTGCGAATGATGAAACGTATTATGCAGATATTGTAGAAACAGTGAATGTCGGTGCAATTGATGATAATATTGGTAGCGGATTCCAATCTAATAATTTGAATTCTCATTTAAAATTTGATTGTATTAATCCGTTTACTTTAAAGACTGTAAAAGTTTACACGACTACAATTGGTGGGAGAAGAGTAACTTTAACAGATAAGTTTGGAAACGTGTTAGCACAAAAATTAGTCATTATCAACCAAATCGGAGAAAATACGGTTGCCTTAAATTGGAGAATTGGAAAAAATAAAGACTTAGAATTAGGATTTGACTTATCGGCTGGTTGTTATGTTAATAATAGTGGTGTAAATTATCCTTATACGATTCCTAATGTACTTTCTATCACGGGTTCAGATGCAGGTAGTAGTAGGTATCCATTTTTCTACGATTGGGAAATCGAATATGGTAGTGCTTGTGGTCGAGTTCCTGTAGCGGTGACATTAGGAACGGGAACGATGGAAACTGACTTTTCTGCATCAGTTGATTCTTTAGACTTGAATGTAACAAATGGCGAAGTTTCCTTTGTTAATTCTACTCAAAATGCCGTTTCATGGTTTTGGGATTTTGGTGATGGAAATACATCGACGACCGTTAATCCAACGCATATTTACACACAGCCTGGCACTTATGATGTTTATTTGCAAACAACAAACAGCACGGGATGTAGTGATGCGACAAGCAAAACGATTACCGTTGTTAATTTTCCTGTGTCAACAAATGCAATTGATGAATTGAATAAGTCAGTCAAAATTTATCCGAATCCAACAAATGATATTTTAAATATCGAATTAAGTTTGGATAAAACGACAGAAGTTCAATTTCAGTTATTTAATACAATTGGACAATTGGCATTAACGGCGAACCGTCAAGTATCTGGTAATCAACGGATAAGTTTAAATTTAAACGATTTACCATCGGGTATTTACTTTTTACAAATACAGGTTAATGGAAGTATTTTAAGTAAGAAAGTTATTCGGTATTAGATTGTAATTAAAAAATAAAAACAAGAGTTGACATAATTATGGGTTTTTGATACCAAGTACTCGGCATCAAAGACCCATAATTATTTTAAGCGACTTTACACGCTGCAATTTCAAAATAATTCGGCTTACCTGCCGCCGTATCGTGAATGTAACTATTTAGAATTTCACTATTTCTTAATAAAAAGATACCTGGCATCTGAAACCCATCGCCCAAAAAACCAATCCCGTAGCCTTTTTCCATTGCCAATTTGAAACCTCGCATCATGACGCTCAAACCAAATAATTGGCGAAAATTACCTTTTAACAACCCGAATGATTGATAAAATTTACAAGATTCATCGCTAATATGAATGGAATTCGGCAAGTTGTATTGTTTGAAATAGGCTCCTGCTTCTTCATTATTTGCCATGTGGACAAAAACGACTTTTACTCCTTCTTCTTCAATTTTAGGACGGATTTTGGATAAATCATCCAATGCTTCTCGACAGAAAGTACAGCCGAAACGCCTTAAAAAAACCAGTAAAACAGGTTTCTTTTCAGACATTTCTTTTAGAGAAATCCCTCTATTGGTAATCATTTCTGATAGAATACTTGAATCAATTGTCATTTATATTATAATTTTATTTCAAGATTAATGCAACATAGTATCTTCTTAATAATCTGAAGAGACAGAAATTTGTATTTCTGTCGCACTTACTTAAAAATGTGCGGAATCGCTTATTTTATTTCGGAGCAAGTCGGAATCGTAAATTCCGACTTATTTCAAGATTTATGCAAGATACTTTTTTTCAAATTTAAAACCCAATCACATTATTTCCAAAAATTGTCTGCCAAAGATTCCTTTAATTCTTCGATAGAAATTTCCATATTATCGGCATCATAAGTACATTCCATATTTTTAATTAATAAAATCTGTGGCGACTGGTGATGCACTTGAAATCTGTCTGCTATCGTAATTGCAATATCTTGGTATTCCAAAATATCCAAATAAAACGGTCGGACTTCGTCTTCTTCGAATTGCCAATCATTCTCCAAAACGTACTTCATCATTTCACTTGTATTACAGCGAGTGCTGTGTTTATAAATTACGCAAGGCGTCGTTTTTGAAATTTCGACAATTGTTGTCAATTGTTCGAGTGTTTTAATTGCTGTCCAATTCATTTGCTATTGTTTTTCCTATTTTTGCACAAATGTAGTAACCATAAAATTGAAAAAATAATACGGCTCATTTATTACAAATTTATTAACAATTATATAGAATTACTTTAAATTATAATTAATAAAACGAAATCATGCGATATAAAAATAAAGTTCATTTAATCGCCATTGGCGGTGCAGCGATGCATAATTTGGCGTTGGCGTTGCAGTATAAAGGTTATGAAATCACAGGTTCAGATGATGAAATTTATGATCCGTCACGAAGCCGATTGGCTGCCGCAGGGTTGTTACCCGAAAAAACGGGTTGGCATCTCGAAAATATCACGGACGATATTCACACCGTAATCGTTGGAATGCACGCTCGAAGCGATAATCCGGAATTAAAAAAAGCGGTTGATTTAGGTTTAAATGTCGTGTCTTATCCCGAATTTATTTATCAAGAATCAGTTGATAAAATCAGAATCGTCATTGGCGGAAGCCACGGAAAAACCTCTACGACGGCGATGATTTTACACGTTATGAATCATTGGCAAATTGATACGGATTATTTGGTCGGTGCTCAATTGGAAGGTTTTGATAGAATGGTGCGACTTTCGGACGCCCCGATTATCGTGATTGAAGGCGATGAATATTTGGCTTCGCCACTCACGCCCGTACCAAAATTCCATTTTTATAAACCAGATTTGGCAATTTTGACGGGTATTGCTTGGGATCATATTAACGTGTTTCCAACGTTTGAAGGTTACATTGAACAATTTGAAATTTTTATTAAATCAATCGTTGAAGATGGGACATTGGCGTACTTTACAGGCGACAAAATTCTGAATACAATTGCTTCACAAAGTGGGAAATATCTGAATTTGAAACCCTACAATACCCTAAAACACACAATCGAAAACGGTCAAACAACGGTTGATTATCGTGGACACCGAAACGATTTGGCGATTTTTGGCAAACATAATTTACAAAATCTAAATGCGGCAAGAATTATTTGTAATGAATTGGGGATTAGTAACAAAGACTTTTTTGAGGCAATCGAAAGTTTTACTGGAGCAGCAAAACGGTTGCAACGTATTGTGAAAAATGAAAATAATGTCGCTTTTTTAGATTTTGCACATGCGCCGTCAAAAGTAGAAGCGACAACGAATGCCGTCAAAGCTCAATTCGATAATTACGAAGTCGTAGCGTGTTTTGAGCTGCACACCTTTAGTAGTTTGAACCAAGAATTTTTGCACCAATACGAAAATGCGATGAACGCTGCCGATATTGCGTTTGTCTATTTCAGCGAACACACGTTAGAAATGAAGCGTTTGCCAATGCTTACCAAAGCACAAGTCAAAACCGCATTTAATCACCCAAATATGGAAGTTTTTACGGAAACAGAGGTTTTACAAAGTCGTTTAAAAGGAATGAATTGGGACAAAAAAGCACTGTTAATGATGAGTTCTGGGAATTTTCATGGCGTCGACGCAAAGGCGTTTTGTAAAGAACTTTTAAAATAAAAAAGATAGCAGTTGCCAGTTTTAAGTTATCAACGGGCAACTGCCAATTTTTTTTACTCTTTTCCTTCCGCAATTTTTTGATCCCGCTCAATGATTTTATCCATCACATCAGCCAATTGATCTGCACCGATTCTTTTCGCCAAAATCTTTTTATTTTCATCTAAAATATAGACCACAGGCGTAGATTTTACATTGTAAATTTGCTTGTAACGAGAGCGATAATATGGGTCGATGACATTCAGCCAACGTTTCATATCTTTTTCTTCGATAAACTCCGTACACTCACTCACCCCTTTATAAGTCTTGGTACAAATCGCAAAAACTTCAACCCCTCTTGACTTGAAATCATCGTAGAATTTCACCATTTCAGGCATTGATTTTTTACAATGTCCACAGTCAGGATCCCACATAAATAAAATCGTATATTTTGCATCAATGCCGTGTAAACTTGTGGCTTTTGCAGGTACATCAAAGGTTTCCATTGCCACATTTGGAGCGATTCTTCCACACATTAGCGGGCGTAATGCATCTGCATCTTCTCGAATTTTCTTCAATTGCTCTTCTCCAATCCAATCTGCCTTTCCTTTTGAGTAATAATTATCGACCAAATGCACATAAACGGCATCCATACAAACGATTTTCGATTTCGCATATTCATTCAGCAAACGCACCAAAATAAACTTAAAAATTTCGTCATTTCCCTCCGATAATTTTAATAATCTATCGACTGCAACCATAATAGAATCAGGATTCGGAACGGTCACTTTATCACTCACGTAAAGGTCAATTTTGCCATGCAACATCGGCGAACGCAAAAATCGCTCGTCTGTCATATTGATATTATCAAAATAATGGTTACGGTAGTAATAAAAACTTGTCAATTCATTTTTTCTAACCTCTGCTGGCACATCAATTGGCGTATTAATTTTAATAATTCCTGCGGTAAAACTGTTTGGATATTGATTAATAATGTTTTTTTGATAAGCAACTACTACCTCATCCAAAGCTTTAACTTTATCTTCTAATTCCTTGACTTTCTGTTCATTAGGCGGTGTTTCTTTTTTTAATTTATCCAATAGCGCAGATATACCGTTGCGTTCCGTCCTTTGATTGGTCAAATAATTTAAGTACTTGAAAAAGCGATCATTTTCAGGCGAACCTTTTACCGACATATTCGGAATGAAATCTTGCGTATCTGTCGTTAATTTGAAATGTTGTTCACCTTTATTAACTAAAAATTCAAATGATTTGCCGATGCTTGGAAAAAATGCAATGTACATTCCCGGTGCTAATTCTTCCTCACCTTTAGTAATAAAAGAACCTGGTTTCGTTGCTGTTAGCGTATCCGAAATGTATTGCTGCTCTGCGAAATGATACGCCAAAATCATTTCTGTATTTGCATAATTTTTAATTTCAAATTCAATAGCGTAACCGCCATCTGCTTGAATACCTTGAATCGAAAAAATGGACAACAAAACTATTGCCCACAGGCCGTATGTAATTTTTTTCATAATTAATATTATATATTTTTTTGCTAAAAGTTTTGATTTTTAATTTTGTAATATTTGAAGGTGCTTTACTAAAACTTGACCTTCATAACAGACGCTTCCGCAAAGTAAAAAAGGTTTATCAAATCCACCAAACTTTTGAAAAAACGAAGTATTATTTTTCATATTGTTTAACATTTCGTTTAATGACAAAGTTATAACTAATTTTTTAGTTAGAAAAAAATTAGTTGACTGGTTAGCCTGTTTCGATTTCTCGGCGATTAGTTGGTTAATTGGTTAAAATTGCGAATCTTGTCAGGAATTACAAATAATCACCGAGCAATAACGAATCAAGCAACCAAAAAATGACGAATCAACGAAATAAAATCACCGAAATTGAATATTATAAAATACCGAATAATCGTCGAAGACGTTTATTACTAATCGGTTTAGGCATCTTATTGTTTAGTTTTTTTGCTTTTGTTGTGCCTCGAATGTCCATTGTGACTGGCTATGTGGCAAAGGAAGTTTGTTCCTGTACCTTCGTTGCAGAACGGGACGAAGCACGAACGAAAGCCGAAGATGTTGGTTATTCGCCGATTAAAATTGCTTCTTTTTCAATTGATTACGAAAATAAAACAGTCAATAGCCATATTTTATTTTTAGCATCTGAAACGGCAGTTTATCGACCAAATTTAGGTTGTGCTTTGGTACACGATTTGGAAATAGCAGAAGTACAAAACCAGAAATTTAGTCGCCCGTTAGTCATTCAAGATACGACTTTACCTTTCCCTTACGGCAATTACGTTGCGGATACGCTTCCAAGCGATATTAATACCCAAAAGCTACAAACCGCAATGGATTTTGTGATACAATCAAAAGGGACAAGAGCCGCTTTAGTCGTTTATAAAGGTCAAATTATCGCTGAAAAATACGCAGAAGGGTTTCACGAAAATTCTAAACATTTAGGCTGGTCTATGTCAAAATCAATTACGAATGCACTTTTCGGAATTATGGTCAAAAAAGGCATTATCAAAACAGATGATTCGCCAAATTTTGCGAATTGGGACGATGACCGCCAAAATATTAAAATTGATGATTTATTACAAATGAATAGTGGTTTGGAATGGGTGGAAAACTATTATGACCTTTCAAACGTGACTCGAATGCTGTTCAAACAAGACGATTTGGGTGGTTACGCAGCTTCATCAAAAGTAGAATTTAAACCTGCCGAATATTGGGAATATTCTTCTGGAACATCGAATATTTTGTCCGAAATTATGGAACAACGCATCGGTAATGAACAGGCGTATTGGATTTTTCCATACATGGAATTGTTTAATAAAATCGGTGCAAGTTCTATGATTTTGGAAGCAGATGCTTCGGGAACTTACGTTGGTTCGTCCTATTCTTGGGGAACAGCGAGGGATTGGGCGAGATTGGGAGAATTGTATATTAATGACGGACTTTGGAATGAAGGTCGAATTTTGCCGAAAGGCTGGGTCGAATATTCGACCCAACCCGCCGAAGGTTCGGACGGTATTTATGGTGCTCAAATTTGGTTAAATACGACTGGAAAATACCTTGAAGGTTGCCCAAAAGATTTATATAATTTCGGCGGTTTTAACGGGCAGAATGTCACGATGATTCCATCAAAAGATTTGGTTATCGTTCGTTTGGGTTTAGATTCTATTGAAAAGTTAGATTATGCGGAATTTGTGCGGAAAATCGTTGAAGCGGTGAATTAGTTATTGAATTAAAAAGTAACAAAGACTACAATTATTTTTGGCTCTTTGACAATTTCTGTACGTAGCGGCTACTTTAGCTTCCGAAAAGTCTCAAAATCCTTGCGGCAGCTAAAGACAGCCGTTACGAAAAGTCTCAAAATCCTTGCGGCAGCTAAAGACAGCCGTTACGAAAAGTCTCAAAATCCTTGCGGCAGCTAAAGACAGCCGTTACGAAAAGTCTCAAAATCCTTGCGGCAGCTAAAGACAGCCGTTACGAAAATCTCAATTTATTCGAATTTTGCAGAAATTGTCAAAGAGCCTTATTTTTTATCATTTTCTTAATAATTCATGTTACGTAATATCGTTAAAAATGATGAATGTTTAAAGAATACATAATACTACGTACTATTCGCAACGGTTTTAAGGTTTTTTATAAATTGGTAAGGTAAAAAAAACGTAATTTTAATGGTTTTTAAGCATTGAAATTACGTTTGACATTCATAAACGGTGTTGTCGGCAAATCCTTATTTATTAATCGTCCTTTTATTTTTATTTTAAAAGTACTATTACTTTAATACCGTTTCGCCAAATCCCTTCCCAATTGACTCATGTGTACTTCATCTGGGCCATCAGCGAGGCGAAGAATTCGAGCATAAGAGAAAAATTCTGCTAATGGTAAATCATCGCTCAAACCCATTCCGCCATGAGCCTGTATTGCTCTATCAACAACGGTTTGAACCATTCTCGGAGCAGTTATTTTTATCATTGCAATCAAATCTTTTGCGGCTTTATTGCCCTCCTTATCCATCTTGTCCGCTGCCGACAAGGTCAATAATCGAGCTTGATCAATTTCGCATTTTGATAAGGCAATATCTTGACGAATCGAATCGAATTTGCTCAACGGACGACCAAAAGCAACCCGTTCATTCGACCGTTTACACATCAATTCCAAACTGCGTTGAGCCACGCCAATCAATCGCATACAATGATGAATCCGCCCTGGCCCTAAGCGACCTTGTGCGACTTCAAAACCCCGACCTTCGCCATGAATAATATTTTCTTTCGGCACTCGAACGTTTTCAAGATGAATTTCGGCGTGACCGTAAGGCGAATCCCAAAAGCCAAAAACGGACAACGGACGAGTAATATTAAAACCAGGCGTATCAAAAGGCACTAAAATCATGCTTTGCTGCTGATGTTTGGGTGCGTCAAAATCGGTTTTTCCCATCACAATTGCCACTTTACAATCGGGGTGCATTGCTCCGCTTGACCACCATTTTTTTCCATTAATCACGTAATCATCGCCATCTGCAACGATAGCCGTTTCAATATTTGTCGCATCAGAAGAGGCAACGTCTGGTTCGGTCATTAAAAAAGCGGAACGAATCGAACCGTTTAATAAGGGTTTTAACCATTTTTCTTGTTGTTCGGGCGACCCGTATTTGGCTAAAACTTCCATATTGCCCGTGTCGGGAGCGTTGCAATTAAAGATTTCGGACGCAAACTTGATTCTGCCCGTTTCTTCGGCAAGGGTTGCGTATTCCAAATTTGTCAAGCCGCCACTTAATTCGCCAAAAGATTTTGGTAAAAATAAATTCCACAAACCTTCGGCTTTCGCCAATGTTTTCAAACCCTCAATCTTCGGATGCACTTGCCACAGTTTTTCGGGATTGGCATAAAATTCATTGATTTCTGTTTCAACAGGATAAAGATTTATCGCCATAAAATCTTTTATTTGTTGAATTAACGCTTTCGTTTTATCGGTATGATCAAAGTTCATTTGGTAAGGTTTTAAGAGAAAAAATTAGCCTGCGATTAAATATCCGCCATCTGCGGTGTAAACGCCGCCCGTCATATAAGACGCCGCATTTGAAGCCAAAAGGACGGCTAAACCAGTCATTTCTTCGGGCATTGCCATTCTTCCGGCGGGAAGCGTCCTTTCTACTTGTTTCAAAATCTTATCGTTTTGCCAAAGTGCAGAACTGAATTTGGTTTTTACCAAACCTGGGCAAATTGCATTCACCCGAACGCCATGTTTTCCCCATTCCTTCGCTTGATTTTTGGTCAACATAATCAAGGAAGCCTTGCTAACGCTATATAATCCCAAACCAAAACCTGGGTGCAAACCTTCTACCGATGCAATATGAATAACCGTTCCGTTATTCTTTTTTAATTCGGGCAAACACAAATTCGACAGAATCCACGGCGATTTTACATTGACATTCATAATTTTATCAAAAGCATCAGCCGACGCATCTTCGATTGGCCCAAAAATCGGATTGGTTGCCGCATTATTAATCAAAACATCAATGCGACCAAACGCTTCCATCGTTTTATCAACCAAATTTTTAAGCTGTGCTTCATCGCCAACGTGACAAGCAATACCAATGGCTTCAAAGCCTTCTGCTTTAAATTTTGCAGCGACTTCATCGACCGATTCTTGGCTTCGGCTACTAATCACTACTTTCGCACCTGCTCGTGCTAACGCTAACGCCATCGCTTCCCCGATTCCCTTGCTCGAACCAGTAATGATGGCAACTTTTCCTGTTAAATCAAATAATTCCATTGTTTCTTTTAGTTTTTATCGAAGTATTTTTTTACTCTCGGCAAATTAGGGAATTCCTTTTATAAGTTAGAAAAATTGTATTGAAAAAATAGTTTTAAACTTTAAATGCAAATTCAAAAAACGGGTAATTCATGTCTTTCCTTCGAGTAATAATATGAATTTATCACCGAAAAAAAACTGATTTTAATCATCCGTTAACCAAAGTAACTAAAAACGACATAAAAAGTCTTTATATTTATCCCTACAAATATAAGTAAAAACAAGCATAAACAACACTTTTAAATAGTAAATCACATAAAAAGTTTTTATGTGATTTACTATTTTTTTTGTCCGTTAGTTGTCCGTTCTAAAAATTCAATATATATTTAGGCTTTATTCAATTATCAAAAATCACATCATGGTAACATTGAGAGCCGAAGCAACAAAAACAAAAGGGTATTCCTTATTTTTGGATATTTATAAACATTACAAGCGTAAAAAAATCCGTTTAGGACTTTATGTGTCTAAGGATTACACCCAAGCGAAAACCAAACGACCAAAGATCCACCAAGAAGATAAGCACGCCTGGGACCTGGCGAATAAATTAAAAACCGAACACCAACATAAATTAGATTTAGAGGGAACGTCCTTTATTAATGAAATTTCAGAAAATAAAAATTTTGTTGAATTTTTCAAGATCAAGAATAAGGTGAAAAATAATAATTCTTATACGTATGCCTTGAAAAAATTGATTGAGTATAAAGGGCGAAAAATAACTTTTGGGCAAGTGGATATAAATTTTTTAAATGCTTTCAAAAGCTACCTTAAAAGAACAAAGGTAACGGATAACACATCTAAAATTTATTTACATAGAGTTCGTGTAATTTGGGGCGAAGCGATTAAGGAACGTTTGACAACAAACAATCCTTTTTTATCTTTTACGATGCCAAAAACAATAAAAAAAAACCCTGTCTATCTTACCATAAATGAATTAGAAATTTTTGTAAAACATGATTCCAATAGCTATCAAGAAACGGTAAAAAAAGCCTTTCTTTTTTCCTGTTATACAGGTCTAAGGATTTCAGATGTCACGCTATTACAATGGACAAATATTATTGAAAATAATAGCTTTATCGAGTTACGACAAAAAAAATCAAAAATCAATATGTTACGGATTCCATTACACCCAACGGCACAAGCAATTTTAAGCACCTTACCAAAGGTAAATGATAGTGATACGGTTTTTGGTTTATTGACACATAATAACACCCGAACCATTTTAAGAACAATACTCAAAAAAACGATACCAAATAAACATATAACCTATCATGTTGCCAGACATACATTTGCAACATTACTCACCACTCACGGCGGCGACTATTACGCTACTCAATTACTTTTGGGTCATTCCGTTCAAGGTGTCACGGCTGGTTATGCACAATTAACCGATATTAGGAAAATTGAAGTCATTAATAAGATACCAGAAATTTTGATATGATAATATTAAAATAACTAATTGGTAATCAATTGGATACGATAAAAAACGGACAACACGTTTTCTGTCCTTTCGTTTTTCTAAGTAAAACCACATATTTGCATCATTAATTATAAAACAACAAAAATTGAAATTATGCAAAATGTAGTTTTAACAACGGAGCAAGAATTGACAGCCTTATTCAGAAAAGAAGCTCAACGGCTTATTGATGAATTGATTGAAAAATTAGAATTGAATAAGGAAACGGATACAATACCAAGCGTAAAAGAAGCCGCAATTTTTACAGGTTTAGCGGTGTAAACTATCTACCAATATGTAAATGAAAATCGTATGCCTTTTTTTAGAGTTGGGCGAAAATTACAATTTTCAAAAATTGAATTAAGAGCGTGGCAAAAAGCAAAAAGACCACAAATTATTAAAGACGTAATTAACGAGATTATTCAAAAACAAAGCCCCGATACCTTTGTAGAAGTTGGTAACGAGGCTAATTAAATTTTGTATCATGACTACAAATGTAGGAAAAATTAAGCACACGCCAAAAAATAAAGATGTGGCGGAAACGGGTGTAATTAATGGTAAAGAACGGTTTAAAGTTCCAGTTTCAATAGTGAAAGGAATAAACCCCAAGATACTAAAAATCAAGCAGTTAGGAGAACTTTTTGAAGTAATAAAAAAAGATAATAGCGATTTTTACGACCAGTCGCAAGTTATCCAAAAATTAGCAACGGATAATCCGTTGGAATACAAAAAGCAAAAAGAAACTTCTTTAAATGGTTTTTTAGTTGGTGAATTTTCCAAACGTTCAAAAAAGGATATTGTAAAGTACATTCCCTTGTTAGTTTTTGATTTTGATTATTTAGATCCAGACCAGTATTTAGAAATTTTGGCAGAATCTATAAACTCACCTTATATTTTCGCCTGTTTTCCGTCACCATCTTATTTAGGGTGTCGGTTAATGGTTTGGACTAATGCAACGCCAGAAACACATACCAATATTTACAAAAATATTCAATTGCATTTTAAAGGTGTATTTGGACTCCCTATTGGTGGAAAAAAGGGAACGCCACAAATTGATAAAGGAACGTCCGATTATTCCAGATTTTGGTGTTTTACGGCTGTCGGTAATGATATTTATTTGAATGAGAATAGTAGGAATTTTTTAAATAATCAATGTTTTGATTTTGTTAGTAAACCAGGATCCGTTAAACTCGATAATGAGGTAAAACAACCGGCTACCAAACCAACACAAAAAATACACGATTCATTAACCGAAAATCAAAAATTTAGCCTATTAGATGCGATTGTAAAGGAGCGTAAAAAACAACGCAATTGCACCATTTTTGATTTGGCTTGTATGCTTTTTGAACATGGTTTGAATGACGACCAAGTTCTATACTATTGTAATGGTTTTGAGGAAACGGATTTTGATAAAAAAGAAATTCAAACAACCGTCCAAAGTGCCAGTAAAAAAGCCTTAAAGGGTGTCTATAATGATAATCAACTATTAAGCTATGGAAACAAAATATTAGGTTACCAAGCGGTTAATGATATTACTAATAGAGTTATACCAACCAATGGTAAAACTGTCCTTAAAGCGGTTAAAAATACGCCAGTTAAGGTTTCTAACGTAAACGAAACCGATAACGAAACCAATACACCCCGTAGCACTCAAAAAGTACATAAGATTGATATTATAGAAAATTACTTGAGTGCTAAATATGATTTAAGACGTAATATTGTATCAAATGAGATTGAGTATAAACTCAAAAAAGATACTATTTACAATAGATTAAATGAGGATAATTTATTACGTGAATTGTATAAAATTGGATTAACAGGTATAAGAGATATGTTAATCACTTCATTACGTTCAGATATTTTTGTTCCCGATTACGATCCTATTCAGGAGTATTGTAAGAACCTGCCAAAATGGACACCTGAACAACCCGACTATATAACAGAACTGGCAAATTATGTAAAAGCAAAAGACCAGCACTGGTTTAATGGTCAATTCAAAAAAGTATTGGTTAGAACGCTGTCATGTTCGTTGGGTCGTATTGCTTTTAATAAGCAGTGCTTCACCTTGGTAGGTGGACAAAATGCTGGTAAATCTTCTTTTATCCGTTTCCTATGTCCAAAGGAGTTATCAAAACATATTACTGATGACATTGACTTTCAAAATAAGGACGGTCGTATTTCTTTATGTACCAACATGATCATCAATTTAGACGAGTTGGACGGTATGCCACGTAAAGAAGTTGCACAGGTTAAAAAGTTTATGACAATAGATAGAGTAAAAGCCAGACTACCTTACGATAGAACGGACTCTTATTTGGAGCGACGAGCCAGTTTTTTTGCAAGTACAAACGAAAGCGATTTTTTAACCGATACAACTGGGAACGTTCGTTGGTTAGTTTTTCCGATTAATACGATAATCCACGATAACGGTGGAAAAAATGGATATACGCAAAATATTGATATTAATTTGGCTTATAGTCAAGCGTTTTATCTATTAAACAATAGTTTTAACTATTTGGTGACAAAAGAGGACTTGGAGAAGTCAGAAACCAATAACAAAAGTCACATGGTACAATCTATTGAACAGGATTTTATCCAACAATATTTAGAGCCTTCCGATAAGGATAATGGAGCGTTCGCCAACACTGGCGACTTATTTAAAAGGGTTCAAATTTTAGCCGAACCAGCAAAGTTAAATTTTAAAAAGTTTGGCGAAGCCTTGCGAGTTTTAGGATTTGAACCAAGTAGTCACCGTGTGAATGGTTCACCACGAAAAGGGTATTTTATAAACTTTGTAAAAGAACAAAGTATTAATTTTTCGTAAAAAGCTATTTCTATCTTACTACGTTACTACAAGAGTATTAATCTATTAATAATCAGTTAGTTATAACGTAGTAAGATAGATTTTTTTAGCTTACTACAAGTTACTACGTTACTACATATCTAAAAACCTATATAAGTAGTAAGGTAGTAAGATGTAGTAAGTACGTAGTAAGGTTTTGTTTATTGGTTTTGTTTCCTGTAAAGTTTTGTTTATCAATTAGTTATGATGATAAAAAACGTTTGTAGTAACGTAGTAAGGTAAAAAACGGTTTTCGAGATAAAAAATAAGGATAAAAATATGGATAGCTAACGAGTAACTATCCATAACACCCAGACACAAAAAAAACTATTGGTACGGTGCAAATTTAAGAACAGTTGATAAAATCACATAGGACAAGATGAAAATAGGATTTCACTTTCATATTTCGGGTTTTCGGTTAAATCACAATTTCGGTTTTCGGTATCCGCACCGTTGCCTTTGACACTTATATTTTTTCAATTTGGAACTTTGTAGGCGCTTAAATTGTTGATTATCAGTAAATAACATATTTATAAAAAATATTCGTTTAATTTTAAATTTTCTAAAAAAATGAACAAAAAATTAAATATTTTAATTTTAGCAAATAACAAAAAAGGGGTTTCTACAAGGCACTTGGTAGAAGCTGCTGAAGCCAAAGGGCATGAAGTTACACTTTACGATCCTTACGAATTATATATCAGTTGTTCCGATGTAAATGGGCATGATAAATTATTCAATAAGGAAACAAGGATTTTACAAAAATCCTTTGACGCAATTATTCCGCGCGTTGGTGGTGGTTTGGAATATGGATCAGCGATTGTTAGACACCTTAATTCTAACATGGGTATTTTTTCAACGTCAACGGCTCAAGGCTTATTAACGGCTTCCGATAAATTACACACGACCCAAGTATTATCAAAAAATCGTTTACAAGTTCCAAAAACGACCTACATTAGTCAGCCGTCTGATTTCCAGTTCTTAGTGGATACTGTTGGTGGTTTACCTTGCGTTTGTAAATTACAAAAGGGTTCACAGGGGCAAGGCGTTTTTATCTTAGAAACAAAATTAGCAGGTAGCACCACTTTACAAAGTTTCAAGGCAATTAAAACCAATTTGATACTACAGGAATATATTGAAACGGCTGCAAGTGACGAAGCTAAAAGCGATATTCGGGCGTATGTCGTTGGTGGTGAAGTTGTGGCAAGTATGAAACGTTATTCTTTAGATAGTGACTTTAGAAGTAACTACTCTATTAGTAAGACCGCAGAAGCCGTAAAACTTACTGATGACGAAAAACAACTTTGTATAGATGCTGCAAAAGTTTTGAATTTGGGCGTCTGTGGTGTGGATTTGATGCGTAATGTTAGCAATGATAAAACCTACATTATTGAAGTAAATGGAAACGCATCTTTGAACGGTATTACAAAAATTACTGGTGTCGATGTAGCTGGGAAAATTATCGAATACATTGAAAAAAATCATCATAAAAAAGATACCAATTTTCAATCCTTTGAACCTTTACCAAAGTGGCATAAGGATAACTTTAAGAAACCTCGCCAAGTAGTTTAATTATGATTATTACCAAAAAAAAAGGGTGTATTCCAACGAATACACCCTTTATATTTTATATCCTAATCATTTACCAAAAGTTCCAAAACCAGTATTTTATCATGGATTCGTTTGATATGGTTTTTTATATCTAAAACCCTGTTTTTATGATTTTTAATACTTTTTTGTTTTGTAAATTCAAAGAATAATTCCTCAAAATCTTTATCAAAATAACCTGTATCCGTTTCAATCCCTTCATACATAGCAATAATAATAATTTCCTCTATTTCCTTTGTTATGATTAAGCCGTCACAACTGATACCAGTATTTGACAAAGCCGTTTTGATGTTATTTGTATTTTCCATTTGTTATTTGTTTTTAGATTTTGGTTAGGTTATATTTTTCGATTGTATTAATTAGTTTTTGTGAGTAATCTTTATCCGTTGCATAACCAGCCGTTTGCAACCCTTTACACCAACCCTTGTAATCGGTTTTTTGTAATTCCAAAAGGTGTTTGTATCGAGTTTTTTGTAAGAATTTAGAATGTTCCTCATAAGACTGCCAAACGTTTGGAAAAGTCCTAAAAAAGTCCTTATGTGAATCATCTGTATAATTTTGGCAATGTCCTTTTTGGCAGTTATGGGAAAAACATTTTATACCAAAATGGTTGTTCGCATTTCTCGCCAGTAGGCTTTTTCCTGCATTACTTTCGTGCAGTGCCTGTCCAAGTGTTACGTATATTGGTATTCCATATCGCTTTTGTTGTTCCTCTGCAAATTGTTTGTATTTCAAAATATATTCCTTTGCTTGAGCTTCAGTATAATTACCAAAGTCCAACTTTTCGTCTTTTGCCGTATTGTTGGTGTCAATGCTTACTGGCTTTTTCAATACAAACGGCTTTGTAATTTTTACCGTTTTAGTTTCTACCTTAAATAAAGGGAAGTTTTGCTCCACCAATTCGGCTGGGATTTCAAAAAATAATTTTTTCCGAGTTTCGTGGCGAATTTCTGAAAGTAAAAAGTCGTCACTTCTAACGATATTAAATTTTTGTTTCAACTCAATTTTGATATTTTGAACTTGCTGTTTTTCGTTCTCAATTTCTTTTAATATAATCCGTTGAAATCTTTCGTTTTGATCCTCATTCATAAACATAGTATCGTTACCAATTACATACTCGTAAAGTGTAATTGTTTGGACACCCGAACTATTTTTGATAGTAGTGGCGAGTTCGTCTGTATCTTTGATAAATACCGTTTCTATTTTATCATCGGACTCTATACGAATTGCCGATACAAACAAGAAACTTAGGATTGAACACAATAAAAGTGAAATAAAAATTATCCATTTCATAGGGACAAAAAGTGTTTCATTGTTCCTGTGATATGTTAAGCCGTTACGATTTAAAAAAAATGGTGTGTTTGTAGTAGTTGCAGTTGCTTCTTTTTGTATTTTACGCATCTTATAAAATTTTTTACTTTGGGGTGGTATTGATTCTACTAATAATCACCCCAATTTGTTAAAAAAATTAACTGTAAAAACTTTCTATTTGTCCTTTTTTTGTCCGTTGGTTTATGTAAGTAACTGAAAATCAATTACTTAGCTATAGATAACTATTAATCATCCGTTAAGTCATCTTTTTAAAAACTCTATTTCTATACTTTTATTGGTGTAATTAATACACTAAGGGGAGCCGAAAAATTAAAGAAATATAACCATGACAACAAAAGAAATTGCGTTACAAGCCGTTCAGATTATTGAATCTGGCAATCGAGTATTTATTCATTCCGCAGCGGCAACGCCCGGAACTTTGGTCAAAGCAATGACCGAAAGAGCGAGTGAATTAAAAGATGTTGAAATCGTGTCTATTCATACGGAAGGTCCTGTGCCGTATGCAGACGATAAATACGTTGATAATTTTAAAATCAACTCTTTTTTCGTGGGTAGTAATATGCGGAAACACGTTCAGCGAGGGCGGGCGAATTATATTCCGATATTTTTACAAGAAATTCCTGCGTTGTTTAAAAGCGGAAAAATGCCGATAGATGTAGTATTAGTAACGCTTTCTGCTCCAAACCCAAAAGGTTATTGCTCGTTGGGTTGTTCCGTGGACGTTTCAAACGCAGCAATGGATTCCGCAAAATATGTGGTTGCGGAAATTAATCCGAATATGCCGTTTGTGCATGGAAACGGGATTATTCACATGAGTAAATTACATTCTTTTGTAATGGTGGATACGCCTTTATTTGAAGCTTCGATAACGAAACCAACTAAAATTGAAGCTCAAATCGGTCAAAATGTAGCGAGTTTGGTAGAAGATGGTGCGACCTTGCAAATGGGTATCGGCGGTATTCCGAATGCTACGTTAGACTTTTTGCACGGACATAAAAACTTGGGTGTTCACTCTGAAATGATTTCTGACGGCATTATTGATTTAGCAGAAAAAGGGATTATTAATGGTATGAATAAAGTCACCGAGCAGGGAAAAATCGTGGCAGGTTTTGCCTTCGGTACTCGTCGAATTTATGATTTTATTGATAAAAATCCTATCGTCAATATGATGGATGTCGGTTATGTGAATGATACCAAAGTTATTCGTAGAAACCCAAAAGTGACGGTAATTAATAGTGCGATTGAGATTGATATTTTCGGACAGGTTTGTGCGGATTCTATCGGTACGAAACACTATTCAGGCATCGGCGGACAAATGGATTTTATTCGTGGTGCAACGCTTTCAGAAGGTGGAAAAGCAATTTTGGCGTTACCTTCTCAAACGCATAAAGGCATCAGCCGAATTGTGGCAATGCTTAAACCAGGTGCACCTGTCGTAACGACCAGGGCTCACGTTCAGTATATTGTTACGGAATATGGAATTGCATATTTATACGCTAAAAACTTGAAAGAACGAGCAAAAAGTATGATTAATATTGCTCATCCTGATGACAGAGAAATGCTGGCGGAAGCAGTTTTTGAAATGTATAATTTGAGTATTTAGAGTTTAGACCATATTACTATACATTTTTAGTTAAACCATAACTTGTCCCGAAAAGATTGGGACAAGTTAGGATTCAATTTTTTATTTTGTACAGTAATTACGCACGATTGTAGCGATTAATCAAAATATAAATACGCTTTAAACAACGTTTTTTTCGCTTCCTTTAAATATCTTCTTATCTGCCCAAAACGTTCCGAAAGGAACGATAGACGCAAGCAAGGCCAAAAACATATTTTTCAAGCTCCAGTCAAACATGAATTTGGCTTGAATGACCCCCAAAACGTAAAGGACAAACAATAATCCGTGTATCATTCCGATAACCGCATTTGCTTCTGGCATTCCAAAAATATACTTCAAAGGCATGGAAATAAACAATAACATTAAGAACGAAACGCCTTCCGCAAAAGCAATAATACGCAATCTACCCAACTGTGTTTTTAGTAACTCTAACATATAATTCGTTATTTTTCATTCGTAATAACCTGACAATCAAACCTATGGGATTTTTAAGAACCCCACAGGTTTCTAATTATTCCACAATTATCTTTTGTGTTTGAATACCTTCTTCTGTTTGTAAACTTAAAAAGTAAATACCTTTTGATAATTCACTAACATCAATACTTTCGTTATAGTTACTAAATATTTTTCCCTCGAAAATGTTTAGAACCATTCTTCCTGTAATATCAAATAACTGAATTGTTGCGATAATCGGTTTTTCGATAACAATGGGTATAAAAACCTCATATGTTGCAGGATTTGGGAAAACCTTTGCCATCGCAATTGTTAAATTTTGCGGCTGCTCGGTCGCTACCGATTGGTCAATCCAAAAATTCCAAAAACCCTGTGGTGCTGGCATCGGACGGTTTTGAGTTTTGCCAGAATTTGCCGTTGCTTCGATGTAATAAAACACTTCTGCCCCGCCACTTTGAGTAGGAATAAATCCTTGCCAAGTATCGCCCGATGCTAAAGTCATCGGCGTAGTTTGATAGCCTTGTGTCGTGTCTGCTGTGTAATAAATATTGGCGTTTGAAATTCCCGAACGGTGCTGAATTAAAGCATCAATTTGATGGTTTCCAGTAACTGCAATAGTATCTCTAATTGGCTGATGTACAATCCGTAACGGGTCATTTACCCCAACAGCTTTCGTGATGCAATGCAATGCACCGCCCAATTGAATAATCGAATTACAATTGATTCCAATGACCTTATAACCAGGCAAATTCTGACGATAAATTTCCAACGCCGCCGCATCATTTATTGGATTATAAATCGGTACTAAAATCGTTTTATTCACAAAAACGCTATTCGTATAAGTGATGTAATCACCACCTTGGTCTGGATAACGATTCGT
>Ga0222647_1000101_pt1 | contig 46139 bp, 41 predicted proteins | sample AntAcemetagen333_FD_179864 | JGI IMG/M metagenome (GOLD analysis project Ga0222647, IMG submission 179864) | Saline water microbial communities from Ace Lake, Antarctica - #333 | ecosystem: Environmental > Aquatic > Non-marine Saline and Alkaline > Saline | place: Antarctica: Ace Lake...
TAATTAAGCTATCGTAAATTACACTGCTACTTGCTGTGCCTCTCTCAGAAAACTCATTCTGCCAAATGATAGGAGATAGAGTATCCTCTCCACCTTTCGGTGGAGTAGGACAATCTTTTTCTTTACAGCCCCAAAGGCTTAATCCAATTAAGCAATATATTATTACACTCATTTTCATATTATTTAGGTAGAACAATCCAATAATCTCCAAATTCACCTTTATATAAATCTCTTAACTTCTTCTTTGTCTCCGGACTATTTCGTTCTTGGAAATGGTTGTTACCACTCTTCGGTACATTCCGCAAAAGCGGAACACTCAGAGGGGCAATACTATATAGAAAAGACTTCATATTTCCTCTAAGGCTTCTTCATGTACTTAGGATCCAGACAGTATAGAAAATCTCCGTCAGTAGTATAGATTAATCCATTGGTAGGGTGGAAAGCTATAGGAAATATCCAAGAGCCAGATCTACTTCCTTTCCAATCGTCGATTACTTTCTCTCCTGTATTGGCATCTATGCCAAATACTCCTGCATTAGCTAGCCATATCGTATCATTACGTTCTGTTAGCATGTAGGGCATACTCACGACCTCTTCATTTATCCAAATAAGGCTACCTGTATGTTTATTCACAGCATGCATATGACGGTTGTCTGGCTTCACTATGAGCTTATCTTTTACGATGATGATATTGGCAGTATTGAAATCATCTTCCGGGCCATCTCCTATGAAGTATTTCCATCTGGTGTCACCTGTAGCAGGATTTATACAATAGGCATGGTGATCACCATAAAAATATACCTTATCTCCTTCTATCGCGGGACGTGCTGTACTGCTAAATCCATCCAGATTACGATACCACTCCATACTGTCTGCAGTGAGATTCCAAGCCAAAATATCCATTTTGCTCTCCATGGTACTACCCCAACCAAATGATCTATTTTGCATTACCAGTAATTCATCACCTGCAGCAGAAACCCATTTAACTGGCATCAGTAAGCTAGGTGAGTGATTTTGATCAAACTCTCCACGCGTAAGGGTAAATACTTCTTCCTTAGCTCCAGAGTTAATATCGTATCTGAAGAGTGAACTAAATTTGTTTTTATACGTATCCTCCGATGCTTTATAAATATATCCATCTATATGACATACATCTCTCTGGCCTTGTACTAACTCATCCTGCCAGATTATCTCACCAGTAGCACTGCGGAGTACATAAACTCTACGACCCTCAGAAAAAATGACTTTATCACCCACTAAAAATGCTCCTTCGAAATCTATTGGCTCTGCGTTTATACTTGTTCGCCATTTCTCTTCTCCGGTTTCAGCATCGTATGCTCTTGCTATGTTTTGCTGAGTTACTATTAATAACCCCTTGTAGTATAGTGTTGGGCTGGAGAGATCTTTAGGACCCAAGCTTGTTTTCCAGACTATTGGATCACCTTCCACTACTGGCTGAGGTGGCACATCATTAGGCTTGCAGCCCCATAGGTGGACTGCAAGCAGTGTGATTAATAGTAAATTCATTGTAAGTCTCATGTTTATTTTTTATCTACTTTAAAAAACGGGTCATAATCGCCATTATACAGATTCTTCATTACTCTCTTCGTTTCTGTACTATTTCGCTCTTGGAAATGGTTGTTACCTCGCATTTCATCTGTTCTATTTCCTACTCCTGGAAAAGCTTTTTGGCTCTTTACTAATACCACTCCGTCCGATGGGTAGAAGGTTTGTAGTTTATGAGTTGTGGTATACATTGAAAGCTGCATATTTCTCTTTCTATGAACATTTACATTATTATAATGAGCTTGTGCATCCCACCATTCTGGAAAATTTGTTTTTTCTTTACTAGACCATTTCGACCCAACTTTATATTTTTCTTCCCAAGTAACTTTATGTCTTGTTTCAGTCATTGTGGTAAAAGAATCTCTATGGTATGAGCCTATCAGGTATCTCCACTCTGTATTTGCATTATTCAAGAATAACACCGCTTTCTTTCTATGGTCCGTATTTTCCTGAAGCGTTCCTATTTTCTTAGATACACCGAATATAGCTCGTATTAGACCCCAAATAGGAGTATTTGCTTGAGCTTTTAAACTTTTTAGCTTCTTCTCATTGTCAGCTATCTTCCCAACATGCTCATCTTTTACAATATTCATCTTATCCTCAAAATAGTGATCAGGCTGAGCTCCCCAAAGCGGGTAGTCCTCGGATGCAGTATCTGTAAGGTTAGTCATTATCTTCCAACATTCTGGAGCACTTTCCACTCCATAAAAAGCTACTTTACGTAAGCGTGACGCATGATTATTAATAGCATTCATCTGAGGACCACCTGGAATCATCTCATCAAGGGTGGGCGTATGCACTGGAGCTAACATTAAGGGGGCTAACTGATATTTGATAAGCGTATCCAAATTATTCAGCAAATCTGGAGCAGAAACTCCGAATAAATATCCGACCTTATTAGTCAGATCATAAGCTGCATCATTGACAGGAGCTAATATTACTGCACTGACCGCCTGCTGCACAAATTCTTTGTGACTCTCACGTGTAAGCGATATGTCTGCACCCGCATGTGGTGCAGCAAAAGTGACTAACCCAAAGTACTTTCTGGTTCCGTATGTACTATTCTGTAAGTCCCAATACCTATCTAAGTGTCTACCTGCTAAACCTCCTTGACTGTGAGATATCGCAAAGTCTCTTTTATTGCACCGATTCGGAAAAAGTTGATCTACGCCGTTTGACGTCCTCGTGCCAATATCATTATTTACTTCAATGGTCACTTCATCAAAACTCACTTCATAAGCAGAGGATGTGTAGTCAATTCCAAAGGATGAAGTAATGTAATTATCTCTGGTAAATTTCGCTTGCTTACTCCAGGAGGCTATGCTTCCGCCTAATCCGTGAATGAATGAAATATTTCGCTCACCACTTATGCCGTCTGGGCACCCTTCATACTCAGTGAGTACTTGAGGTGGGGTATACCTTACCACAGAATCTAACATCTGGGGTCTCCAAGTATGTTCGTAGTCATATATACACGTATCACACTGAGGCGGCTGTGCGTATGAAATCACTGTCATAAGTGTAAATATAACACTAAGTACCGCTTGTTTTATTATTCTATTTATATCCTTCATGATGTTTTACTTTTTTATGCTTTTAATGTTATTCTTAAAATTGGCTTCCGGTAGTACTTTTTATCACTTTGCCTACTACGGGGACATGTCTATTCTTACTTACTATATGTACCAGATACATACCAGATCTAGAGGCTTGTGGCAGTCTCACTGCGTCCCCTTCCAGCACAGTGCTATGCAGCACTTTCTTGCCAGCCATATCATAGACAATAATCTCAATTTCCTTTTTTCTAAATTTTCGACTTGAGATTCTAAATACATCACTGTTTTGCTCTGTAAGTACTTTATAATCTGCGGCATCATCATTGGTAGTTAGCAGGCCTGTTCCTTGCTCGCCCTTCCTCTCAGGACTTCCTTCCTCGGTGACCTCTCTACTATACGCATATCGAGTGATTACTGTAGTCTTACGGATACAGCATCCATTTTTTCCTAAAAACCACTCTATAATAGTCTCCGTCTCTGGAAAATAGGTGTCTCCGACCTCATTTAGTCTGTACTCTATAACAGATTCTTTCATTTTCAGACCGGTAGAGTCATATTCTGTGGCACTGGCTAGCTTCGTATTATCATCATATACTATACTTACAACTTCATTACTAGCAGTGATAATATTCTCATTATTGGTTACATTAAGATTAAGCTCTTGAAGCTCGGCTAGTAATCGACTGTAGTAGTCTTGATTCAGGTCTAAAAAACCATAGCTAATCGCCTGCTCATTCGTTAAATATACATCATTCTCATCTGACTCTATTTGTATTTGAGATCTCAGACCTGTCTCTGTAGTGTATACGTCTATGGTCTCTTTACCTACTGTTATTCTACTATAGCCTTCCATCCACTCGTCTCTCACGTGTAGTTCTTCTATAAAGTTTTGATCAGTAAGTAGATCTCCTTCTGAGTCTACGTACTCGTCCATAGTATAAAACTGCATGTAGCCATGATACTGTGATAGCTCTGCCAGACTCAGACAGTTCCTATCTGCTTCGCTGAGCAGCGAATAGCTTACCTCCTTTTTCTCATGGTAGTTTACTTTGGTGACATAGTCTTGCGGTAGCTGGGCAAATCCCAGTAGCGAAGTCAATACTCCTAATCCAAGGAGTTTTCTTCTTTTTAGTTTGTTTGTGTTACTTTTCATCTGTGGTTAAAATTATTATTCATCAAAAGTGCGACTATCAAACTACATATCCGTGACACAAAATAATACTTTCAAATAAATTAAATCTAAATAACGACATATAATTTGTTAAATTGCCAAATATTCGCAATATCAAGTCGATAGATGCCATATCTTATCATCTACCGGTTGACTGCAATACTATAAAGTTAAAATAAAATAAAATGCACTTACATAAGCTCAATAATAGACTCAAGTCTTTACTCCCTGATGGCACTTACATAGCGATAGCCTTAGCAGAACTGCTCTCCATTAGTAAGGAAGGAGCTTATAGAAGACTGAGAGGTGACACTTCATTTACCCTAGACGAGCTTATGATTCTCCGCAAAAAGATAGGCCTCTCCATAGATGAGCTTACAGAAGGTACTGAGAATGTTAGTTTCTCATTTAAACCACTTTATGATAAACCCTTAGAATTAGATGAGTACTTTAAAGACATACAAATACGATTTAAAAAACTCTCTCACATTAAAGATACTATGACGTACAATGTATGCGAAGACCTACCCTTTTTTCGTCAGTTTGGTTACCCAGCTCTTGCCAGTTTCAAGCTTTTTTACTGGAAACACTCCATACTCCTAGATCCAAATTTCGCATTACTCAAGTTCAACCTACAGTCTATTGCTCAAAGCACCTTGGACGATGCTGCCCAGATGAATCACCTCTATACTAATATTCCCTCTACGGAGATATGGACCAATAGAACAATTAAGAATACACTAAAACAAATAGAATATTTCTATGATTGTGGTTTTTTTGAAAATGACGAAGTACTACTCGCCGTCTACAAAGCTGTGATAAATTTACTAGATGACCTTATGCATGAAGCTAGATTAGCTGTGAAATTAGATGCCAACTCTAACTATAAAGGAAAATTCACGCTACATATCTGTGAATTGTCTTTAGACAATAATAGTATCTACCTAGAAACAGATGAGCCTAAGTATTTAGCCACCGGATTCAATGGCTTTAACTCACTACATACAATGGATACTCGTCTACTAAGTGAATATAAAAAATGGCTTTCGGCTATGATTTCTAAATCCACAAACATCAGCGGACAAGCTGAACGAATACGTCACGATTTTTATAAATACAATACTGAAATAATCAAAGAATCTGCAAATCAACGGTTACCTGAGAAGATGAAACTTTGAATATTTCAATACGATAAGATTCCCTACCTCATCACCCCATTCCTATCCAAGCTTCTGCGATATGCAGCTGCATTGCGGTTATGCTCTGCTAACCCATTAGCAAATGCGTGCCTGAGAGAACCGTCTGGCTTAGCACACATGTAATAATAATTATGTTTCCTAGGTGCAATGGCTGCTTCTATCGCTCGCTTATCTGGACAGAAAATAGGTCCTGGAGGCAATCCAGCATTGAGATATGTATTGTATGGATGCACTCTTTTCAAGTCTACATAAAGTAGTCTGCGTCTCTCCCCTTTACCTACTACAAACCATATTGTAGGATCTGCCCCTAGTGGGATACCTTTTTTTACTCTATTCAGGTATAGCCCAGCTATGGTAGGCATTTCATCAGCAAATATGGCCTCACCATCTACTATACTAGCGAGTATTACCGCTTCTTTGGTAGTGAGTCCTTGCACTTTTGCTTTGGCTGTTCTGTCAGCGGTCCAGTATTTATTGTACTCGTCTAATAACCTTAGCACGGCTTTATCTGCTGTAGTAGCCCAATTAAAGTGATAGTGATCTGGCAAAAAGATACTCCACTTATTCTCATCTGTAAATCCATTTTCATTCACCCAAGCACCATTCATGGCCTTCACTATTTCACCTTTACTAGCTTGTAGGTTATCTGCTAAGTAGTTAAGCACACTTTCTCGTGTCATCTCACTTTTTATTTTGACAATAACCTTTTCCCATTTGCCACTTCTGAGCTTTCTGATCAATTCTAGGTTACTCATACCAGCCACTATTTTATAGCGGCCAGGTTTGTATTTATTAGGGAGATTAGCCTGCTCAGCCACTAAATCAAAAGTGGACTTATTTGCTATCAACTTATTGACAGAGAGATTAAGAAGTACTTGCTCATAGCTATCATCCGTTCGGATATAGAAATACTCACCATCGGAGGAGTTCGTATTGCCTGAGAATAACACGTAATATGCTCCTGCCAAGGCGAAAATTCCTAAAAGAAGGAATATACCCAAATACTTTCGTTGCTTTTTGTTCAAATCTCGAATTGCTTAGCACAAATAAAGCAAAGTTTAATCCTAATTATGTGGTAGAACTGCATCGAGAAGATTGAAAGACCTATTATACAAGTTATTTCAAAGACTTCGGCACAGTCCTTCGACTGGCTCAGAAAAACTAACTGGGGTGAAAAACAAAAAACATCGTCTTGTTTTGAGGTATTTCTGTATGATTCAGATTTGCTAATGCATATTTAGGGTTTAGTATTAGATTTGTCCTCTTTAGGATGAAGCTAGCAATAATAGGATACGGAAAGATGGGCAAAACCATAGAGCAAGTGGCTATAGACCGTGGACATACCATAGTAGCACGTATAGATAATCCTGATTTTAAGGCAATTGAAATAGTGGATGCTGACGTAGCCATAGAGTTTACCCAGCCAGATTCAGCTAAAGAGAATATCCTTAAATGCTTTGAGGCGAATGTACCCGTAGCAGTAGGCACCACGGCATGGTACGAAGACTACGATACAGTAGCTGAGATAGCTAAAGCTGAAGGTAAAGCACTCTTCACCGCTACTAATTTCAGTATAGGTGTCAATATTCTTTTTCACATGAATAAGCAGTTAGCAGCTGTTATGAATAATTTTGATGAGTACAATGTCACTATGACTGAGACTCATCACCTAGAGAAAAAAGATCACCCAAGCGGTACCGCGGTAACCTTAGCTGAAGGCATACTAGCTCAGCTTGATAGAAAAAAGAAATACATTGGTCTGCTAGAGGGACAATCTGCAGATTTAAGTGCGTTTGATTTGCACATAGAAAGCAAACGAGAACCAAATGTACCTGGATATCACGCCATCACATACAGCAGCGAGATAGACGACATCACCATCAGTCATACTGCAAAAAGTCGCATGGGTTTTGCTAAAGGAGCTGTGATAGCCTCTGAGTGGCTTATAGGTAAAAAAGGGGTGTTTGGTATGAATGATTTACTCAACTTATAAGACATAAAAAAAAGAATGAAATTTAACTTCAAAGAAGACTGGAAACTACTAAGTAAGCGAGCTGCTATATTTTACATAGTCTTCAGTATAGTAAATCTACTTACCTTTATATTACTACTTACCCAGACAGCTGCTGGATTCTTCCCACCACTGATCTATTTTGTATTTTGGCAAGTAGCCATATGGGTGTACTATATGTTTCGCTATAAGTATAGAAATAAAGTATCTGGAGGCGAATGGATAGATGCAGGTATGTTTGCCATACTCGCAGCTACCCTGATTCGTACCTTCTTCATAGAAGCATATCAGATACCTACCTCTTCTATGGAAAACTCGCTACTCCGTGGAGACTTCCTATTCGTAAGTAAAATAAACTATGGCCCACGTGTGCCTAATACACCTATCTCTTTTCCTTTTGTACATCAGGAACTCCCATTTGTAGGAGGAAAATCATATTCTGAGGCCCTAACTCTTCCATATTACCGCCTACCAGGTTTTGAGGATATAGAGCGAAACGATATAGTAGTATTTAACTTTCCCGATGAGCACCTGACTCTTCCTAAGACCAAATATACATTTGCCCATCCTGTAGATAAGAAGACTAACTATATAAAAAGATGTGTAGCTGTAGCAGGAGATACACTAACCTTAAAGGATAGAAAGTTATTTATCAATGGAGCACCTGCCCGTCAGGCTATACACGGCAAAACATCTTACGTAGTGCAAATGAGTACAGTATTATCACTCAAGGACTATCAAAATTTAGACATTAGTGAAGTAGAACCCGCACGCGGCGAAGGCTCGTACCTTATGCAACTCACTGAGCAAAACCTAGTAGACCTCAAAGAAGTGCCCGGAATCATAGATATTCAGGAAGTAATGAATGACTTCAACGCCGCTTCAACTCTTCCTACATACTATCAGCAACTCAACTGGACTGCAGATAACTTTGGTCCGATGTACGTACCCAAAGAAGGAGCTACTATTTCTTTGGATTCTCATAACTACCAGATATATGGCGATGTAATACGTATGTATGAAGATAACCCTGAATTTAACTTCGTAAACGGAACCTTTTATAACGGGACCGAAGTCATCACAGATTATACCTTCAAAATGAATTACTACTTTATGATGGGAGACAATAGACACCACTCTGCAGATTCAAGATTTTGGGGTTTTGTGCCAGAAGATCACGTAGTAGGTAAAGCTTCATTTATATGGATGAGTATAGAGCCCAATGAGAATAACACATTATACCAGAATCCTGACAATAGAGCTCAATATGAAAGAAACAAATCATTCGTGCTAAGCAGAATCCGCTGGAGTCGTATTTTCAATAGAATACACTAATGCCAAGTAAGCAAGACTTACGCATAGTATTTATGGGAAATCCCGAGTTTGCTCGGTACCACCTAGAGAAAATACTCGCTGCTGGATATACTATAGTGGCAGTGATATCTGCACCAGACAGGCCTGCTGGCAGAGGCATGAAGCTACTGTCCACTCCTGTGACTGCATATGCTAAAGAGCATGGAATCCCTTGTCTACAGCCTACTAACTTAAAAAACACTGATTTTCTAGCAGAGCTAAAGAGCTACAAAGCTGATCTACAAGTAGTGATAGCATTCCGAATGCTGCCAGTAGTAGTCTGGGATATGCCACCACTTGGAACCTATAATCTGCATGCTTCACTCCTACCACAGTATAGGGGAGCTGCTCCTATTAATTGGGCGATTATAAATGGAGAATCGGAGACTGGTGTAAGTACCTTTAAACTGATGCAGGAAATAGATACTGGAAATCTATTGATACAGAAAAAATGCACGATACTACCAGAGGACAATGCTGGTACACTACACGATAAATTAATGCACCTAGGGGCAGAAGCAATACTCGATACGCTCAAAATGCTGATCAAAGACCAAGTAACAGAAACTCCTCAAGACAACTCATTAGCACTAAAATATGCAACCAAGCTATTTACGGAAAATACGGCTATCGATTGGACTGCAGATGGTGAACAAATCATAAACTTAATCAGAGGTCTAAGCCCGTATCCAGCAGCACATAGCTCCTTTTATGGAAAAAAGCTACAGATCTATCAAGCGAGTTATGAGGCAATAGTGCACTCTTATGAGGCGGGTACATTCATATCTGACGGTAAAAAATACATCAAAGTAGCAGTAAAAAACGGATACATTCACCTAGAGCAGCTAAAGCTGCAGGGTAAGAAAATGATGCCTGCCGCAGCATTGCTAAATGGCTACGACATTAGTCACCTGAAACTACCAAGTGAGTAAGTACTAATTCTACACTTCACTCACCGCTCTATCTTTGTATAATGCAAAAAACTTGGGTACTAGTGCTTTCTGTCTGGTTTCTGTGTACTTCCTATGTGGTCAGTACGAATAAAAGCGTAAAGCTAGAAGTCTCTTCCGCTTCCTCAGGGCTAACACTCCCCTACCTCATCTCTTCTATGTCTTTGACCAGAGAAGAAACCTATCATGTAGACGCAGGTCAACTGTTCACCTCCATAAAAATAACTACTGCTGATACCCTATCAAATCATATCTATCTAACTCTAGGAGATAAGACCTACGATTTTAGTACTCTAATGACAGACGAGAATATAGATATTCCGCCATCCTTTATCATTCCATTAAGCCCATCTCGCTATTTTCAATTGAGAACTAAAAAGCCAACAACTGTCAAAATTGAGTTCTTTTATGCCCCAAGAATAGAAATACAATCTACTGCAACGAAGAATAAAAAAGCACTCTGCGAAAAACCAAATACTATCCCCTCATCCCAATGGAGGCAAGGACTACCAGACCCTAAGCCAGGCCGAGTAACTTCTGAAGTAAAACATTGTATCATCCATCACTCTGCTGGTAATACCTCCGACACTAACTATGCCAATATCATCCGTAACATCTACCTACTCCATACAGAAAGTAATGGGTGGGACGATATAGGCTATAACTATGTAGTAGCAGGTAATGGTCAAATATATGACGGTAGAGACCCTCAAGGAGCAGGAGACGAAGACAATATACAAGGAGCTCACTTCTGTGCTAAAAACAGTGGTACTATGGGTATTTGCCTATTGGGAAATTATGAAATAGACACACCATCCATCTCGCTCATACAGAGTTTAGAGAAACTCCTTACATGGAAACTTTATAAGGAAAATTTATCAGCAAAAGACTCAAGTATCCATCCACAAAACAGTTCCAAGTATCTAGCTACCATCGGACAGCACAAGGACGGCTGCCCTACGCTATGTCCCGGTAAAAATACGACGACGCGTATCAACGACATACGCAGTAATGTGAAAGACGAACTGTATAAGTGTGCCAATATAGTATCTGTATCAGAGCCTCTTAACAGCCATTACCTGAAAATATATCCTAATCCATCAGATGGACGATTTTTTGTACTGTCAGATGATAAAGCTAACCTCACACATTATGAGTTAATAAGCTCTAAAGGCAAAAGTTTTGGTAGAGTTTCATTAGCTGAAAATGGCATGATAAGACTGAATGCTGCTGCAGGATTATATACTTTAGCACTCTGGAGTAACAACTCTCTAATCTTCAGAGAGAAGATAGTAGTCCAATAAACTATTTTAAGAGGGGGTCTGATTACGAGCCTTAACTATGTTGCCTATGCTCCCATTTTAATTACCTTTGCCCCCGATTTACGGTATGTGGGAGAAAATCGCCAACACGATTCTAAGGAATAGACTAGCACTCATCATATTCTTGGTGATTATGACGGGACTTATGCTTTATAAGACCTTACAGGTACAGCTGGCTTATGATAATCCTAAGTTTATCCCAGACGATGATCAAGACATGGTGGATTACCAAGAGTTCAAAAAAACATTTGGTGATGATGGCAGTGTAATGGTGGTAGGTATAAATACCGCTAAACTGAGAGAATTAGATTTTTTCAACGCGTGGTATGATCTTACACTAGCATTAGATACTACTGATAATATCAAGCAAGTACTCTCTATCGCTAACCTGAAAGTCTTAGATAAACGAGTAGTCTTAGATACTTTTGAAGGATATGCCAATGAAAAGGTACGTCTATTCCCACAAAACTTCATCCAACATAAACCGCAAACTCAGTCCGAATTAGATAGTATATTCATAGAAGTAAATGACCTACGCTTTTACGAAGGTCTTTTATTCAAAGACAGCAGCGACTTTTCTCTAATGGCTATCACATTAGAAAAAGGAATCCTAGATACAAAAGAGCGAGTTCAATTCGTCAATGACGTAGAGAAAAAAATAACCGATATCTGTACGAAGTATGAGGTAGATGTACATTTCTCTGGCTTACCATTTATACGGACCAAAATGTCTCAAATGATTAAGCAAGAGTTGGTTAGGTTTACTTTGGTATCTATGATCCTAACCTCGTTAATTTTACTCTTCTTTTTCAGAAGCTTTCCTACATTAGCCTTCTCACTCCTCACGGTAGTAGTAGGTGTAATATGGTGCATGGGTATATTAGTTCTTTTAGGATTTAAGATTACCATGTTCATAGGTCTGCTGCCGCCGCTTATAGTAGTTATAGGGATAGCTAATTGTATTTACTTGCTCAATAAATACCATGAGGAATACAGAAGTCATCAGAATAAGATAAAAGCTCTCCAACGAGTAATATTTAAAGTAGGACGTGCTGTTCTATTTACAAACCTCACTACAGCCGTAGGATTTGGAGTATTTGTGCTCACAGGAAGTTCAGTTTTGCAAGAATTTGGTTTGACCGCATTCTTAGCTATTATGGCAGTATTTTTGATCTCCATCATACTAATACCAGTTCTATTTAGCTACTTACCTGCCCCAGAAGAAAGGCATACCAAACACTTAGATTACAAGTTTCTCAATAGCTTAATTGACAAGCTTGCTACCCTAGTACAGACCAAACGAAAACAAGTTTATACTACCACTATAATTATAGTTGCCCTGTCCTTGGTAGGTATGGCTATGCTTAAAAATGTAGGATATATGGTAGATGATATCTCCAAAACGGATAAGCTATATCTAGACTTGAAATTTTTTGAAGAAAACATCAATGGTGTAATGCCTTTCGAGATAGTGGTAGATACAGATAAACCACAAGGGATTTCTAATGTAAGAACACTTCTCAATATTGACTTACTGGAACGTGAACTGATGAAATATCCGGAGTTTAGTAAACCAGTAAGTATTTCTCAGACCATGAAATTTTTAAATCAAGCTTATTATGATGGAGACCCAAGAAGATTTAGACCACCTAGTGTACTGGACCTAAGTAGTATAATGGATGCCGTACCTCAAGGCAATACCAATACTAATACTAATTTGATCAACAGCTTAGTAAGTGAGGACAAAAGCAAGGCTAGAATAAGTGTGCAAATGGCAGATGTGGGTAGTGTTAGAATAAAAGAATTAAAAGCAGAAGTAAGTCTGATAGCTGACACGATATTCAATTTCCGTAAAAAAACGAAGTATAATTTCACTGACTCCATCGTAGCCATAGATTTACTAGATACTGCAAATGCGATATACGATACCACTTACTATAGCTACCCCACTGTAAACTATACAGCGTTAGATAGTGCTAATACTACGGATCTGTCCATCACAGGTACTAGTATAATTTTCTTAAAAGGAAATGATTACCTCATCAGTAATTTACTTATGAGTCTTCTCATTGCCTTTTTCATTATATCACTGCTAATGGCGAGTATTTTCAAATCGCTAAGGATGATCCTTATTTCTATGGTTCCTAATCTTATTCCGTTGATATTTACCGCGGGTGTTATGGGTTTCTTTGGAGTAAACTTCAAGCCCAGTACTGTGTTAGTCTTTAGTGTGGCTTTTGGCATAGCCGTAGATTTCAGTATTCACTTTCTTACTAAATATAAGATGGAGTTAACCCATTCCGCTTCTATAGCTGAGGCGGTGAGTAAAGTACAAAAAGAAATAAGTACCAGTATGATTTACACCGCAGTTATCCTCTTTTTTGGTTTCATAATCTTTGTATTTTCCGATTTTGGAGGTACTATAGCACTCGGACTATTTACAGCACTTACACTCCTCATAGCATTACTTAGCAACTTAATTTTATTGCCTTGCCTGCTGCTGTCCTATGATGATGCTCAGGAGAAAAAGAAGTCTTTATAGTCACTTCGGTAGTATTCTGAATTTATAGTATCCTTGCATTCGTTATGATTTCCGCTGAAAAATTAGATTCACACACAGCTATACGCTCTTAGTTAGCCAAATATGGTGATGATATGTATTCTTGGGCCTATTATAAGACGAGTAGCAAAGAGACCGCAGAAGACCTTGTGCAGGATACTATGGTATCCGTATATAAATCCTATGAAAAATATAAACCAGGCAGTAATCCAAAAACTTGGTTATTTACTATTCTAAATAATAAAATCATCGATTACTACCGCAGTAGTAATACTCAAAAATCTGTCAACCAAACGACACTTCAAGGAAAGCAACTAGACGATGACAACTTTGATAGTGATGGTTTATGGAATAGAGCTCAAGAACTACTTTGGGGCAATACTGAAGAGCATCTTTTAGATAACCCCGATTTTCTTATCGTGATGGAATCATGTATAGAAAACTTACCACCAAACTGGAGGGGAGTCGTACTTGGAAAGTACTTTCATCATAAAAAAGGGTCACAGATATGTAAGGAATTAGGTATTACTTCGTCTAACTTATAGCAGATGGCACATAGAGCGAAACTGCAGCTAAAAGAATGTTTAGAAGTCAACTGGAAAAACAAGTAAGATGAGCACTCTCACGAAACTAGCAATGATCTCTTGCAAGCAAGCGGCACTACTTGGGGCTAAAGCATCATTTAATGCTCTTTCCATCCTAGAGAAGATAAAGCTTCGGATGCATACTAAAGTCTGCGTAACATGCCGTGACTATCAGAAAAACAGCGAATTCATAGATGAAGCTGTAGAAAAAATAATTCGTCAAAAAGAACAACAAAAGCATATGCTTACCCAAAAACAGCGTGACAAAATAATAGAAGCTCTTCGCTAAATACAGTTGGCTCTTTGTTATAGTGGTTTATTATTACGCTAGAAACTACAGAAATAAAAAATAATCCTAAGCATTTGACTCACACAATCCACTTTACGCAGTAGGATTATCAATATTTACTTCGTAGTTATATGACGTGGTGGTAATAATACGGATAGAGCCGAGTTCAAGATAATCAGCCTATATATAAATATGTTTTGAATAACTAATGTCAGCTGCTCAAAAAACTATTTATAAGACAAATACTAGTAACCTAGATATCGAGCAGTTAATTCAGTTTTTTAGAGAAGTGAATCCTAATCTTAAACTATAGAAGGACCCGCTTAGTACTCTTTTTTTACAGTCATCAAAGGGACACTGCCATATGCAGCAGCTACTGCCGTAAAGCTACTCCAATAGCTCCCTATTATCTTATTACTCTTACTTAATATTATAAGGTCTACTAAAGCCTGTTGTATCCCTTCTGGTTTATCACGCTTCAGAAGAGCTGGATAGAAGAATACGTTATCTCCAAATCTCCTTTTAATTAGTGCAGCCTCCTCAAAGTCATCCGTAGCCAAATAGATATAACTGGCCGAGTTATCTTCTAATTCAATTGCTAAATTATCAATGAATAGCTGAGTAGGACTTTGTATTGTAGATACTAAGTTATCTCCTCTGCGAATATGTGCACTGATAAATTTTGAACTCATCTTTTCAAGTCGATTGCTACAAACATTAAGTATATGCTCCTTAGGAAGTAAAAAAGACACAAAACTAAGATCACCATAAAAATGCTCACATGTATTTATAAAAACAGTATCTACATTTTTTATTAGTTTCACTAGATCACTTTTTAATATTCCCAGTTTACGAATGCTGTCATCATTTAACTGAATATCAAAAGATTGAGAATACTCATTTATTTTACTACGTCTCAGACGATGCCCTAATTTATTCCATCGGGGTATATACTTCTCTTCCTTAATTATAATATTATCTAGCTCAAAGAAAAGGCTATCAAAAGAGCAATTTAATTCTTTATTATTTATCCAAATCACTTCTACTTTTTGTCGTAGCCGCTGGCTAAGTGCTACGCATGACGCTAACACTCTCATTCTGTTACCTAAGCCTCCGTTGGCTTTTACTACAATTTTCATTTCTTTTTAGTGAGCTAAGCGTGAGTACAAATTAAAGAGGATATATACACTTAACATACCATTTTCAACAACCGCTCAATGTCAAACTCTAACTGAACACAAACCACACCTATTTCACTACCTTCGCACACTTTATTTAAGACGAATGTCAGCCAAAGCCAATACATATCCGCAATACAAGCAATTAGACGTACCTAGCACTGAGAAGGAAGTACTTCAGTTTTGGAAAGAAAACAGTGTGTTTGAAAAAAGTGTCTCCAATAGATCTAGAGAGAATACCTATGTATTTTATGAGGGTCCTCCTTCAGCCAACGGTATGCCAGGCATCCACCACGTGATTAGCCGATCACTTAAAGACGTCTTCTGTCGGTATAAGACATTGCAAGGATATAGAGTAGAGCGTAAAGCAGGTTGGGATACTCACGGGCTTCCTGTAGAGCTTCAGGTAGAAAAAGCGTTAGGCATAACAAAAGAAGATATAGGCACTAAAATAAGTGTAGAAGAATACAATGCAGCCTGCCGTAAAGATGTACTCAAATATAAAGATAAATGGGATGAGCTTACCGAGAAAATAGGATACTGGGTAGACTTAGATAATCCGTATGTCACCTACGAAAACGAATACATAGAATCTGTTTGGAACTTACTTAAGAGACTCCACGAAAAAGGATTTTTGTACAAAGGACATACCATACAGCCCTTCTCTCCAGCTGCAGGTACAGGATTAAGCTCCCACGAGCTTAATCAGCCAGGCACTTACAAAAACGTAAAAGATACTACTGTAGTGGCACAGTTTAAACTATCAGACCCAGCTGCTGTACATCTAGACTTACACTGGGGAGACACCTACTGCATAGCGTGGACCACTACTCCGTGGACCTTACCCAGTAATACAGCTCTAGGTGTAGGACCTAAGATAGACTACTCTGTAGTAAAAACGTATAACCAATACACTTTTGAGAAAATTACGGTGATTTTAGCTACCAAACTTGTAGCTAAATATTTCCCAGCCAAGAATGACGAACTCACACTTGACGCGTATAAGCCGGGCGATAAAGCTATTCCTTTTGAAATAGTAAAGGAGCTGAAAGGTACTGAATTAGTAGGCCAGAAATATGAGCAACTAATGCCGTATCAGCAACCAGAAGAGGGAAAAGCTTTTGAACTAATCTCAGCAAATTTCGTAACTACAGAAGATGGTACAGGTATTGTTCATTTAGCTCCCAGTTTTGGCAGTGATGACTATATAGCTGCTAAGCAAAATAATATAGGCTTCCTCACCCTAGTAGATAGGCAAGGTAAATTCATATCAGGAGTAGGAGAGTTCTCTGGTCTATATGTGAAAAACTATAAAGAAGAGGATGAGACGGCAAACGGGTATCAAAGTACAGATGTAAAAATAGCCATCAAATTAAAAACCGATAATAAAGCATTCAAAGTAGAAAAATATGAGCACAGTTACCCGCACTGCTGGCGTACTGATAAGCCTATACTTTACTACCCCATGGAGAGCTGGTTTGTGAAAACTACTGCAGTAAAAGACAGATTAATAGAGCTTAATAAAACAATCAACTGGAAGCCTGTAAGTACAGGAGAAGGAAGATTCGGCAACTGGCTAGAAAATCTAGTAGACTGGAATCTAAGTAGAAGTAGATATTGGGGTACTCCGCTACCTCTTTGGAGAACAGAAGATGGCGAGCAAGAAATATGTATCGGATCTATAGATGAACTTAAAGCTGCAGTAGAAAAATCTGTAACGGCTGGTTTTATGCCTAGCAATACAATAGATGACAACTTTGACTTACATCGTCCATTTATAGATGATATAATCTTGGTATCCGAAGATGGCAGGCCTATGAAGCGTGAGACAGACCTCATAGATGTTTGGTTTGACTCTGGAGCTATGCCTTATGCTCAGCTTCACTATCCTTTCGAAAATAAAGAAAAAGTAGACGATAGGACTAATTACCCTGCAGATTTTATAGCCGAAGGTGTAGATCAAACCAGAGGATGGTTCTTTACACTACACGCCATCTCAGTAATGCTAAATGACTCCGTAGCATACAAAAATGTAATGGCCAATGGTCTAGTACTAGACAAAAACGGAAATAAAATGTCCAAGCGTCTCGGCAATACTATTGATCCATTTATGGCAGTAGAAAAGTATGGAGCAGATATCATACGGTGGTATATGCTAAGTAACGCTGCACCTTGGGATAACCTAAAATTTGATCTCGAAGGTCTAGACGAAAGCAAAAGAAAATTCTTTGGCACCTTGCATAATACGTACGGGTTTTATGCCCTTTATGCCAATATAGACTCCTTCACTAATGACCTTCCCATAGTACCGATGGAAGAAAGACAAGAGTTAGATAGATGGATACTTTCTAAGCTGCACTCACTAGCAAAACTAGTAGAAGAAGCTATGGACGACTATGAACCTACGAAGGCCACTCGAGCCATCCAAAGCTATGTCATAGATGATCTTAGTAACTGGTACGTAAGACTAAACCGCCGCCGTTTCTGGAAAGGAGAAATGAGTGAAGGTAAAGTAGCTGCATATCAGACACTACATATGTGTCTTAGTACAGTCGCTAAACTCATGTGTAGCTTTAGTCCTTTTTATGCAGACCAACTCTACAGAGATCTGCTGTTCACCAATGAATCTATTCACCTACAAGACTTTCCAACGGCAGATATATCTTTAATAGATACTGAACTAGAAGCACAAATAGAGATTTCTCAGCGGATCACTTCTCTTATCTTGAGAATCCGAAAACTAGAAGGCATAAAAGTACGCCAGCCGCTAAGTAAAGCCATAATACCTGCACTTAGTGACTCTTTCGCCACTAACCTACAAAAAGTTCAAGATTTAATAAAATCTGAGGTCAATATCAAAGAGATAGAAATAATAGACAGAAACTCCAGCGTGATTAAAAGGTCTGCAAAACCTAATTTTAAGGTTCTAGGAACTAAAGTGGGTAAAGATATGAAAGCAGTCACTGCTCCTATCTCTGGATTCACCAATGAACAAATAGGACAATTAGAAAAGGGCGAGACTATAGCTATAGTGGCAAATGGGACCACCTATAACTTGGGTATAGACGACATAGAAGTCAAGACTGCAGATATCCCAGGATGGCAAATCATCAGTGACAATGACTATACAGTAGCGTTAGATCTTGAACTTACTGAAGAACTAAAAACAGAGGGTGTAGCAAGAGAGTTAGTTAACAAAATTCAGAATCTCAGAAAAAATAAAGACTTTGAGGTAACAGATAAAATTACCGTGAGTATAGAGAAGCATTCCTACACTAGTGAAGCAATACTCTCTTTTAATCAATATATTTGTGGAGAAATTTTAGCTAGTTCTCTAAAAGAAGTAACCAATCCAACTGGGATTGACGAACTAGATATAGACGGAAACATAATAAAAATAACACTTTCTAAATAATATAATATGACAGAATCATTAAGGTACAGTGATGCAGATTTAGCAGAGTTTAAAGAGAACATTCTCAGAAAGCTTAAAGTAGCAACAGAGGAGTATGACAACCTACGAAAGCAAATACGGTCAGAAAATGACAATGGTACGGATGACACTGCGAGTGCCTACGTATCTATAGACGATGGATCAGCCTCGCAGCAAAAAGAAGACGCAGGTAAATTGGCCTCAAGACAGCAGAAATATATCAAGAATCTTGAGAATGCCTTAATACGGATAGGAAACAGAACCTATGGTATCTGTAGAGTCACCGGTCTACTTATAGCTAGAGAAAGGCTAAAGGCTGTGCCACATACTACGCAGAGTATGGAAGCCAAAAAAAATCAATATAAATAACTGTCAAATTGGAAAATACACTAGAATCTAAACAGAAAAGTCAACTTCTTTTAGTCATCATTACTTTAGTCGTTGTCATCTTTTTAGATCAATGGTTAAAGTTCTATATAAAGACGAACTTCTCTCTTGGTCAGAGTGAGATGATGATATCAAATTGGTTTGAATTAAACTTTACAGAGAATCCTGGGATGGCCTTTGGGCTTACATTAGGCGGTGTATGGGGTAAGATAGTACTTACTACATTTCGCATATTAGCATCAGGTATGATTATCTATTATATAATCTCGCTCATCAAAGAAAAGGCTCACACTATGATGGTCGTATTGGTTGCTCTCATTCTAGCGGGTGCATTAGGTAATATTATAGACTCTGTATTTTACGGAAAATTCTTTGGGGAAAGTACATATCACCAAGTAGCACAGTATATGCCATCTGGTGGAGGCTATGCACCTATTTTTCAAGGTAAGGTAGTTGATATGCTCTATTTTCCTTTGGTTGATACTTTTTGGCCTGAATGGATTCCTTATTTAGGGGGCTCAAGATTTGAATTTTTCAGACCAGTTTTTAATATCGCAGATGCTGCAATAAGTATTGGAGTCTTTAGTATAATAGCTTTTAGAAAAAGACTATTTGAACCAGGATTAACTGGTTAAACCATCAAATATTGTACAAAAACAAGTCTTTTTTACAGCCATTTATTTGTTACAAAAATAGCTTGTCTGCCTCAGGCACGAAACCGTTACTACTGCTGCAGGCAGCAGTAGTTTTTCTGCCTCGAACTGACTGAAAGTAATTTTATTTTTCAATACATCATTCTATATTCTATCTGGTATAAGTTATACCAAAATAACTTTCAATTGCCGCATATAAATCGTTTTTTACTAGATTTCTATTCGTTAAAAAATAATACAATAGCTCAGGCTATGCAATGATTTTTCGCCTTTACAAACCTTCGATAAACTCAATTTATTTATACGACACTTAAAAACTAAATTGGTATTAATAGATGACAAAAAAACTTGCATTTAGTTATCAAATGCCTAATCCGTATCAAATCATACGTACCAAACTGGTACCTCTCAAGACTCGTAACACGCTATACCACACCGAAGATTACTAATTAAGAGACTAACAGCGATGTTTTAGGTAATAAACACTGGTAGACTAATCACTATAAGTTAATAGAGCAGAAGCTAGTAAAAAGGTATTAGCTAGCATACAATCAATCGCTAGATATAAACTAATACGTATTAAATCATCAAACACTTGGACTATCCTAATGCTATATCACCAATTTAGTTGTTATAGTTTCCTGCCTACAACAAGGTAGGATAGGCTATTACTTTCCTACAGCGGCGGTCAAGCTACATTAATACCTGAAAACTGATGCACATTTCTCAAAATTATCTCACGGTCATTAATCACTTAGTCCGTACAATAGATACTCTTTTTAAAATACAAGAGTTACTCCTTTTTATCGGTATCATCTTTATTACTCAGTACGGGCTTTAAGATGTAGTAAACTCCTATAAATATCACCGCGGTAATCACAACTTGAGATATAAACCAAAAACTAAATGAGCTCTCAGGGGCACTATTCGGTAATTTTTGAGCAACGTCTTGAAGAAATATCATACTTACAGTTAACTTTTAAAATTTTTAATTGCTGCTAAATATCTATTTAACTCTTCTCTGACTTTAGGGAAAAGGAGTAAAAGACCAATCATATTAGGAAATACCAATGCTAAAATCATAGCATCTGAAAACTTAATCACGGCATCAAGAGTGGCCGCAGCTCCTACTACTATAAACAGAAGAAAGAGTATTTTATACACTATATCAGCAACTGCACCTCTACCAAAAAGATACTTCCAAGACTGTAGTCCATAGTATGACCAAGATATCATAGTACTAAAGGCAAATAGTATAATAGCTATAGTAAGTACAATAGAGAAATGAGGTATCACTGCGTCAAATGCAAGTGAAGTTAAATCTACCCCACCTACCGTTTCACCAGTAGCTCTCAAGACAACAGAACCATTTTCACCACCATAGGTAAATGCACCATCCATATTGAAGAAAATAATCACCAATGCAGTCATAGTGCAAATGATCACTGTATCTATTAATGGTTCCAGGAGAGCCACTATTCCTTCACTTGCGGGAAACCTAGTCCGTACCGCTGAGTGAGCGATAGCTGCCGAACCAGCACCTGCCTCATTACTAAAAGCTGCTCGCTGAAACCCTATGATTAATACTCCAACAACACCACCTAAACCTGCTTCAGGTGTAAATGCTCCGCTGAAAATCAATCCTATAGCCTCACCTAACCTAGATATATTAGCGAAAATAATAATTAACGCAGCTAGCACATATATACCTGCCATAAAAGGGACAATCTTCTCAGTAATATTTGCGATTCGCTTAATCCCTCCAATAATTACAATACCTACAAGAACTGCAAGAATCACTCCTATCAAAACACCGGTAGCTCCTCCTTCTAATCCAAACAATGAAATAATTTGCTGTGTAGCTTGATTACTCTGAAAAGCATTCCCACCACCAAAACTAGCTCCTACACATAGTATTGCGAATAATCCACCCAGTACTTTACCTAGACCAGCCATTTTAATATCTGCCAGTCCTTTTTTAAGATAATACATGGGTCCACCGTAGATAGTTCCGTCTGGACCTACATCTCTGTACTTTACCCCGAGTGTACATTCCACAAATTTGGTAGACATTCCGATAAGACCACAGATAATCATCCAAAAAGTGGCTCCTGGACCACCAATAGCTATGGCCACTGCTACTCCTGCAATATTTCCTAGACCAACAGTACCAGAAACAGCGGTAGCTAATGCCTGAAAGTGGCTCACCTCCCCCTCTTTACTTTCGTCACTTATGGTATCTACTAAATCTCCATCAACTACATTTAAGTCTGTCTTTTCCACAGAGTGATGATCGATATGATCATATTTTCCACGTACTACATTTATTGCTAACGGAAATTTTCTGATATTAATAAATGAAAACGAAACTGTAAAAAACACAGCTCCGACCACCAATAAAATAACTACAAATGGGATAGATACACTGTCCGACACAGGAATGGATGTGAGCACGAGTCCTTCCCAAGCGTTTGCTATCGGTTCAAACCAGTTGTTAATCTTTTCGTCGATTCCTACATCACTTGCAAAACAAGATAAAGAAAGTCCAACTATAGATACCAATAAAATGCTAAATCTTTTTAGTGAATGTAGTGTGTGCATATATCGTCAAATATGCCCAAAAATATAGTAACGCCCAAATTTTATCTCAATCGCTTGGCAGAATGATAAAAATGGGTCATCTCTTGGGTCTGCGTATTGATTATCCCTACTTTCGTAAGCGTATCTATACGTACCATACCATGAGCGTGTATCACCTTCCCTTGGCCTATTACTAGACCCACATGTACTACACGTTCATTATGTTCAAAGAAAACTAAATCTCCTATAAAGAGATCTTCAAAAGCCACTGGCTTTCCTAAATTTTGTTGCTGAGAAGCATCTCTGGGCAACTGAATACCCAGTACCTTATAAATAACCTGCACCAATCCACTGCAGTCTATTCCGCTGAAGTGTCTCCCTCCCCAAAGGTATGGAGTACCTAAAAATTTTTTTGCTAAATCCTGTATAAATACATCCCCCTCACTTGCAGATAAGATAACCATTTCTGACCCCATAGAAGACAACACAGTACCCTTCACTATATCATTTTGCTCGATAGCAAATAAGTCTTGCTGCACATACCTATCCGCAAGAATGCACTCTTGAAAACTTGATTTACTTAACCAGCCTGTATATCCATCAAAATCCATGATTACATGATACCAGTCTTTTCGTTGAGTTAAAATAGTATAGGTCTCACCAAAAAGAAGTTGTGATACCATCTCCGCACTACTTTGAGGCTCTCCTCGCAGTGGTATTTGTGCTAAATGACAAATGCCTTTCTGCATCTAAAATTAGATATGTAAACGCTCCTTACGCTTAAGTAGAGCTTCTTCAGACTCTTCTCTATCTGGGTCTGGAACACAGCAATCTACTGGACATACTGCTGCACATTGCGGTTCTTCGTGAAAACCTTTACACTCTGTACATTTATCTGGTACTATATAGTAAACTTCATCGGATATAGGCTGCTGAATAGATTCTACTGCTACCTCTTTGCCTCCTTCTAATGTATATTTACCTGATACTCCAGTACCATCAGCTACTTTCCACTCTGCTCCCGCTTCATATATTGCCGTATTTGGACACTCGGGCTCACAGGCTCCGCAGTTTATACACTCATCTGTTATGATAATTGCCATAGGTGCAAAGGAAATCTTTTTACAACTAAAGTAATGCTCAGATTGTATGAATTATTACATTTTATCTAATAAGTCTTGTATCACAGCGAGACTTACGTACTCTGGGGATTTTTGTCGAATCTTTTTTGCCCAATAAATAAACTGAGACTTATCTCTTACACTAGCGTAATAATTCAAATGTGTACCCCACACATCAATATTATCTGGCTCTAGTTCTAAGCATTTTTGCATTAATGCTTTTGCTTCTGTATATTTCCCTGACATCACACACACCTTCGATTTCAGGTTTATGATGTTTCCATTTCTTGGAAACTGAGCTACTAACTCATTAGCTAAAGTTGCTCCTCTTTTTAAATCACCTTGTTCTATGCGATATTTCAAAAGTTGCTTTCCTATGGATGGCACAGTAGGATCCATATCCCAAGCTTTCTGTAAGTAAAACGTAGCTTGACTCCAAGCCTTTTGCTTTCCATAGCTTTCTCCGAGTATAAAAAGTTCCCAAGATGAAAGTATATCTATATCCAGCTTTTGCTGAGTACCTTTAGCATATTCTTCCGTGAGATAATAATATTTTAACCATAAGCGAGGATAATCTTTACCAGTAAGTTTCTCCTTTGCTTTACGAAGATAAAAAGGATTCTTGTCAAATTTTTCCCAATATTCCAAGTATGCACGAATTTCAGTTTCTTCATCTGGTATAGCATTATTTACAGCATACAATCCTACTAACTTCTGTCTCTTAGCGACCTCTCCTGCTGGTTTAGGTACTCGTATGTAGTGATCGTGCACACTCACATGTGGGATGTCCTCTGAGCCACTAGGAGGCATATGACAACTTACGCAGTTATTTTCTGCTTTAATAAGCAGCTGCATATCCTCCTTACATTTATTCACTTGGTGACAATTTTTACAAGCGGTATTATATACTTCTGTGCCTGTCATCTTCACACTTACATGTGGATTATGACAACTAATGCATGTAAAGTCTAGTTTTTCTTTATTCCCTTGAATAAAGCACTCACTCATCTGAAAACGCTGACTGTGATTAGCCATATCAAAGGATGCATTTTCTCCTTCGTACTCTGGCAGGTAAATCTCAAAAATATCTGAAAGCTTCATCCCGGGTTTAAAATCTGTAAACTTCTTACCGTCTTTCAGTACATTAAGTCCTTGAAGATGGCACCGCTGACACAAGTCTATCTGACGCTCCCACGATAATTTTCTAGGATTTACTATAGTAGGATCTATTTCTGTTTTCACATCTACGCCTTCTCCTTTAGCTCGCTGAGTCACGTGAAGTGAGCCAGGTCCGTGACATCGCTCACAGTCTATTCCATTTCCTATTTCAGTAAACTTAAAATCAGATTTTTCTGCTAGCTTTGGCATAGAATTATGACAGCTGATGCACTCTGAGTTTAGAATACGACTAAACCTTGAATTATTACCATTCTCAAAACCAGGTGCCAAATCCCACTTTTGCTCTTGTACATAAAAAGTAATAGGAGCCTGGTAAATAAACCCTTGTTCGGTAAAAAGATGAGAATTAGTATGCTGACCACTTCCTACTATATGATTTATTTGAACTTCTAGTTTATGACTGGTGTCACCATCTATCAGCCTATATTCTCTCACATACAGCTTATCATCCTTCCAAAACGGAAAGTAATGTAGGTCTTTAAAACTATCATACACCTGATGCTCTAAGCCAAAAACGGCAGACGATTTACTATGAGAAGCAGTATCAAAAGATAACCCCATGCCCGTATGGATAAATGTACTGTGCTTAACCTCGTGACACGATGCACACGTAGCCATACCTACATACTTAGCTGCATCAGAATGATTAGCGTATACCATATCCTTAGATAATGAGTCTGTACAACTCGTATATACTATGGAAATAGCTATAAAAAGTAACAATCCAGAAAGGATGGCTACTTTAGATGAAGCTTTATTTATGAATACTTGGCTTGCCACTCCATTACACCACCTAGTAGATTTCGTACATTTTTGAATCCTTGTTTTACCATAAAATCTTTGGCAGCAGCACTTCTACCTCCACTCCTACAGTATATAACCACCTCTTTTTCCATCCAGGCGTCTAGATCATCTACAGTACCAGGAAGCGTACCTAGGGGTATGAGCTTGCCCTTAAGATTAAAGTCTTGATGTTCCCAGTCCTCACGTACGTCTATGAGTAAAAAGTCCGTTTTATTCTCTACCTTTTGTTTTAGTTCTTCTACTGTAATGTCAGTCATTTCTTAAAAAATTATGATGTTAGTGATAGTGATTTAATTATTTAGTATAACGAGTTTAGATATGATTTGTTCGTCATTGTCATTCGCTCTTTTTAAGTAATAGATGCCGGGTACAATACCAAGGACATTAATCTCATCAGTGTCTGCATCACTCAGCACTTCTAATCCGCTTAGGTTATATAATTTTACACTCGCATAGCGAACACCTAAATGCACCACGTTAGTAGCCGGATTAGGATAACTCTTCGGATGGTTATCCTCAGCTGTGGGCGAATAAACAGCTGCATATAGCTCTCTTTCACTCCCAAAGTGGGGACGCATCATGAGTGTACCGTCCGGCACATCATTAGACCAACCACCTATACTCTTAGCATATAAATTCGGATTTTTTTTGTTTGGATTCCTAGCGTTACCAAAATTCATATCCCAGCCTACATTGAGATTATACATCTCACTCTGATACCAGCCAATATAGAACTTGCCTGCGGGAAGCACCAATGTAGTGTCGAGGTAGAATGGCGTAAATGTTCTCTCACCATTAGCTATACTATAAATAGGTGTCATTTCATCTGATTCGTAGACTAATACATCCTGATCTGCTCCGTCTACTCCGTTTAATGACTGCCATACTCGTAGTTTAAATCTTCTACGAGATACATCATATACTGCCTGATTAAAAAATGTACCGATAGCATATAGCGTATCTTCTTTAGCTAAATCAAAACCATACGCTATTTGACCATTGATATTACTCGGATTGGTATTCTGATCAAAACCAAAACCACGCTCTGCACTACCATCGTCATACGCATAATAGTCATGAAATATCTGGGTGGCTATAATAGTATCATTTACTCTAAATGGATTTAAATTAATTTTACTATCCTCTCGCACGGATATGATTCGTTTTATCTCTATAGGGTCAGTACCTGATAATCCCGTCAAGGAATATTTTGACAGATTAAATTCAATGCTATTCTCTCCTCCAAGATTTTTTTGATTAACGCTTCCACCTGTTTGTGACAAAATGGTACTCTTAAACGTAACTTCATTGGAAGGCTGAATGTTCTTACCCACATTAAACCTATTGGAAACTCTGAAGTAAACTGCGTCTTGCTCATGAATACCTGGATTTATACTAAAGTGGTCATACGGCATACTCCAGAAAGTCTTAAGCAATGAAGCTGGCTGACCTTGAATGGCATAGTCATCGTAATACGCCTCATTTATCTTCCTTTTCTCATCGAAAAATACATAATCTACGTGCCAGTGATTTGCGTTACCCACCTGACGGGTGAAAGTGGTAAACATAAACTGAAAACCTGCGTGTAAAAAATTAGCATCTAAAATAGGAATGACTACTTGTTTGAAGTCTTGGGAAGTACCTACTCCTCCCTTACTCCATACCTGAAACCAAAATCCATTGGCTGCCTTAAACCAAAGCCGTATGGAATCTTCTCCATTTAGATGGTACCCGTTTCCATTGGGCTGATAAAAGAAACTGAATACCAAAGAATCAGACAAGCTGTAAGGCGTCCCACCTTTATCTTTTAAATTGATAGGCTGGCTGATAAGACTATCGCCAGCAGCACTTAGATCTTTATTTATGGTATTCCGATACGGATAACCAGAAGGGTCTAGTGCATCAAAAGTAGCTACATTAATAGTAGGTGGCAGTATAGGAAACTGTGAGTTTACGTATACCTGATTATTCAGCCATTTGGTACTATCAGGATAGATTTTGCTTTGAGCAAAATCATCAAAAAACGGGAGACTTAGTGTATCTCTATTCCCAAACTTATTTTTTTCATTGGGTTGAAATTCATATCCTGGGTTTGCTGCTAAAAAACGCTGAATCACAGCATTATTTTCCATAGGCGTAGTGACCACCTGAGCATAGCTATACTTGGCTGTAAAAATAAAGAATAGAAGACTAATAGGTAAGTAAATACGCATAGACGAGAAACGTAATTTAGGGTAGGATAGTATCACGTAACAGTAACTATTGTATAGGTTCTACTAACTCCTCATTAGTAGATAATGTACTATCAGACAAATAGTAATCAGAAGAAATACCGACTACAAGATCTATTTTTGAATTTCGCTCGATCAGCGTACCAGGCTTTATCACATTAGTAGTACCTGACTCATACTGAGCTAAAACAGGTTCATCATTTTTAGTACGCACAGAAGCAGTCACTTTCTTTATAATATTCCCTACCTTTAAATATCTCCTGAGCAATATATTTCGGGCTTGTGGTAAAGAGGTTTTTTCTGCTAAATCAGGCACCATAACCATCGGTACTTTATCTGTATTGATCACTAAATATACCTTTCTACCTGGTTTCACCATGAGCCCAGCTTGTGGGTTTTGGTTAATCACAGATAGCTTCTTAGCTCCATCTTTATATACGGTATCAGTCACCTCACTCTGCAGTCCCATAGATTCTAATTTCACTATAGCTTTACTGGCAGTTAGACCCTCTAAGTTTTCCACCTGTATGAGGGTACTATCGTGGTTTGTATACATATCCAGATACCTCAGTGTGCCTAGCAATAACGCAATTGTTATCACTCCTATACTACCTAAATGAATTCCAAATTTTTTCATTCTGACTACGTCTTTTACACTTCGTTATATTAGAGTCGCAATATACACGCTTATTGCTTTGTGTGAAATGGCACCCTATTTAGGAGCTAGAATGTATTGCTATAGATAAAATCGTAGTACAACGTATACACTAACAATTAATGCACTCACTTTTATAAGCGTTGTATATAAAAAATAAAATGCTGCCAATAGTTTGATTACTATTGCTTTACTACCAAATTTGAACAGATAAATTTAAGGTTTATTTGTATCGCTTTCAAAAGATTTTGGTTTGGTACGAGGCTTGAATGTATTATCGTAGAATCAAATCTTAAAAAATGAAAAAAACACTCACCACACTATTACTTCTCTCCTCAGTATTTTGTTTTGCACAGACTGATAGTACCGCCACTTTACCTGATGTAGATCTTAGGAATATGTATGGTAGTGATATCAATATCTCTGAATATGGAACAAACGGAAAAATTACCATCATCTCTTTTTGGGCTACGTGGTGTAAGCCGTGTATTAAAGAGCTTAAAAATATAAACTCGCTACTAGAAGAATGGCAGGAAGACTACGATGTAGAGCTAGTGGCAGTCAGTGTAGATGATAGCCGGAACGCCGTAAAAGTAAAACCTATGGTGAATGCACTCAACTGGGATTTTGACATACTAATGGACCCCAATGGCAACCTACAAAGAGCTATGAATGTGGCCAACCCACCAGTGACTTTCCTGATAGACCAAAGAGGTAATATCGTCTATACACATACCGGATACGTAGAAGGTGATGAGTACGAACTAGAAGATCACATCAAAGAACTTGGTAAAAGGGACGAAAATACCCAAGAAAGTGTACTGGAGACGAAAGAAGTGATTGAAGAAGGTATACAAGAGACTCCAGTAATTGATAAATAATCAATACATACACTGAATTAACACAGCATTCGTTTTCTGATGGATGCTTTTTTTATGTCTATTTCGGTACAGTATACCAGCGATTTGGTCATTAATACCAAAATAGCTTTCAATTGCCGCATATAAATCGTTTTTCACTCGATTTCTATTCGCTAAAAAATAATACCATAGCTCAGGCTATGCAATGATTTTTCGCCTTTACAAACCTTCGATAAACTCGATTTATTTATACGACACTTAAAAACTAAATTGGTATAACTACCTGGACTGTTTAGATTCTGTATAACTCCTTTTATCGATGCTAATTCTTAATACAGTAGTTAATCCTGAGTTCATTCAAAGGTCCTGCAAAACGGATTAATACGATTAAGCCATCAAATATCGGGAGTATTTCAGCTTTTTTTTACGCAGCTATCTGCAACGTTGGTATCTTTTTTCATAAAAAAATCCTGCTAATACGTAATCAGCAGGATTTTTTTAAGTCTTTATTTCTAGCTTAGTGGGCGTGATCTGCGTGAGAATGATTAGGACAAGAATGCGGATCTGTAGTACATGCCACTGTACATACGTGAGCTTGCTCCTCACCAGTAACTTCAGTAGGAGAACCAGCAGCGGTCTCTTCTGCTTCTTCTTTACAGCACTCTTTCTTGCAGTCTTCAGCACACGCTTTTGTATCATTGCACGCTACTGTTGTAAGGCTTAGTATGAAAAGTAGGCTCAATAATCTTATTGTATTTTTCATTAATTCGCGTGTTATTTTTTAGAGTGCATTTGCTCTGATTACATACGTCATTTTCGTAATCAAGTCACAATCTTCGTCTATACCTTCATCTGTAGTGAAACTTACACGTGTAGATACTTCGCCAGAGCGAATAAACTCTACTAATTCTACGTCTTCAATATCTAAATCTATTATTGAAGCTGTTGCATCTATGTTAGACTTAGAACCCACTAAAGTTTCTGGGATACCAGTACCCGTGATGTAGAACTTTACTTCGTTCACGAAAGAAAATTTCTGGGTAGCTGGAGCTACTATAGACACCCTTAAAGTGCTTAATTTAGCAGACTCTACTTTGTCTAGCTTGTCTGCATATTGCTCCATATCCCCTGTTAAGGTAGATTGAGCAGGTGTAATAACCTCTACTGGCACTCCATTGGAATTCACAACTTCGTCAGCAGGTAGCGTAAATGCTATATCAGCTTGATTGAGGTTAAAATTTATACTTAAGTTAGTCTCCTCACACGCGGAGAAATACACTACTGAAAGTAGTAAGGGTATATATAAAATATTTTTCATTAAACGAAAATATATAATTTCCTTCAAATTAAATTTATTATATTGTTAATACTGGATTTATACATTAAATCTAAAGTGCATCATGTCACCGTCTTTTACGATATACTCTTTGCCCTCTACTCTTAATTTTCCTGCTTCTCTACACTTCGCTTCAGAACCTAGCTCTATGTAATCATTATAAGCTATCACCTCGGCACGGATAAATCCTTTTTCAAAATCAGTGTGTATCACTCCTGCTGCCTGAGGTGCAGTAAACCCTTTTGTGATGGTCCATGCTCTTACTTCTTTCTCACCTGCGGTGAAATAGGTAGCATATTTCAATAACTTGTAGGCCTCTTTTATTATTCTATTGGCACCGCTCTCCTCTAGCCCCATATCTTCTAAAAACATCTTCTTATCCTCCTCTTCCATCTCTATCATGTCAGACTCTATCTCCGCAGAGACAAACATAACCTGAGCATTTTCATCTTTCACAGAATCTATAAAAGCTTTCGTATGATGATTACCGCTTACTACACTCGCGTCATCTACATTGCACACATAGAGTACTGGTTTGGCAGTGATTAGATTTAGATCTTTCACTAGTTCCCATTTGGTTTCTTCCATTTCTACAGTACGCACAGACTTGCCTTGTATCAGAACTTCTCTGATGGTATTGGCTACGTCATAGATAGCTTTCGACTCTTTATTACCAGAATCTGCCAGTTTTTTTACCTTCGCTATTTTAGCTTCTATAGCCTCTAGGTCTTTAAACTGAAGCTCTATATCTATAATTTCCTTATCCCGTACTGGATCTATAGTCACATCTACATGCGTGATATTTTCATCATCAAAACATCTCACAACGTGCAATATCGCATTGGTATTCTTAATATTTCCAAGAAATTGGTTTCCTAGACCTTCACCCTTACTAGCACCTTTTACCAGTCCAGCTATATCCACTATCTCCACTGTGGTAGGTACTATTTTTTGAGGATTCACTAAGTCTGAGATACGCTCTAGACGCTCATCTGGCACGGTGATTATCCCAATATTGGGCTCTATCGTACAAAAAGGATAGTTAGCACTCTCTGCTTTTGCACTGCTTAGGCAGTTAAATAGAGTTGATTTTCCTACGTTGGGCAAGCCCACTATTCCACATTGTAATGCCATTGTTTTTCTTGAATTTTTATCGGATGCAAGTTTAGCAATATTTCCTCATTTCATAGATACCAAAAATGCACTATTCTTTGGACTGTAACTTTTGGTATGCTCTATCCTCTGCCCATACACTCTCTAGCCAGTGCCTATCTACTGTCCGCTCCTGAAATGTATGGATACGTACCTGTATCTTAGTTTGATACTCTACTTCATCGAAATAGCCCTCACGTGCAAAAGGTATCTGCTCCACCTGCTTACTCTCTATCTCCGCTATCTGCTCATCTGTGAGACTCAGATACGGCAGTGCCTTATCACTCAAGCTACTCATAAATGGCAGGTGAATAAACGCAGTCTTATAGTGTGAAAAATTATACTGTGCTATCATACTGTCCCAATTGACCAGGCAAATAGCAATAAGTGTACTATATGCTGCTAGAGCATTTACTCTGACCAGGTAATACGTGCTTCGCTTATCTGTTATTTTATATGCTAAACTCACTAATCCTATGATACACAGTATCAAAAAGAACAGCACTCCGATACGCTTGTAGGCTAGCCCAAAATATTGGATATAGTACATCGTACGGATACCTACAGAAACTACCAGAAACCCATTGAGTGCTATCCAGATATACGCTATAGTTTTGAGTGATTTATTCCCTTTATAGAAATTTAAATTTTTACGGAAATAGTAAATGGTCAGCCCCATACTAATGATGATAGCTACTATGAGTATGTAGGTGCCCTCGTGTACTAATTCTTTTAGTAACTCCCCCTCCCACTGGAAGCCAATCCATACATTACTAATCTCCAGATAAAGCAATCCTATGAGCAGTACACACAGAGATGAAAGTTGGAAGACGCCTGACTTATACTCTATCTGTAAATCTAGATTTCTAAAGCTTCTCCTTATCTTTTCTTTGGTACGTGTAAGGAAATCTTGGTGCTCCGCATCTAACCTACTGAAACTAGAGGAGCGTAACTGAAGACTGTGTATCACCCCAAAGAAGAATCCCACTATTGCGACAAAAATGGCCACTATATTTATGTACTTCGTGAAGATACTGACGATGTCAGCTATCACATCCAAGACACGTCCTACTGCATCAGAGAAATACGTACTCCCCATACTATATAGTGCCAAGAACAAAAGAATAATAAAAATGGGCAGGAAGATGATTCGCATCATTTTACTCAATCTAAGTCCTCTACCTGAAACTTTCCTGAACTTTAATGATTTTACGAAATCACCAAATGAAGCAAAATAGTTAGCAAATGCCGAAGGGATAGCGTAAAGTACATTTCTGATCGGCACGACTGTGTGCAGACCTATGAGCAGTGCAAAGGAGACTATAACCATAAAGAGTGTAAATGGACTAGCATAGAGATAATACATTATAGAGGTAAGTAAGAGGCCCGATCCCACCACTTTAGGTAAGAGAGCTTTGAAAAATGAAGTCTTAAATACTACGAGCAGTATTAGCGTGCTCACTCCGTAAATAGCGACATTCAGACCAAGTGATTTTTCGAAAAAGAGGATAACAAATAATAGCGTAGCTAGGAGTGTGGTAACATAACTCAGTAATTTCATGCGATTGATTTTTTAATTGGTTGGATAAAGAACGCAGCGTATATTTTGTTAGTATGGCTTTGGACGAGGGATAGATGGTATTTATAGAATAGTATCGTTAAACCAATCCGCCCTTCTGTCAGTTAATTACATTCGGAACGTATTTTGAAATGTAGTAATCAAAATGTTCAATTTCTTAATCCGGTTGATAGATTCCATCGTATGGCCACTGGTCATAGTGATCGCTATATGGATTGTATTTTTCCTCAATTTAAGCTTAGAGTTAAATCTCAATTACTTTGGTATGCGTCCGCAGGAATGGCGTGGGATATTCGGCATTTTCACTATGCCTTTTCTTCATGGAGATTTTGATCACCTCTTTAGTAATAGTGTACCTCTCCTACTTTCGATGGGTTTTATTTTTATTTATTTCCATAAAGAAAGAGTCGCTATACTCCTGCTCAATGTATTGCTCACTGGAGGTATTTTACTCGTGATAGGCGAGCAAGGCAGTAATCACATAGGTGCCAGTGGACTAGTATATGCATATATATTCTTCTTGGTCACACACGCTATTATAACGTGGAATAAAGAAATGCTCGGAGCTGCATTCTTACTTATATTTTTATACGGTAGTATTATCTACGGCATATTCCCAGAGTATGGGCGGATAGTGGGCAAAAACATCTCGTGGGAGGGTCACCTTGCTGGAGCTATCTCAGGGATAATCTTCGGATTCCTGTATCGCAATACTGGCCCACAAAAAGCTATCTTTTTTGATGGAGAGGAAGATGATGACGATGATGATGACACAGATGCTTATTGGAAATTACCTGAGCAGCGGGCTCCTGAGACTACCGTGCGGTATCATTATAGGAAGAAGGAAGATTAAGCTAATATACTCCTGTGGCGGTTCCTATATTTAAATTTTAGTCTAGAATGAAAAAATACTTGAAGTTAATATTTATGCTCAGCTTATTAGTGTTAATGGGGATAGCTACATTTTGGTTAACAAAACAATCAGCAGAACGATTAAATATCTTTTTTAGAAGTAGATTAAGTACTGTTATTATTAAAAAACAGCTAGATTGGAGTTTGCAAAATGAGGAATTTTTGACTGCAGATAGTATTTGGGTGACACCAGAAACGAAAGGCCTATCTATAGGAGATTCTATTGAAAAAACAAGTGATTCGAAAAGATTTAGATACTACCAACAAGATAGTACTGGCCGGTACTATCTTGTTGGGATCTTAACCGCCTTTTAAAAAAGCCTGCAAGAATTTGTTAGTGCATTTTTTTGATTAAACCATGTCGCGTCCTAAATAAGCGATACAATTTATTAGGGTTGTAAAATTACATTTAAAGGCTCAGTAATGATATCATTACTGAGCCTTTTTGATTTATAGGTTTTGATTCTTTTTTGTTGGCTCCTTGAGTTTGCACAGTTTTACCTAAACTATAGCTAAAATCACCTCGAAGTGAAGCACTGACTGTACGTTGTAAAGCATCTGTATTTTCCACCGAAAAATAAGACGGACTAAAATCAAACGACAAAGAGTTGTTGCTACTATTAGAAAAAGTACTATCTCTAGTAAAAGTATCTTGCCTACTAGTAAAATCTTGACTACCACTGTTCCCTAAATCAAAATCGAAGGTCAATCCTCTAAATTTTTGGTACCGGAAATCATAACTATTCAGGTCATAGTCTTGTGCGAAGGTTATAGTGCTACTCATAACTAAAAGTAGTGTGATCAGTTTTGTTATTCTGTTTTTCATATGTATATGTTTTGTCATTTTAATATCAATTTTCATTCCATCAATGTCAAAGTCACCAGAATAGGGTCTGCCTTAATTCTCAACTCTAAAAATAACTACACTCTAGAGTACTATTTTACACACCGTGTAGTTATCAGCTCTGACATACTACCCTTTTTTATTCCAGCGATAGTTGATGGTAGTTCTGAGAATATCACTATTTATGTAGATACATTTTGTTGCAAACTTCACCTTATATTCATATCACTATCAGACTGCAAAAAGCAAAGCAAACTTCATAATTTACTCCAGAGGTATTGTGCTAAGATACTCTTGCACTTATTTATACCGCAAAACAATACCTTCGTGTACGTGCGAATAGCCTTTGTCATTCTGTTTTCTTTGGTTTACCTAAAATCTAACACCTGGGGATTTTATGCTCATAAGGAGATCAACTACCTTGCATGCTTTACGCTACCTCAAGAGATGTTTGGCTTCTATAAATCTAACATAGGCTACATACAGGAATTTGCAGTGCGTGCAGACCAGCGTAGATATGCCATAGAGTCCGAAGCTACACGTCATTACATAGATCTGGACCACTGGGAAGTATCTGTACCTATAGACACTATGCCTGCAAGATGGGATAGTGCCGTGGCTAAGTATGGAGAAGAAAGTCTTACTAAATACGGTATAGTGCCTTGGCACGTGCTTAAGGTGAAAGGATGGCTCACTTATGCGATGAAAAACCGAGACTACGAAAAAATCATAAAGACCAGTGCAGACCTCGGCCACTACATAGCAGATGCTCATGTACCGCTACATACTACCGAAAACTACGACGGACAGTTCACTGGCCAAAAAGGCATCCACGGACTCTGGGAGTCTAGACTGCCAGAGATATTTGCAGAGGAGTACGACTTCTATACGGGCAAGGCTGTGTACTTAGACAATCCATCAGAGGCTATATGGAAGGCTGTGAGTGCCAGTTTTGCAGCTAAGGACAGCGTACTAGCCATGGAGCAAGTTCTTACCGAGCAGATGCCAAAGATTAAGTTCAGTTTCGAGCAGCGAGGAGCAAGCACGGTAAAAGTGTATAGCAAAGAATTTAGTGCTGCGTACCATCAAGCTCTGAATCACATGGTAGAGCGAAGAATGAAAGCAGCTATTTATCTCGTAGGGTGCTTTTGGTATACTGCATGGGTAGATGCTGGGCAGCCAGACTTAGATTTTAACGAGATGCAGCGGATAGACCTCACTCCACAGATAGACTCTCTGAGGAGCCTCATGGGCGGTGAGATAAAAGGACGAATGGAGACTCACTAATGAGATAAATTATTTTAACAAATAATTTATCTGATTACACCTCACCCAGAATTGTCTGTGACAATGCTGACCTCTCCTCAAGTAGAGGTTTTATTCGGAACCCAAGGCAGAGCCTAGGGGAGTTTCTTTTGATTAAAAAAAACTGAGCAGCTAAATAGCTTAGTAGAGAACTGCCGTCCGCCAGCTGGCGGATATGAATCCGACAACGCTCCAAGCTAATATCTCACAGAATTTGTAGCATAAAAAAAGACCAGTATAAAACTGAGCTTTACGAGTAGCCCCGAGACTTCTTGTGTCGAACTTTTTTGTAACTTAAAGTCGTCAAAACCATAGAATCTTTAAGTCAATATAGCAACAACTTATAGATGTCAAAAATTTCGTTACATAATAACGTCCATTATTACCGATTCAAGTAATCCTCATTCCAATAGACTATAGCTCTACAATATTTATTTTTTTCGTATTTGCATCAACTGACTTATTCCTTGTGACTAGATTGTTGTTTATCCATCACCCCATAAGTAAGGTCATTTAGTCTCTCTATTTTTTGAGTTATCAGCTTCTGTTCTTTAGATAACTTTGTTATCAGTATTATTGAAAAATCTATAAAACTTAAGTCTAGGAAATTTGACTCTTTGTCTTCATAAACCTTATGATACCCCTCAAAATATCGTTTGGGGTGAGAAGTGATAAGAACAGTCTGTTTCTTAGTTTTTAACGGAATCTGATCAAACCAGGGTGTACACGTAATACATTTGGGTGGTAAGACTAAATAGTAAGTGGTGTCACTTTTTTCTAAATCAGAGATATCTAATGATTCAAATTGATGCAGATAGTTTTCAAAAACGACGAAGTCAGAAGAAATAGCTGGGTCGTTAAGTTCTTTTTGTGTCGAGTTGTTACACGCGATAGAGAACAATAGACTAAAAATTAAGTATATAATATTTCTCGTAATCTTCATTTATTTTGTCAAATTTGTTAGTTCGTATGGCAACATTCCCTCTGTAATATGCAAAATTTCTTGTTTTTGAGTCAGAATCAAAACTCATATAATTTATTATTTTGTAATCTTCATCTAGGATGACTGCAGATCCAGGATTATTTACGTAATCTTTTAATGTTTCTTTTGGTACAATAAAAGGAATCAAATAGTGACCTGTATATTCATTGTCCAAAATTCCATCATACTTAAAATTTTTTCTTCGATACTCCATAAATTTTTTATTCATTTTTGGATCAAACGTTTGTGAGCTGCTGAAAAATTTATTATTAATTTTTATTTTCTTTACTAACTCACCACTACTAAAAGCATATTGATAAATGGAATCCTCTGAATCATATACCACAGTAATTGTTCCCGCATTTGGTTGCATCACATATCGTAGAAAAGGCTGACTAAAAGAACAGAAATTCTTTGGTCTATCACACATCTGGATAACAGCTTTTAGCGAACTTAGTTCATCCGTTTCAAATTCATATCTTCTAAATAGTGTACTATTGGCGTAATTTCCTTCTTTACAAGTGAATGTAGGATAATCGACTGAATTCTGAGTTACCCAAAGATTATTCCCAATGAATGTGTGTTCAGCAAATAGACCCGAATTAACAAAAATTTTCATCCCTTTTTCACTTGATTTAAATGAATCTAAAATATTGACCTCAGGAGATAATTCATTGTCATAGCTAACTGAAACTAAGTTGCTGTGATCGTCAAACAATAGTAATCTATTCTTTTGTACTAAAACGAACGCAGGATGTCTAAGTGAAATGTTATCAGGAATCCTTCTTGTCAAGAAGGATTTGAAAACGTCACCAATCTTTTTATAATACATCAACGAATTTGAAGCTCCATTGAACGAATATGCTGTAGTATCACTGTTGAAAAATATGTCTTGAGCTCCATTTCTGGAATCAAAATCGATGTATATACTATCTGTAATGAAGTTTCTCATTGGTTTCACAGCAATATCTGTTTTACTCCAATTGCAGCTCACCAAGTAAACAAGACTCAGATAAAAAAAAAGGAAAAGCAAGTGCTTTTCCTTTTTTGACTTAAATCTAAGGCACATCTTAAAGATTCCATCTTATGCTAAATTCAGCAGTTGTTTCATCTACATTGGAAGTAGTACCAACAAAAACCGCAAAATAGTCTGAACCATTGTGAATAACGTTCATGAAATATGTTCCAGACTGAATGGATGCCATCTGTTGTGGGCTTAGGCTTTGTACCCAATAAGCCAAATTATTTGAGAATAGGGTACCAATAGCACCTGAACCGCCAGAAATGGCAGCAAGAATCTGAGGAATTGAATCCGGTGAGAATAGAGTATCAATTGTGTCAGGTGTCGCACATCCATTACCTAATTCTTTACAAAAGATGTCCGTCCATGTAGCGTATGCATTAGCCGTTTCAAGAGCTTCCTTATACCAGCGTTTGTTAGCCTCGACTACGAGCATATCTGAAGATGATAATTCAGCTGACGTTCTCATTTCAGTTGAAGTTACAGTTGGTGATGATTCAGGAATAAGCTTTTCCTCGTATTGGCAACTAGTGGACAATACTGAATACGCAATCACAAGAATAAAAGTTGGTTTAATAAAGTTTTTCATAAATATAAAACTATAAATTAAGTTTTCAATCACTTCAGGTAGACTGATACACACCTAGCGTCCTTTAATTTTTACTACAAAGTAAATTGAAATAAAGTTTTTCGCTCCTAGTAAATATAATATTCAGCTAAAGTCAAACAAGATATAGTTTGTCATTTTTTTAATGAAAAGAATTTCGCTTATTACACCTCACCTAGAAGTATCTGTGACCATGCTGACCTCTCCTCAAGTAAAAACATAAGGCATAAAAAAAGGAGAAAGCTAGCTTTCTCCTTTTTAGTAGTATTGAAATCTATTCTAGTTTTTCAGAAGTCTTACACTCGCTTCTTCATTTCCTATTCTTACTTTTAAGATATATACACCTGTACTTAGCTTGCTTACATCTAAGCTTTTTGTTGCGTTAGCTGCTTGCAATACCACCTCACCAGATAGGGAGATCACAGTTAACTGCATCGGTCTATTTCCTTCATTATGGATGTATACCACGTCCGCAGTTGGATTTGGATATACTTCTAGTCCTAGTGCTTTTAGATCTGCTACGCTACTAAATACGGGTAGAGCTATAGCCTGCGAACTATCATATACACAGTTATTGCTCGTTACTATTTCTAAGCTAGTATTTACCGTAGTGCCTTCTACATCTGCATAGTCGTGTGTAGGCGATACGTCAGTGCTTAGTGGACTGCCATCTCCAAAATCCCACGTGTACTCATTAAACGTGCCATTAGTAGGTGTGAATGTATACACAGATTGTGCTCTATCAAAGGTAAAAGTAGCATCTGCAGCTATCTCTATATTCGCATATACCTGCTCCGAAGTATCTGTACATGATCCTTTAGTCACTACTACATATACACTGTCTCCTGCGTTCATCGTAGATGAAAACGTATTGCTCGCACTACTCTGCACGAGGGCCGTATTTAAGTAGAATTCAAAATTCTCTATACTGTCATTGGCACTGAATGTGAGCTCATCTCCTTCACAGTACGCTCCTATTTTCTCTGGCTTCAGGTCTATATCCGCTATGTTATCTACCACCACGGGGATCGCAATACGCTTGGCCGGACACACCCTATTATTAGAATCTGTAATCGACAATTGATAGGTTTTACTCAATGTAGGATTAAAGGAGATTATAGTATCTGTAAATGTAGCCCCACCATCTAAGCTAAGACTATAATTTTCATCACTCAGGCCATTTACTTCTATAGTCCAAAGTTCTCCCTTGCACACAGATGCGGCGGCTTGCACTGTAGCTTCTAACTGTACACATGAAGTGCTAAAGCACTTCACTTTGCCTATAAGACTATAATCACAAGGACCCGGAGCTATAGATCTCACCCATAGTAGGACGGAGTCTTCTGGCTGTAGCCCGCTAACCAAATGCGATGTACCTATAGACCCAGAGGACGGTGTCACCCAAGTAATCCCTTCATTGAGACTGATCTGATAACCACTGTGGGCAGTAGTGCTGGTCCAGCTAAATTCTATAGAACTGGGCGTAGCAGCTATACAAGACACTGCTGGTGCGGCATCGCGTTCTCTACCTCTCACCACATACGGATATAAATCACTTTTACAGCCATTACTATTCAAGACCACTAGTCCATACGTAGTGGTACTATCAAAAAGTACAGACTGTGCCTGAGAGTCTGAAGCAGCTATCAGTAAACCATCGGCATAGTAATAAAACGAATCAAAGGCGGCACTGCTGGCTTCTAAAATTACAGTAGAATTTTCACACGTGCTGTCGTTAGAGTTTGCCACATTACTGGAGAGCGTTGCTATGGGTTTAGGGAATGTATCAACTGTGATTTCATTGCTATTTCTATCACAGCCATTAGTCGCTAGACCATTGATAAAATATATCCCTGGTCTACTTACCCAAAGCTCTCTGCCTGTAGTACCCGTATTCCACGTATATGTCACTCCTGTCTCCTGAGGTACAGAGAGTAATACAGAGTCCTCTTGACAGATAGTACGCGTAGCACCACCAGCTATAAATGGTCCCGGTGCTGAGATTACAGTAAGAGCCAATGTATCAGGAGCAGATGCTCCTTTAGCATTAGTCACTGTAAGTATCGCTCTATTATTTCCTGAAAAGTTAAATTTCGTCGATGGATTTTGTGCTGTAGATACGCTAGGAGTAGCATTGGTAAAGCTCCACGAGTAAGAGGTAGGTGTATTGGTACCTGAACCTGTCAGACTGATAAATTCCCCTTGACATACTGTATTATTAGCAGCTGAAGCACTCGCCACTGGCAATAGTGAACTAGGACTTAGCGTAAACTCTCTGGCGATTATGATATCACCACTGGTCCCTCCATTATTATTAGCACTATTTACTATGGTATATAGCGTAAGATCACCCTTATTAGTGCTTGGTGCAGTCCACTCAAAACTCCACGATCTTCCGCCAGTACCACTGTTTCCAGATCCCGTCTGTCTCACGTAGCTACGTGTATTTCCAGAGATCACAGAGGATGTGATACTCGTAGCTGTGGTAGTATTAGCGAAGCTACCTGCCATCAGATTAGATCCATCTAAACACGTGAGTTGCATACCAAATTTTGACTTACCACTCTGTGTATAGGATAAGGTGATCGTATATGTACTGTCAGGGATGTATCCTCCTCCAGTAAAGTTATTGGTTAGGCTAACATTATTAAAATTAGTACCAGAAGTCTGCAAAGTACCTCCGTGACAACCCGTGCAGTTAGACTCTCCAGGAGCATTACTCCTCCCACCTTGTGCTCCACCTGAATTAGTAAGAGATACTGAAGTAATGGAGACCATGGCTGCAGTAAAAACTGCTACTAGTATCCTTTTTGGCGTAAAATATTTATTCATATCTTGATTGTTTGTTGGACAAAAGTTGAATTAAAAAGACAAAGAATTGTCGTGCACATATTAAATGACAATCCTTTGATAAACAGTCTAGCCTTTCTTTTGATTCGCTCGCACTATTTTTTCTAAGTAATCCCACTCCTCTTGAGTGATGGCGTCCATCTGGTTAAACTGGCCGGCACCCTGCAGCCACTCTCCCCCATCTATAGTGACTACTTCACCATTTACGTATGCTGAAAAATCTGACATTAGGTATGCGGCTAAATTAGCAAGCTCTTGATGATGTCCTACTCGCTTGAGAGGCACCCTAGACTCTAGGCTAATCTTATCAGACATCTCCTTAGGAAATAGTCTATCCCACGCCCCTTTGGTAGGAAAAGGTCCGGGAGCTACTGCATTATGTCTGATACCATACTTAGCCCACTCCACGGCAAGGGAGCGAGTCATCGCAAGAACTCCAGCTTTAGCCGTAGCACTAGGCACCACATATCCGCTACCTGTAGATGCATAGGTAGTTACTATATTGAGGACACTAGAAGGAATCTTATTTTCTATCCAGTACTTACCACAACTAAGCGTACAGTTTTTGCTTCCTTTTAAAACGATGTCTATGATGATGTCAAAAGCTCTGTGACTTAATCTCTCTGTAGGACTGATAAAATTACCTGCAGCATTATTTACCAGACCATTGAGCATCCCAAAACGATCCACGATTGCTTTCAAAGCTGCATCTACTTGTCCACTCTCTCGCACATCGCACACCACTGGAAATACATTCTCTTTGGAGATCTCTTCTTGAGCTTCTATCAGCTTCCCTTCTCTGCGGCCAGAAATAGCTACCTTGGCACCTAGCTCTACGAAGTACTTCACCATAGATTTACCCAGACCTGTGCCACCTCCAGTGACCCATATTACTTTACCTTCTAGAGATCCGTCTCTCAGCATTGATTGTGTGTGTATAGACATATGCTCCAAAAATAACACCTATTTACACGTACTTATCTACTAAATGAAAAATATTAAATCAACAAGCACTTAATATTACCTAATGGAATGCTTCATTATGTTTTCTGTGAGAGCAGATTCTGCATCTACATCTGACGTGATTCTCAAGAAACTTCCATCTCCTCTGTCTGCGAGCGTCTCTAAAAACGTGAGAGCTTTGCTCGTATTACCAAAACCAATAGTAGATAGCCTGACATCATACATACCTTTCTGAATCATTGCTTTTCTATAGAGCTTATTTTCCTTAAAATTTCTAGAATTAAATACTCCATCACTGGCTAAGATTATTTCATTATTCCCTTCTTCTATGATATTGGCTTTAGCCAACTCATAAGCCATATCCACTCCATCTACGCCATAGGATTGACCTCTGGCTACTAGTGCCTGTATGACCGCTGTAAGTTCCGCTTTATTAGCTCCAGATAACGCATCTACCAGCACCTCTGAGCTCGTACCATACGTGATCACACTCACCTTATCCTGCGGTCTAAGGACTTGAATCATCTGGAGCATGCTCTGCTTCAGAAGCGGAAGTTTATCAGGCTTTTTCATACTACTGGATATGTCTATGAGAAAAACAATGTGATTGAATGCAAATTTCGCTTCGTTGAGTGAACCATCTTGATCATAATCAGCGGTATCCACTACTTCTACTGCAGTAGTTTCTCTTATCTCCTCTGTCTTCTCAGACCGTGACTCTTTATCGTCTTCGGTGGTATTACGGACTATTTCTTCATTGACTCTATTTTCGTTCTTCTCCTGAGTAGTACTGTTTTCAACTGGAATATCTGCGGGAAGTGACTTGTCATCATTTATAGTGTTTTCTATGTTTGAATTTCCCTTCGCTGTCTCTTCAGCTGTCCACGTAGTTTCATATATTTTTTCTTCTTTCTTTATTTCGTCAAGGTCTGAGCTCGTACTTGGGATCAACTCATCCAGTTCATTCACTTCCTCATTTTCTTCACTTTTATCCCAATCAAAATCCTCTTCATTTTTTTCAGCGAATATCTTTTCTGGGGTAAGTTCTATGACCGTTTCTCGTGAACTTCTATTGATATACTTCTCCGTATTTTGTGGTTCATAGTTTTCTTTATCTATGTCAAATACATAAAATCCGGGAACTTCCCTTCTCAGCTGCATGGTGGACTTATTACTGAAGATAACCTCCTTGCTCGATCGTGTTTTTATTTCTATCTGAAAATCTTCTAAGGGCAGCTTAGTAGAAGCATCCACTACTTTTATAGTGTGAATAAATTCTCTACTTACTTGCCGATCGCTAGTATCAAAGCGTGGACAAGCGGTAAAGGCATCTGGATGAAAACTGAAAATATTTCCCTTTATCTCAAATGTAATCGGACTATTTTGTGTACTAATATAGACATCTACTGACATACTAAAACGTCCAAACTCTTCCGTATAATAGGTAATGGTAAGCGTAGTAGTCTCTCCAGGAGCAAGTTTTTGCTGAGCTGCATTTACTGCTATATCTGAACTGTACCGTATAGGCAAAAATAGCTGTGTGCGTCCGCTAGTATTGGTGTACTGCACCACAAAACTGGGATTATTCCATAGCTTCACTTTACCAAAATCCATAGCTCGCTGACTTACCTGCTGACCATTAGTCTGCATCACTATAAGCGATATGATTATGCCAAGGAGAAATCTCATTGTACTACAAAACGAAAAACATCGTTTTTAATTTTCCGTTACTAAAGTTAATTTAGCAACCTCGATGCCAAAAGTACTTTTAAATGGTTTCTATTAAACAGAATCAGTGATCAATTATTACAAAATATTAGGTCTGGAGACATATGCTAGTGTATCAGTGGCTAAAAGTGCCTATAAAAAACTGATTAAAATATACCATCCTGATATAAGTAACAGTCCAGACGCAGAGGAGATGACTCGCCTACTGAATATGGCAAAAGACCATGTGGGCACAGCACTCGCCAAGGAAAAATATGACCGCAAGTTAAAACTAGCATATCTCAGAGAGATCCAGCGTTTGTCAGGACTGCGGACCACACCAACTCCCGCTGTTGTAAGACCAACCCGAGCAGACCTTAAAGAGAAAATAAAAATAGCCAAACTAAACCGTAAGCGAAAAGTAAAATACAACTATGAGCGAAGTCTAAAGTTACTACCTAACCCCTTCCGCAATATCGGTATAGTACTGCTTATACTTTGGAGCATGCAGCTCATCTATAGCCACTACTTCTTTCACTACGGTAGCTTTGACCGTACATTGGTCATACTGGGTATCGGATTGATGTTCATCGGAATGACATTTGCCGCTAGTGAAGTATATACGAAGTATATTATCAAGTCCCTAAAAACTGACATAAAATTCAATTTTGAGGTTCGTATTGGCTATACACTCATACTTGGTTTTATCCTCTCCATAGCTGCTATAAGTGGTCTAAATGAATACAGAGAATACTATCACCTGAAAAATAACTATGATTATGCTTTAGCCACTATAGACTATAAGGCCTCACTTTATGGATTCACTGTGGTAAAGTATGAAGTAGATGGAACGATGTATTTCAAGAGATTGGATGTGGAAACTAATCAACTTATTAAACTGAATAATAGCCGGACTGCTGTGAAATATGCTAAGATAAATCCCATCATTTGTCAGCACGTAACCCCCTATGAGGGATATTTACTACCGAAGGATTTGTGAGGTCAGCCTTCGGTACAATTTTGAAATTTCTATTCGAAATTTAAAATCACTCAGGCTGACAAGCGTCTTTGTAACTAAGAGGCATTTCGGTACTTTTTTCCTGTCGTCAAAAAACTTCCACCACGGCGGACATGCAGGATGACAAGCGTCTTCGTGACTTCAGCCTTCGATACAATTTTGAAATTTCTATTCGAAATTTAAAATCACTCAGGCTGACAATCGTCTTCGAAATTAACAGA
>Ga0222647_1000102_pt1 | contig 45776 bp, 45 predicted proteins | sample AntAcemetagen333_FD_179864 | JGI IMG/M metagenome (GOLD analysis project Ga0222647, IMG submission 179864) | Saline water microbial communities from Ace Lake, Antarctica - #333 | ecosystem: Environmental > Aquatic > Non-marine Saline and Alkaline > Saline | place: Antarctica: Ace Lake...
CTCTTTTTTAGTAAAAATAGCCCATTCTAGCTCAAAAAAGCTGAAATCATGAAATCGAAAAATGACTGTAGTCGATTGTTTTACAGTTATTTACGGGGAATACTATTTTCTTAACGCAACACTACTGCTATCAGTTGGGGTTTTATCTAAAGATTAGATAGATTTACACTAATACTTAAAAAAAATGAACTCCAGAATGCCAATCAAGGAATTCAGTAACAAAGGATTAATATTTAAAATCCTATACTCGGTTTGTTTTACTCTTTTTAGTCTCACTGCAAGTGCACAGATAGATAGCCTCTTAAAGGTAGCTCGTTCTTCGGACTCCATGGGTGAAATAGAGGATTTACATACCCAAATAATCAATCGCTACAAATTCTCACAGCAATATGACAAGGCCGTTTTACTATCAGACAGCATCATAGCGTTCTATCAAAAGAATGGAGAGTACAAGCACTTGTATAATAGCTTAGGCAGCAAAGCTTCTCTATTAATATCGGCTGGTAGACTAAGTGAGGCAAGTCAAGTATTAGACGTTTTAGATAAAAAACTGCGAGAGAATAAAGATGAAATACCACTTAAAACAAAATATGCGTTTTTAAGTACACTATATACGCTCAGATATGAGTTGACAGTGGATGAGTCTAATCCAGGTAATCTAGAGGATCTATATAAGGCTACAGCCTTAGCCAAAAAAGGTGGGCATAGTGCCCAAGTAGACTATGCCGCATTAAACATAGCGTATAACCATCTAGGAACAAACACCCTCGACTCTGCCGCTCATTACTTTGAGTTTTTATTTAAAAACAGTACAATAGATGAATATAAAGAAATAGGGAGAACCGGTCTAACTGCAGTATATCTACGCACGGAAGAATATGAAAAGGCCATGCAAATGATCCAAGTAGGCAATGCCGAAGAAGAAGCAAATGGCAACCTACGAAATGTTCTAATTAACTACAATATATTACTTAAAATCCTAAATGGTGCGGAGAGTGAATCTCTGGACGCTATTGCTCTTAGAAAAACCGGTCATAGCAAAATGGATGATTTGCTATATAAGATAGAAATATTAGCCGATACCGTAGAAGAAGCAGGAGCTAGGATGGGTGCCTATCAAGGACTCAACGTAAAATGGCTCAATGAAGGAAATACAAAAAATGCAAAACGTCTCTTTGCAAAATATAGAGTAGCTAGAGATAGTTTTGAGAGCGCAGGTACTAAGCAGGTCAAGTTTGAAAGTGATGCTAAATACCACGTACAAGAAGCGGAGCAAAAGAGTTAGCGAATACACTCGAAAAAAATAACCGAACTTTCTGGACAGTAATCGCAGGATTAGTGGGACTACTTCTTATCTCTTTCTTACTATTCGTACGAAGAATAGACAAGCTCAAAAAACAGCAGATAGAAGACGAAAACACAGAGATACTAGCAAAAAATGCCAAACTAGAAGAACTGGATGAAATAAAGAGTCACTTTTTTACTAATGTAAGTCACGAGCTCCGTACACCACTCACACTCATAGGTGGACCACTGGAGCAAGTACTCTCTGATGAAAAGTCGGGGATACCTCCCAAGAGTAAGAACTTACTAAAACTGAGTATGGTAAACACACGAAAACTGCACAGCAAGATAAATGAGATACTAGACCTTAGCAAGGTAGAAGCAGGTAAACTAACCTTAGATCTAAAACCGATGGCCGTGAATAGTTTCTTTCAACGTATGACCTATGCTTTTGAATCTCTTACTTACCTGCGAAAAATAAGTCTGTCCTTCACCAGTAAGTTAGCAGATGACCTACAGCTGCTACTGGATAGTGACAAAGTAGAAAAGGTAGTAAATAACCTACTGAGTAATGCGATAAAACACTCCCCTAATGGAAGTGAGATACAATTATACCTTAGTGCTGCTAATGGCATCTACACAGTTACCGTAAAAGATGAAGGACTAGGTATAGACACAGCAGAGAAAGAGAATATTTTCGATAGATTTTACCAAAGTAAGGAAGGCAAACTGCACGGAGGCACAGGAATAGGACTAACTCTGAGCCGTGAACTGGCTCGCTTGCTAGACGGTAATTTGGTCGTGAAAGATTCAGAAACTGGAGGAGTTTTTGAATTTACTTTCAAAACAGAGGCCGCTACAGAAAGTGATATAGCCTTGCATACATCTGTATCTGAAGATGAGAATACCTCATTAAGTTTTGACATAGAAACTGAGTTCGGTGAGAGACCGAGTGTACTGGTGATAGAAGACAATCCAGATATGCGAGCTTACATTAAAAACATACTACAAAGTCCGTTCAAAATATATGAAGCGGCAGACGGAGCCGAAGGATTAAACATGCTAGAAACGCATAAAATTGACTTAATAACTTCTGATATCACGATGCCAAATCAAGATGGGTTTGAGCTCCTTAACAGAGTGAAATCAGATAAAAGGTTTAGAACCATACCCATCATAATGCTTACAGCACGAGCTGAGGAACAAGATAAGCTGAAAGCACTAAATGAAGGAGTAGACGACTATATTATCAAACCATTCTATGCTAGAGAGCTTAAAGCTAGAGTCAAAAATCTACTTCAGAATGCAGCAGAAAGAAGTAGTCATAACCTATCTCCCAAAGAAAGTGCTGGAGAAGAGGAAACTTTTATGAAGAAAGTAAAAGAATATGCACTAGAGCACATTTCCAATAATCAATTTGACGTGCATCAGCTTGCTGAAAAAATGCACTGTTCTACAACCACTCTAAATAGGAAGACCAAGACGCATATAGGACTTACTGGGTCTGCATACATCAAGGAACTGCGATTATCTAAAGCGTATTCCTGCCTTATAAGTCAATCTTATGATACTGTAGCTGTAGTATCTGAGTCATGCGGTTTTACTAGACCTGGCTACTTTACTAAAGAGTTCTATAAGCGATACGGTAAAAATCCTAGCGATTTCTTTTAAAGGATGGGCACAATTTCTTCTGTACACTAGCATACAATATGCTGCGGGTCAAATGCACTGTAAACTCAATCGGCATATAGCCTACCAGGCTTACATTGCTTAAATTTTCTCTTTTGCAGTCAAACTTGCTTTTAAGTTTTATCGACCCATATTAACCAAAAACTCCTATCGGGAGCAGCTTTTAAAATTATTTATACCTATGACAATATTTTACGTTATTCCTTCGGAATCTGTTGACCTTTTTATGTTTGGAGTACAAAGCAGTAACAGCTAAGATACTGTTAATCAGTCCAATTAAAAGGCTTTTTTGGTTTAAAGTTCCAATAAAGTTCATCTTTACTGCTATTATAACGAGGTTTATTAATGATTATACGTATGGCAACTTTTTAAAATATTCATTCTGAATCTATTGACACCTTCTACATTGGCAGTTGTTTAAACTTCGATTTACGTCTCCAACAACATCTCAATACAGAATTCCAAAAAGCATATACTGATAGAGCAAAAAACTGGACTCCTTTCTTTCTAATTGCAAATTTAAATTTCGACTCTGCTCGAAAAATTCAAACCCATGTTAAGAAAATGAAGTCTCGTGTATACATTAACAACCTTAAAAAATAACCCGAAATAGCAGCAAAACTCATAGCACTATTTAGTCCGGATTCATCCCGATAGCTATCGGGAGACAAGTTTTTTGTTTTATAGTTCCGACCGAGTTCCAATAAATCTACTTTTTTATTACAAACTATTTTTAATAAAATATTCTCGTTTTCCTTTATCCTTGAATTACAGCGTCTGTACTAGGGGTATAAACTACTTAAGAAGAATTGAATATATTTCTCCGAGATTACTTTCAAGACGAAAGATATAATAACTACAGTGAATTTCTAAACTGCTACTTTAAAAAGGGAAAGACTTGTTTAATGTGGAATATATTGAAAGAAGTTTTTCCTAGCAACCTCTATTATAAGAATGATTAACCATCAAGTAAGTATAACTTTCAATAGTAAATAAAGTATATAACTGAGTTGTTTCCAAATTCTCAAAAGCCAAAATTTGCATTAATCCTGTAATCAGTTTTATGAACATTATGAACTATTTAATATTAACCCAGTAACGTATAACGGGCGGACAGGGATATCATGTTAGTCTTCGTTGACCATATTTCAAAATTCCAACAAAACAGACACCTCCTATCGCATTGCCTAAAATAGATATTCCTTCAACATTTAAATAATCTAGAATACTTATTTTAGGATCAATCAGTAGTCCAGTAAACACTTCGATAGAACCCACAATAGAATGATGCAGACCCCCGAGACTAATAGTAGCAGTAACTAAAATTATCATAAATACCCGGCTAATTGTATCATCTGACGAAGCTAGTAACCAAGATAATAGACCCATAAGCCAACCTGCTATTACAGAGCTAATAAGAATCATATGTGGTGGAATATCAATTAGTCTATGAGCTATGTAAGTAAATGATTCACTAGAGATGATTCCGATATTAGGGGCGAAATAAACCAATATTAGTCCAATGATATATCCGCCTATTAGGTTACCAGCTAGGATAGTTCCCCAAAGGATAAAAAGACTTTTCACACTGGTAGACTTGTTCAATACAGGTAGAATAGCCAATGTAGTATGCTCTGTAAACAATTCTGATCTGCCAATTATTACAAAAATAAAACCTAGAGGATAAGCAAGCGATATAAGAACATGAGATATTTCTTTAGAAACTTGATCACTAAATAGGGTATAAACTATCCCCATTAAAAATACGCTAAACCCAATCTCTAATCCTGCCGAAATTGCAGAAATAAACAACCCTTTATTAGATCTCTTGTATTCAAGATTAGAGGTGAGTATCTGCTCTTCGAGTATCTCATTAAAGCGTTTAGGCTGAACTGTATCATTTTTTTTTGTTTTAGTCATTTTTTTATTTTTATATAACCGTTTTTATTATCACCTCTGATCTAGAGAATAGGATTGATTTGAAGATATTAAAACTTTCAAACAGTTCATCAAAAGTATTCACCGATAGACCTCTGTATAAATTAAAACATCTAACAAGAAGCAGACTAATGCAAAACTGATCTTCTGCTGAATAAGCTAACCTATGTTAACATCTGAATCAAGTATACTAATAATAGAATCGTTAATACGACTGATAGAATGTAACTTAGTGGATTAGGCAGTATTGATAATATTAAAGATACCAATAACAGTACTAAAACAATAACTAAAATATCTCGTAGTAAGGAATCTGAATCTGTTGCATTTTTTCTACTTACTTCAGTTGCCTTACTTTCTATTGTGTTTAAAGCTTTAGCTACACGTTTATTATTCATAACTTTTGCCTGTACTTTCTTTGATAGAGCAGCTGCCTTAGCTCTTCTTTGTGCAGGTAGAATGAAAGCATAGCCAGGATTATCTAACTGAGAAGTACTCACCACATTATTCAATCTACTCTTAACTGAAGGCTCTAAAACTACTTGATCTGGAGTTTGAACTAGACGCACTTCCGCTTCTTCTTTCACATTCAGTGTAGCCGTTTTTTGATTTTTCTGAGTACTTTTTAAAATCACTGTTTTGTAAGCCTTACTCCCTTTTACTCGTATTGTTCTGCTGCCATACTTTGCTTGAGAACATGATGCCATAACTAGAACTGCAGCAATGACCAAAATTGATGTTGATTTTAATTGTTTCATTTGATTTTTAAGTTAAAAATTTGATAGCCCCATTCAAGTTACAAACGCAACATTATGTTTAAATAATAATTGGTTCATTATACATATAGGAGTTTCATAGTTATAGCGTTTTCTAGGTCTGATTTTGAAATCTTTCTCAGATATATTAATGTTTCCTCTCACGTAACGAGCATTTAAGGAAAAAATAGCAAATTAGATTCGAAGTCTACATCTAATTCAAGTAAAGTAGCTAAATTGTTGCTTTTGAAATTATTACTTTGGTTTGTATATGTATCCCTTGGAGTTTTTCTATACTCAGAATTATCTATTAGTACATACACTACGCTCTGTCCTAAACTGACATACGGAAAAATATTTTCGTTAGCTGATATACGGAGCTTAAAAAGCAGTGGGATATCAAGGTAACCCAGTTTGACCTTGAGGTCGTCGCTATCTGTACTGAAATCGCTCAAACTACGCTCATATAGTGCCTTAAATTGAAACTGAGCCATATCGGCTAAGCCTAAATTTATAAATCCACCCATCACAGGAGCGTTACCCCAGATACTAGTCTTTACTTCTCCAATAAATGTATTGCTGTTTATACCTCCTTTGAAACCTATAGATGTCTCTAGCTGAGCTGATGCAACAAGTGCATAAACAAATAGTATTAAAAATAGCATTGTCTTTTTCATAGGTTATATATAGCATACACCTCTCCACACTTAATCATTTGGATAAATCCGTTATAATTAGACGGTTTATGGTACAAACCAAAAGATTACTTTTTATACCTCTGTGTAAAATATACTCACATAAGTTATGTAATGAGAAGAATTTACACATAAAAAAGAACTTAAAGCTCCTTTTTTTATGTATTTATTTTTACTTATTAGACTTTTTTTATGAGTTTAGCTACCAATGAAATACCGAATAGTACTAAGGATACCCAAAAAATAATTTTAGCTATTCCTGCTGATGCAGCAGCTATACCTGAGAAACCTAGTACACCTGCAATTAGTGCTATAACGAAGAGAATGATTACTGTTTTTAACATAATTTTATTTTTAATTGATTCTACTCTACTCACCTCATAAATAGCTCCATGAATACTAAAAGGCTCTTAAAATATTGATTATAAAATACTTAGAATGTAAAATCTACGATATAAAACTTAAACTAAATAGGCTGCCATAGCGTAAACTTTCGTCATAGTGCGGATTTTACTCACCACACTTCACCACCCGAAATTATTGTGGTTTACTATTTGCAAAACAGTATATATATTGGACAGTATGTTACCGGAGCTACTATTTCTGTAAACGAAGCTTTCTTAGAAGTAAGGAGAAGATTTGATTACTTAAAAGACGTAAAAATAATCCTAGAGCATCGATAAATCCCCAGCTCTTCTATGCGAGTACAGCCTATTATAGACTCTCGTTTCTTTAATAAGAGTATACGCTCCAATAAAGTATATGTGGCATCAGTCAGTAAAATGTACAATAAAACACCAATGAATGTCTTACCTGATGAAATACTCATAGGTTGGCTAGCACACGAACTAGGTCATGCGTGTGACTGTGCAAATCAATCGTGGGGATATGTTAGTCAATGCTGTGCTATATGTCTCTAACCCATAGTTCAACCAGCGAGTAGAACAGAGAGCTGATAAATTCGCAATATCGAATGGATTTAAGGACAATATTCTAAAGACGAAACGCTATATCCTGAGTCTTTGTGACATTGACGAAAAATATAAAAAGCAATTACAGAAGTACTATTATACCAAATTAATTATAGAATAAAGTATAGAAAATAAAACTATTTTCAGTCCGTTTGAGGCATAAAAATTAAGCACCTTTAGGCATGCAGGTAGCCAGTGTTACGGTTTCGTGCCAGAGGCAGACAAGCTATTTTTATAACACAGAAACGGCTATAAAAGAACTTATTTTTATGCGGCATTTTATAGTTTAATCGGTATTACTCCCCAGAAGACATCGAAGAGCTAACTACAATGAAATAAATATACTCACTAGTCTAAGTTTAAAAAAAGATACTATATAGGGGGCATTAAAAATACAAAACTGTATGTCTAGTCCTGAAATAGAGCTGCACAAAAAAATATATAATGAAAGAAGAAATAACATAACTGCATGTTAAACAGCGGAGTGTTGTGGTTTCCTCCTAAAATAAGCTTTGACAAAGCCTAAGGTTTTGAGGTACTAGAAGTAATAGCAGGATCAAAAAGGGGAAAAGACCGATGGGAGAATATGATATAAGAAATTTAAGTCTATATAGATATGCTGTAGTAGACTTTCTTATATCACTAAAAAGCCTTTAGTCCAATGGACTAAAGGCCTCAATCCTAACTAAACTATGAAACAACTTATAATGAATCAATAAAATTCTTAATGTGATCTTTTGTTTCACCTGTTTTCTCTTGGATTTTTCCGATCAATTGATTTACTGATCCTTCAGCCTGCATTTCTTCATCATTGAATACATCACCATACTTTTCTTTTACTGAACCTTTTAATTGATTCCAATTTCCTTGTGCTTGTTCTTTTTTTGATTCTTCCATAGTATATTTTATACAAAGTTCATTCCACAAGTGAAACATATGTAAATTATTGATTTTGTGTGCTTTACATAATTCTTAGGATGTATATATTGTGAGTGAATACCACAGAGTGTGGCAACTAATCCTCAGTAAATATTGAGCACCAAAATCAGAGATTTCAAAATTGCCTAAATCTCTGACAAGCTTAATCCTCACATATCTAGAATCTTGGATTATATCCTCAGTGATAGACATCCGCTTGCTTTTATTGACTGTACAGCTATTGCTCAGTGCAAAATACTCTGGTTTACTTGGCCAGATTAAATCGTTTTGTTTCTACTGCTGTGTCCACCACAGTCTATCTTTTCGACAATTTTACAACTCCGCAAGCTACTTTGTATCCAGCATTTCCACTTGGCTGGGAAGTAAGATCATCTTCTCCAGAGTGCACTATTATACTCTTATTAATTACGTTAAACTTGTCATCTTTGTCAAGATTCCATTTGTTTGTTTTAAAAGCTATGTCTCCATTTCCAGAACTATCTACTTTTATATTCCCTATATCACCATAGTGATAATGATCTGCACCCCATGCACCGTGCTGGTCATCCGTCGGGTTCCAATGTCCGCCTGAACTGCTTCCATCATGTGCAGAGCAATCGCCATTCTCGTGTATGTGCACTCCGTGTAAGCCAGGACTGGCTCCGTATATAGATAATAGCAAAACTACCTTGTCTCCTTGTTGTTCAAACCTGGCTGACCCAGTAACTCTACTATCGCTTTTAGATTCCAACTCAGCAGATGCTAGTAAAGTATCAGAAAGGTCTGCTTTATTTGCTTGATTGCAGGATACTACGCTCGCTAGAATTGTTACTACAATTAATTTTTTTATAATTTTCATTAGGTTATATATCTGGATATATGGTTATTTCAATATTATCGATTCTCTAATTTAAAGAAAGACAGTAAGTCCTCTATCTTTCTAATCTCATCTGCGTGTTCTGCACCACAAGCCAAAGAGAGCGTACCCAATGGTTGTTCCTCTTCAGTTATAGCAAATAATACTCGTACTAGTCCTTCTCTACTCTTAATTCTATGGGTTTCAAAAATATCTAAAGTATCATGATCTAAGTACTTGTCACTCTTAGAAGAATATATGCCCTTTTCTTTTACCACTAAGGTATCCTCATATCCAGTGGCATTAAGCACTCTAGTAGCTTGTTCTAAACTTTCAAAGCCTTCTTTTATAAATCCTGTAATATCTTTACTATTCATTGTACATAACAAGTCACATCAATAATGCCATCATTAACTACTTTGAAAGCAGTAGGTTATGAAATAGAGATGTAGAAAAATAACTCACGTGAGAATATTTCTCTACAGAAACTGAGGTGCTTCTATAATTTCATGAGTTTCTTTTCAGCCAGACTTAGAGTAGGCTCGTAGTATGATATTTTAATAAATCATCCTCGGGAAAAGCCCAGAGGCATTGATTTACTCAAACAATGCTAACGGATAATTTAAACTCAGTTTCGTATACTGTTTTTCATGGCCTTGACTCTTTACATACTTTGCAATTTTAGCCTCCGTGCAATGCTGCCCTACTGTATTTGTAAAATAACCCTTACCCCAAAACTCCCCTCCCCATAATCGCTTTTTTACTCCTGGACACTTTTGAAAAACCTCCTTCGCTATCAAATTCTTTATCGTTCTTACTATCTTGGTAACACTATACATTGGAACTGACTGAATCAAAAAACCAACATGATCATTATCCGTTACTATTTCAAAAATTTAATCTCATAACGCTTCTATATTTCATGGCAAGTATCTACTAGTACTTCATCCACTCTATCACTAAAAACAACACGCCTATACTTGGCACTGCTTACTACGTGGTACAGCAAAACAGGCACGTTGTGACTTTTATGCATATATTTACAATCCTGCTACATCTAGTCGAAAAATACTAATTTACGAGGCAGAACCTCGAGGAATTTAACCTAAGGAGAGCGTAATGTAGACTCTGGAAGCGAGGGATATACTTTAAGAATAACACCACCACTCATACAGCTAGATAAAAAAGTGAGACCTATAAAAAGAGCAGACCAGTTAATGCTATAAATTATGTAGATAGGGGATGCACACGGTAAACGTGGCTCCGCCACTGTTATTATTTTTAGCCGTTATTTTACCATTGTGACCACTTAGTATATTCAAAGAGGTAGTAAGGCCTAAACCCAAGCCGTTATTTTTCTTAGTGAAGAATGGTTCAAATAATTTCGAAATATCCTCTTCGGGTATACCAACTCCATTATCTGCTATTTCTACTTTTAAGAAATCATTCTCTACCTCAGCAGTTATAAGGATAGCAGCATTATCTAAACGATCGCACGCTTGAACAGCATTATTAAGGATATTGACAAATACCAATCTTATTTTGTCTCTGTCAATGGGAAAGGGTGTGAGCCTACTAGGGACCTTAGATTCTATTTTCACTCCCAATAGCTGAGCTTTATCCTGAATATCTGCAATACACTCTTTCATGAGATCCGCTATATCATGAGGATCTTTTTTAATATCTATATTCTTGAAGGTGTTGAGAAACTTTCGGATTAGGGTCTCTATGCGGCTTGAGTTTCTTTTAATTATATCTGTATACAGTTTCTTATCTTCTGGAATTATAGGGGCCAGCTGCTCACAAGAGAGAATAATATTAGTAAGGGGATTACGAACCTCATGAGCTACTATTCGAGCCATTTTTTCCATTAAATCTAGCTTTTCCTGCTTATTCTTAGCCTTGTCGTGCTTTATTTTTTCGGTAAGATCATTGAGTACTATCTGATAGGTATATTCCCCTTCTGCGTCTATCAACTCATAAACATTCATCTGAACTAGGAGCACTTTTTTCTGTTGATTATTACACTCAAAAATTTCGGCACTCCGCTCCTTCTTATTATAAATGTGTTCTATTACAAGCTCTTTTGTAGTCTCACAATCTAAGAGGTCCCAAACTTTTGGCCCATCTGCTTGGGGCGTAATTACGAATTCTTCCGTATACTTAAAAGTCTCATTAAAAGCTCGATTTACTTTGAGAACATTCATGTCTAAGTCTACCTCTATTACAGGGGTTTTAGTAGTTAGGTAAATTTGTTTGTACTGATTTTGACTTTTTTGTAGTTCTATATAGGTCTTCTTTCTTTCTAGTCCATATCTGATAGATCGACTTAGAAGAGTAGCGTTAAGTTCATTTTTAGATAAGAAATCGTCTGCTCCCAGTTGCATTACATTTACATCTAAGTTCATACTACCTTGTCCTGTGAGAATGATAAAAATACAATTACGTGTTCGCAAATCCTGCACATTCTCCAGAAGCTCCAGCCCCGTTTTAGCCCCAAGTTTATAATCTATGAGATAAACATTATGCCGCTTTTCTTCTATGGCCGCGACACCTTCTTCATAGGTTTTTACCCATTCCAGCTTTATACGGATATATTCTATTTCTGTTATATAGTCTTGTACTATGAGAAAGTCATCAGGATCATCATCTATGAGCAATACAGATATGTCAGATACTTCCATCATATTTTAGGCACTGGGTAGTTTTACGATCTTAAACCAATAATTACACATTTTGCCTATGACGTCTACCAACTGATCAAAAGTAACTGGCTTGGTAATGAAGGAATTAACCCCGCACTTATATGAGTTTACAATATCTTCATCTGCACTGCTTGTCGTAAGCATTATCACAGGGATAGTGCGAAGTCTCTCATCTTCTTTTATTAGTTTCAGTGCCTCAAGTCCATTCACTTTGGGCATATTAAGGTCAAGCAATATAAGATCTGGCAATGGTGCGTTTACTTTATTATACTTCCCCTTATGGTTCAGAAAGTTTAATAAATCTTCACCGTTTTCTGTAAAAGACAGCTCATTTTTAAGCTTATTCTCTTTGAAAGCTTCAAGGGCCAGCATTCGATCATCGACATCATCATCTGCCATCATTATTCTTATTGATTTTTCTGTGGTCATCGTTATTGCTTATTCTGGAAAGTCTATGGTAAATATAGTACCTTTATTTAGTTCGCTTTGTACAGCTATTTTACCATTATGCTTTTCTACTATACGTTTTACTATGGCCAAACCTATGCCCGTTCCATTATATTTATCTTTACTATGTAGTCGCTCAAAAATCTTAAATATTCTTTTAAGGTACTCTTGTTCTATTCCTATACCATTGTCTTCGATGGAATATCTCACCACTTTTTTATTACTAACTGACACCTCTTCTGAGTCTATAATAATCTCTGCAAAACGACCCTTTTCTTGAAACTTTATTCCATTATTCACTATGTTTTGGAATAAACTGACAATTAGTATTTTATTCCCTTTAATGGGTAGCAATTGTTTCCTGATAATCTTTGCCCCCTTCTCTACTATTAGAGTTTCCAGCTTATCTTCGACCGTATTAAACACTCTTTTCATATCGAGTACTTGAGTTTCTATATCGGTACGAGATACCCGCGAGTATCTAAGAAGATCATCTATAAGTAACTGCATTCTATTGCTGGCTACTTCCATTCGGTCGATATATAGTCTCGCCGTTTCATCTAGGTTGTCAGAATATTTAGTTTTTAGTCTCTCACTGAAATTGGTTATTTTACGGAGAGGTTCTTTCAGGTCATGAGAAGCAATGTAGGCAAAATCTTCTAGCTCGGCATTAGACTTTTTAAGTTTCTTATTTTCCTGCTTCAGTTTCTGCTGGAGCCGTTGCACCTCCAGCATAGCTGTATTTAAATTCCTGAGTTCAAATTCGTTCGCAGAAAGATTTTTTTTTTGTTCTGTATAATCTTGTATCCACCAAATTTCGCAATTGTCATTCAAATTCCTAAAAAATTTTACATATTTGAGAGACCCATCCTTGTGATGTAAAACCGTTTCAAAAGGTGTCTTAAATTTTTCTTTCTTACTTTCCAAATAGTATCCATACATCTCGTCTACATCTTCTCCGTATAGTAAATGAAACCACGCGTCAATATTTGGTATTTCTTTATCAGTGTACCCAATTAAAAATTGTGCAGCTTCATTGAAATAAAAATCTTTTTCTGATTTCAATACCGCCGGAGTTGCTGAATCAACAACGAGTTTTTTAAGTATTTCTAGATACATATATTATCCGTTTGGTTTGGTCATCTTAAAAAAACATCATAGTTTTATACCGTATGCATTTATCTTATTGTATAGTGTCTTACGATCCACCTTTAGAGCTTTTGATACCGCTGTTTTATTAAACTGGTGCTTCTTCAAAGCTTGAATAATAGCGGCACGTTCTGCACGCTTGGCTACTGCTTTCAAGTCCATATTTTCAAAACTTTCTACACTGGCTTCATTATCATTTATCATAAGCTCTACTGGTATCTCCCTCTTGGTTATAGTATCTCCCTCGCACAGTAGTGTTGCTCGTTTCACTACATTCCGTATTTCACGGAGATTACCTGGCCATTTGTATCCGAGAAAACACTCACTTACTTCGTCGGAAAACCCTTTTATATCCTTACTCAACTGGGCATTTGCAAAGGTCAGAAAATGTTTGGCAAAAATAAGAACATCATCACCACGCTTACGAATAGGAGGAAGATGAACACTAAACTCATTGAGACGATAGAATAAATCCTCTCTAAATTCACCTGTATTCACTCTATTACTCAGGTTTTCATTGGTAGCTACTATGAGCCTAAAGTCTACAGGTTTCTCTACGGTATCTCCCATTCGCTTAACTTTACGTTCTTGGAGTACTCTCAAAAGTTTTATCTGATTTTCATAATTTAGATTTGCAACTTCATCTAAGAATAAGGTACCACCATCAGCCAGCTCAAAATGTCCTATTTTATCGCTGATAGCACCGGTATAGGCTCCTTTCTTATGGCCAAAAAGCTCACTAGCAGCAAGCTCCGTAGGAAGAGCTCCACAATCCAATGAGATGAAAGGTTTCTTTGCTCTCCTACTTAATTGATGAAGTCTCTTAGCTACAAACTCTTTCCCACTTCCTGTCTCCCCTGATACTACCACTCCCATGTCTGTAGGAGCTACTAGTGCTATATTCTTATTTAGGGCATTCATGATGTCACTCTTCCCTTCTATATAAGTGCTAGCACTATTCAGATTAGGTGGTTTAACTTTGCCTTTAGTTATTTCGTTGCTTCCACTAGCTTGAGACATTTCTTGAACCAGACCAGAGGACTTACTCGTTATTTCTTTTATCTGGAGCAAGATCTCATCTGGGAATAGTGGTTTGGTAACATAGTCTGTCGCACCTCTACGTAATGCAGCTACCGCTGTAGACACATCAGAGTAGCCTGTTATCATTATCACAGGGATATGAGGTTGTAGTTTTTTTATTTTAGACAGTATTTCTAGACCATTAAAGTCTGGCAGCTTAATATCACACAGTACTAAATCCATGGTCCCTTCTAACTCTTTGAGACCCAGCCTTCCGTTAGCAGCTGTAGATACTTCATGCCCATTACTACATAAAAAATCTTTTAGAATTAGGAGTAGGTCTTCATCATCGTCGATTACCAGTATTTTTTTCATTTTAGTTAATCTATTGCCAGTCAAAGTTAATCGATTAAATTGTGTTTATCAAGAATGTTTTTTATGACCTCATTGTTTATAGGCTTATGTAGACAGTCAATCACACCCAATGATTCGGCTTCCTTTTGTCTTTCATAGCTTAAATATGCACTGCATAGTATCACAGGCACATCACCCACTAAGTCTTTATTATTAAGTATCTCGAAGCTAGTACCATCAGGCAGATTATAATCAAAAAATAATAAATCGAAAGAATCTGCATCCTGCTCTGAGAGTCTTTGGGTCCCTTCTGCTATAGTAGTCACCAGAGTCGGCACCCAATTATAACTCTGCATAAGAACGGAGATTAATAATCCTGCATCAGGTTCATCCTCTAGGATCAACACTCTTTTTGCGTTTTCCTCTGTCTTTAAATTTCTATTCATTTCCTTCTATTAAATTAGCAAACGGTTTTAATTCCTCTTTTTCATCTAACAACACTTTTAGGATAGCTACCGCAGGCACGGATACTATCATTCCTATAATTCCCCAAATATAACCACCAATGAGCAAAGCTAAAATTACGACTAGTGGATTAACACCCACTTGATTACCCATAACTTTTGGTGTGATTAAATTCCCTTCTAAAGCTTGTATCACTCCAAAAAGTATAACAACACCTAATGCAGTCCATTCTCCGCTGGTGGCTAGTGCCAGAAGAGCGGCTAAACCGCCTCCCAGTAAGTTGCCTAGGTATGGTATAATAGATAAAACAGCAGCTGAAATACCCAGGATAAAAGCGTATGGTACACCTAATACCAGCAGTCCAATAGTGTTTAATGTAGCTAATATCAAAGTTATATATAGTAATCCCGTGAGGTAACTACGCACAACTCCTTGTATTTCTGAAATGGTTTTGATCCAACGAACAAAAGTGACTTCTGAGTATTGCTGTGATAAATTCTTCACGAAAGCTCTGAATGAATCACGGTAATACAACATCAAAAATGTGAATACGGGTAGTAATATAATAAATGATAAAAATGAAGATAGCGACATAAACAAAGCTCCAAATAAGTCACCTGCTTGAGATTGACTTCCCTCCTTCAGCTGCTCTGCACTATTAGATATAAAGCTCTTACTAACTCCAAGTTGTGTGCTAAGGACTTCTCTGATTTGAGACACATACTGATCTAGTTTAGTAGTAAATGATGGCATCTCCTCTATCATGCCGTTATACTGCATGACCATACTGATAAATAACCCTGCTAAAACTGAGAAAAACAAAGCTACCGTAATAACTACCGACACAGACTTCCACACTTTATTCCCTTCCAAAAATTTCACCATAGGACTGATAAGAATAGCCAAAAACGCCGCTAGGACAAGTGGAGCAAATACAAATTTGCCCTTCATCAAAATAAAAACAGCCAGAATAATGGTTGCCAAGAGGAAGAATACAGTTCTCATCTATTTCCGTATTCTCTTTAGCAAAGATTTCAATAAGAAAGCTCCGGCAATACCCGCAAGCTTCAGAACGAATGGATTATCCAATGCTGGCAGTTTTCCCATTACTTTACTTTCTTCATTACCAATATAAGCTTTGAGCACTGTAATGTGATCTTCTAAATCTTTAGCCGAGCGTATCGAGTTATTTTTAGCTTTCATAAAATGACTTTATTAATAAGTTTTTAATTGGCTTTTCTATTATTTGGTCTCGGAAAAATATGGCTCCAAGCGATAAAACAATTAGTACACCACAAAAAATTATAATACCTACCATGTAATTGTCTAGCAGATAGCCTAGTGCTATGGCACATAGAATAAGAACCGTAATAAAACTTACCGTCGCAGCCAATATCTGAATTACTATGCTCAGCGTTTTAGCTAGAAGATTGGATACTGAATCTACACCTTCTAGCTTCGCTAATTCTAGTTTTGCTGTATAAATATCTTTTATATTATCGAACATTACAAACTAAGCTGATGTTTTCTTGCTATCATCTTTTATATCTTGATTATCGGTGTTTGAGCCTAGAGTATTATTGATATATGAATCTAATTGGGCGATGTATGCTTTGATTTTTTCTTGCTCCTCTTCAGACACACGGGCCAACTTATTAGTTAACTCCTTTTTTGTTTTAACTGCCTGCTCTACTAAATCCTTAGCTTGCTCAGATAATTCTTCTCTTGTCTCCTTTCCAGCCTTCGGTGCAAATAGTACTCCTAATAACCCTCCAACAGCGACTCCTGTAATTAACCCTAATAATGTGTTTGATTGTTTACTCATAATTTTTTCTATTTAATTAGTATAATGAGAAAACTGAGCCAAGCACTAAATATTTGTTTATCAGGAACATACAATTAATTAAAAACATGAGGCGTGTATTTTTCTCTACAATAAAAGGTAGTTACACACTAAAAAAGGCGACCAAACTAGTCGCCTTTTAAGGTTTATCCGTATTGCTTTCTTAGGATTCACCCACCTCTTGCTTAAAATTTTGCAATTGCGGTATTGCTCCTTTGATAAGATCTAACTGCTGTTCCAGTTTTTCTTTTAAAAATCTAGGAATATTTTCATTCATATTTTCTTGATACGCCTTAATGGCTGCTTTCTCACCGTCAACAGCCATCTCTATTAAGCTCTCTTCACTTGCGAATGCTTCTTTTAGCCCCATCAAAGTGCGATGAAAAAATCCAGCCATAGTACCTGTCACCATTAAAGTTTCTCCCTGTACTAAGCATTCATACTTTAACTCCTCTATGAACATCTTTCGCTGCTGTGAGAGTCTCTTAAAAACGGTAGATACATCGTATTGCTCAAATTGAGAAGCTAATTTTTCATAGCCTAGATTACCATCTTCTAAGATATCCATAATCTGTCGAATATTTAATTTTGTTGTTTCTTTCATGCCCTACTAATTGAAAATTCAGTGCCAAAACATAAAACTCTTATTACTAAGGAATTAAAAAAAAATAATAAGACTAATGTGTGAAGGAGATTCCACAATTTGTAGCATAAAAAAGGCGTGCACTTAGTGCAAACCTTTTCATATAAAATAAGCAGTTATTCCTATTTTAGTTGAAGTTATAAATCTCCCCCTATTTCTCTTAACCAAAGCCCGTTACGTATTAATCTTAAGATTTCATAAGTTTGATCTGCGTCGTCATCTTCATAATCAAACTTAACATTCTCTTTGTCATTTTCGAACCCATAAGTACCTTTTGTAGATCCTGTGTAAGAGAATACTCCTGCTGAGCAAGTAGCGGTAAGCGAAGCATCACCATCTTTTTTTTGAATACAATAACCTCGGATAATGGACGGGAGTTTACTGATCATATACTTGTAACCCAGCAGCTAGGAGTACCCTTCTTTTTTGCTACACCATAACACAGCTGGGAAAGAGGATCTAATGAAAATCTAAATGGGCTAGTCAGGCAATACATACCCAAGAAAACAGACTTTAGTACCATCTCTGATGACTATGTAAAGGAGATAGAAACTATACTAAACAATAGAACTAGAAAACGCTATAACTATGAAACTCCTATTTGTATAATGAACCAATTATCATTTAAACATAATGTTGCGTTTGTAACTTGAATGTAGCCCTTTTAGAAGTGTGGTTTTATTTATTTACAAAGGTAAAATAGTCTCAAGAGAAAGTTTAAGTTCTAAATCTACTCCTCCGCTTAATTCTGATCCGTTAAATGATGTGTTACCATCTATTAATAGTTGAGCCATACCAGATATCTCAAATGTTCCATTGTTGTCATCATCATCATACGTAAAGATATAAAGTTCATATTCTCCTTCGTCAGAGATATAACTCAATTGGAAGTTACCTTGAGCATCTACTACAACACTATTTTCTGCATTTTGAAATGCTATAGTAGTTCTTCCGTTTCCATTCATTTCTTCTGCATCGTAGTCTCCAGTTTTGTATAAGTATATGATTGTTTTATCTTCTAGATTGTTATTCTTGTCATCTACTTCGCCCATTACATTTCCACTTTTGGTTTTTAAAACGGCTCTTATACTAGCGTTCAAGTCAGCAGTAGAAACCAACTCATAATCTCCATTAGACTCTTCTCTTACCATTTTTCTTAGGTCAAAGTCAAATACTATGGTATTTGTCCCACTACTGTTCAAATCAAAGTTCTTATTAATTTTGATTTCATTAGTAGTAGACTTCATCATATCTTTAGATCCATCGGCCTTTAGAATATATGTACCAGGCGTATTTCCTTTAGCATCCTTATCATAGTCTAACTTAAATATAACCTCATTCATTGAGCTTGCATCTAGATCAAACTCTTTCATCATCTCCGTTTTACCATTAGTAAGTGCCGAAAGTTCAAAAGTAGTTTTGTTATATCCTTCTACCCTATTACCGTCAACCCAGATTTCTGAAACAGTTACGAAAGCTCCATATACCTCGACATTATCCAAAGGTGCATCCGTGGCTTCAAAAGCAACTTTATTTGCATTATTTTGATTATCCTGCGGTAGTGGTTCTGTGTCATCATCTTTGCAAGCTACAAAAGCACTAGCCATTAAAACAATAAGTCCTGTTGTTCTAAAAAATTTCATTGTATGATTTAAAATTGTTTTTTTCATGATCTACAAAATCACAACTTGGAAACCAATTATATAAATCGCTAGCAATCATAACATAACACATATACTCGATATCAACCCCTTGTGTAGTTACGTGCCAAAAGTGAGCAATTATCTCCACAGTAAGCTATTCACTATGCCTCTAAGCCGCTCACTAGTACGATATAGCTTAGAGTGGAATATGAATTGTACCTTTAATACTGTGGATAATAGAAAAAGTAGATTTAGAACGAATAAGGCATTCATAATGATTGGAATAGTCGCTATAGTATTAAGTATTTTAGTAATTAACTTATGGAATGACCCTAGAGGGACAGTTTTAGGTGATGAATATCCAGTTTTAAATCAGGATACGACTGATTCAGCTAACATTGAATCAACAGAGTCAGTTATCAGCGAATAAATAACCTTATAAATTCAACTCCTTAGGTCTCCTCTATAACCTGTACCTACCACGGGAGAGCCACAAAGGCTCGCTAGCAGTATGTTTCTCGGCAATCTACAACTCATTTGTTCTCATCTTCTTTTTTACGGTAAACTACAGATATTTTTAACTTTACGATGAAGTCTGCGATTATATAGACACAGGTCAAAGTTAATAGATTCTGATACCCTTTTGAAGTTGTGATTCTCTGAGTCCCTACAATGGTTGAGACAGGGTGAACAAGAGACCCTAGAGAACTTGTTAATGAGCTATTCCAAGACTGTTTGAGCCATAAATGCCTGTTTAAATATATAATCGACTTGTTTTGTCCATAAAACCGGGTAATCATAGTTGTTTTACCTTGATATAGCTTACTATATTTGTATTCTCGCAGCGAAGAAAAGACTTTTAAAAAATCACAAATACACATGGCTACATTTTACGTTATTTATGCTAACTCTATTGATACTTTTTATGCAGGAAGTTGTTTAGACTTTGAAGCTCAATTAGAAGGGCATCAAAAAAATCATTTCAAAAAAGGATATACCTCCGAAGCCACAGATTGGAATCCTTTCTTTGTGATAGATGATATCCCTATAGACACTGCTCGTAGGATCGAAAAACATGTCAAAAAAGTGAAGTCACGCGAGTACTTCGAAAGCCTAAAAAGCGACCCTAAAATAGCAGAACAACTTAAAGAAGAGTTTCAGACACGTTCATCTAGATAGGGTCTAGGATACATTCCAAAAGTGATATTAATTAAAAGTCTCTCGAGATAGTAATCTTTAGAGACTTTTAATGCTTAAATGTACTATAGATGATACTCTTCTCCTCTTCCTGGTATTTCTACTTTTTGCTGAAAATCACTAGGTAATACATCCTTTAGATCATTCATGGCTTCTTCTTCTCCGTGCACAAAAAATACTTTTTTAAGCTCACTAGAATCACTTTCCTTAAAGTAATCCTGTAGTCCTACAGTGTCTGGATGTGCGCTGAATACGTCTGTTTGTAGTATCTTAGCAAAGACATACTTATCACGTCCTTTTATCCGAATAGAACTGTTGCCTTCTAGTAACTGAGCTCCTAACGTACCTGGAGAGCAGAAACCTGCTATGAGTATAGTACAAAGTGGATTCTGTACGTGATCACTGATATGATGCTGAATTCTACCTCCCTCTAGCATACCTGCTGATGACACTATGATACACGAATCTCTATATAACTCCATATCCTCTACATCACTTTTGTCTTCTACCAGATATAAGCTCTTAAAGTCAAAAAGGCTACCTTCTCCATTTTGATAGTTTCTAGCTTCATCATTTAGATAATGCGTAAATCTATTGTGTATATTATTGCTGGCTAATGCCAATGGACTATCTGCAAATACACGAATAGGCGGTAGTTTACCTTCAGTAAATAGCTTTTTAAGTGTAAAAAGGATAGCCTGAGTGCGTCCTACGCTGAATGCAGGAATTATCAATCTCCCATCCTGCTTAATGCAAGCCGCTGTAACTTGCTCTATCAGCAATTCTTCTGGACTGCGTGTCTCCTTATGAGTGCGGTTACCATAGGTAGTCTCAGAGATGAGTGCATGTAATCCTTTCATAGGCTTAGCATCTACTATGAGCTTACTTCCTGGATTTCCTAGATCTCCTGTGAAGCCTATTATTTTAGTGCTCCCACCTTCATTTATCTCAAATCGGATACTCGCTGCACCTATGATGTGACCAGCTTCATACATCATAAAAGCTACGTCTTCATTCAGTTCATGTCTTTCGTAGTAGTTTACTGTGAGTACTTGTTCGTTGGCTTTTTTTACTTCATTAAATCCATAGAGCTTAACACTCTTTTTTCTATTGCTATTGTTATTCTGAATATTAACAGAGTCTATCCAAAGCTTTTCTAGTAGATAAGAGGTAGGCTCTGTACATATAATTTCTCCTCTAAATCCGTGCTTTACTAGATTAGGGATGTTCCCACTGTGATCTATGTGTGCATGCGTCAGCAGAAGTACATCTACATTTTTGGCATCAAACGGAAAACGTGCATTGATCTCTTTATTGGTCTTATCCTCATAATCTATCCCACAATCTATCAGAATGGTATACCCACTCTCTAATTCTAATAAGTGCATACTGCCTGTTACTTGCTTGGCAGCTCCCCAACATGTATATTTCATTTCCTAACTAAACTTATTTTGCAATAATAAGTTTGGAATGACTCATTATACTATTATCATCACTAGAGATGCTAACAGTATACAAACCTGCTGGCAGATGGCTTATATCTAAATTAGCAGTCTGTTTTATCTGACGAGACAGAAGCTCTTTACCTGTAATAGATATGATAGATACTTCTACAGAATCCATATATGGCAGGTGCACACTAAGTAGATTATTCGCAGGGTTAGGGTAAATGAAAAACTGTTCTTGCACAGTATTAGCCACTCCCACTATACTATTTATTCCTGCAAAGTATAATGTAGCTGCTAATGCACCTTTGATTACCTCCGTAGTAGCTTCAGTATCCATATTAGACACTAAATCTTGTGCACTGTGATTATTGTCATCTTTCGATTCTTGATACAGTCCATTGACCACATAGCCTAAGTCTTGAAACGGTTCGTAGTCAGATCTCTCTACCACACCTGTCACGGGGATTAAGGTGGTATACAGTTCTATCATGGATACGAGTGTATCCGTTTTGAGATAAGAAGCAATATTATTGGTACTTGGTTCATTGTTCTCATCCCGCTCACAGACTATGCGTCTATTGTCTTTACCCTTACTTCCGCCCAACTGATCTAGGTTAAACATAAGTACCACATTATCTTCAGGATCTAAAGTAGTATTAGCATAATGATAACTTCCGTGAAACCCTTGCTCCTCTGCCCCAAAATTAATAATACGTACACTAATATCTGTATCTATATCTTTGATAAGTCTAGCTATCTCTAGCGTGGCTGCTACTCCACTCCCATTATCATTAGCTCCCAGACTGCTATCTCCCGGGCGATCATCCGTATCATAGTGAGCACCTACTATCAGCCACGAAGTTGTATCTCTACCTTTTTTTTCGATAATCACATTGGTAGAATGATAACTATCAAATGAAAAGAAAAATGAATCTACAACGGGTTCATACCCAAAGGCTATGTATCTATCTGTCAACCAACGCGTAGCACTATCAAAACCAGGAGTACCCGTAGCTTTAATACCAATGTTTTGGTAGGCTTCTATAAGTTGATAAACACTGTCTACCTGATCGCACTGTTTAGCTATCCTATACTCATAGTTTTGACTCCAGAGCGTCAGGGATAAAAAAAAAGTGATTATGAAAAATGGTACTCTCGACATTCTGGCGAAGATACAGAAATGAAAATATTAATGACATGCTCAGCTGGCAAGAACTCTGCAATTTTTTCTGGCCACTCTATAAAACATAGGTTTCCAGACTCGAGATACTCCATACACCCAATATCCTCTATTTCTTCTAGAGAATCGAGCCGATACAGATCAAAATGATGAAATGAACGACCTTCTGACGCATAAGTATTTACTATAGAAAACGTAGGACTGTCTACTTCTAGTGGTTCTTTGAGATAGCTATTTAAAAATTGTTTCACAAAGGTCGTTTTCCCAGCACCAAGTTCACCTGTGAGCAAAATTATACGCTTGCCCTCATTTAATTCATTCGCTAGGTAATCTAAAGCAGGATGCTCAGCATCACTTAAACAGTAAGAAAACGTCATTTCTCACTATTTAGGCTCTAGAGTAACAATAGGAATCATCATCTCCTCCATACTGATACCACCGTGCTGAAAAGTATCCTTATAATACTTGGCATAATGATTTAGATTATTGGGATAAACGAAAAAATCGCTCTCTCTACTAAAAATATAGCTACTGCTCATATGCTGCTTAGGTAATAAAGCATCGTGAGGATTTTTTACTTCAAAAACTTCTTTCTCCTTGTAGCTTATTCTTCTGCCAGTCTTGTACCTCAGGTTAGTAGTAGTATCCTTATCTCCTTGTACCTTCACTGTGCGGTCTACTCGCACACTACCGTGATCTGTGGTGATAACTAGCTTTACATTTTTACTACTCAGATAGCGGATAGTCTCTAACAATGGTGAGTGCTCAAACCAGCTCAATGTCAATGCTCTATACGCTGCCTCGTCTTCCGCTAGCTCACGAACTATCTTAGAATCTGTACGTGCATGAGACAGTGTGTCTATGAAGTTATATACGATAGTCACAAACTCTTCATTGACTAAGTTAGGCAATTGCTCTACCATAGCCTTAGCGTTAGTTAAATTCGTGACTTTGATATACTTGGGATTGTATCCTGTCTTCAGGCGTCTAAATAAATCGTCCTGAAAATGTGATTCAAAATGATTCTTCCCGCCATCATCTTCATCATTACTCCACTTATCACCAAATCTTTTTTCTATATCTAAGGGCATCAGTCCACTGAATATAGCATTACGTGCATACTGAGTAGTAGTAGGCAGTATACTCATATACATATCTTCGTTTACCACTCTGTAATAGTTACCAACCTCTTTTTGAATGACCTTCCATTGATCAAATCTTAGGTTATCCAGTAGCAACAAGAAGAATGGCTCTCCTTTCTTTTTCTGAGGAAGAATCCCATTTTTCATAAGATTATGAGACATCATAGGTGCCTCTTCACTTGGCTTACTATTGTGTATGAAATTGAGGTAGTTTTTCTTGATATACTTGCTAAACTCCCTATTCCCCTCTTGTTTCTGAGTCTTAAGAATTTCTTCCATGCCCGTCTCATCAGAGTTAGCCATCTCTATCTCCCAGTATACTAGCTTCTTATACATCTCCTTCCACTTAGCCCAGTCCATATAGTCCATAAAAGCCATGCCTATATTTCTAAAATCCTGCTGATACCGATGAGTTACACTCTCTGTCTCCAGACGTTTACCATCTGTGAGCTTTTTTATGGTACTCAGTATCTGACGAGGATTTACAGGCTTAATGAGGTAATCTGCTATTTTACTACCGATAGCATCCTCCATTATGTGATCCTCCTCACTCTTCGTAATCATTACTACGGGGAGATTAGTTTCTATTTCTTTGATAATCTTAAGTGCTTCCAGACCAGATATACCCGGCATGTTTTCGTCTAAAAAAACCAAGTCGTAGTGATTTTCCTTCACTTTATCGGTCGCATCTAAACCGTTAGTCACTGTAGTTATTTCATACCCTTTTTCCTCTAAGAAAAAGATGTGTGATTTCAGGTGATCTATTTCATCATCTGCCCATAGTATCTTGATTTTACGCATATATGTGGTTTTCGTGTTTTTAAAATATTATTGGTCACCTTTGCAGAATTGCAAGACTAAATTTCCCTTGCAAAGCAAGTAATAATTCAACTCTTAAAACAATATTTTATTACACTTTGAATAAAAAGAAAATAATAAACGATCCTATTTATGGTTTTATCACTATTCACTATGATATCATTTTTGACTGTATACAGCTCCCAGAGTTTCAACGACTGAGAAGAATAAAGCAGCTGGGACTCACTAGTCTGGTGTATCCTGGTGCTCAGCACACAAGATTTCAGCACGCTATAGGTGCTATGCATTTGATGCACACTGCTATAAAAAACCTAAGATCTAAAGACATAGCCATCTCTGAGGAGGAGGAAGTAAGCGTACTACTCGCTATACTATTACATGATATAGGTCACGGACCATTTTCTCACAGTCTGGAACACAGCATACTAGAAAATGTAAATCACGAGGATATAAGTAGTGTACTTATGCATCAGATTAATACTAAGATGGATGGACAACTGGATATGGCCATTCAGATCTTTGAGAATAAATATTACCGTCCATTCCTACATCAGCTTGTCAGCAGCCAGCTGGACATGGACCGACTAGACTACCTCCGTAGAGATAGTTTTTATACAGGAGTATCCGAAGGTACTGTGGGAATAGAGCGAATTATTCAAATGCTCAATGTCCGTGACGAACAACTAATCGTAGATCAAAAAGGGATATACTCCGTAGAAAAATTCCTTATGGCTCGCAGATTTATGTATTGGCAGGTATATCTCCACAAGACATCTATAGTGGGAGACTGCCTCCTTGTAGGTATACTCCAGAGGGCTAAAGAACTACTAGCTAGTGGTGAGCAGATATTTGCAAGTCCATTCCTAGCATTTTTCCTCACCCAAAGCTTCACCAAAGAAGATCTGCAACGTGAGGATGTATTAACTAACTTCTGCAATCTGGATGACAATGAAATAATAAGTGCTATAAAAGTATGGCAAACGAATCCTGACAGAACACTTAGTCTGATGAGTAAAATGATCATAGAGCGAAATTTACTCAAAATAGAAATCGCTGATGTACCATATTCCCCAGAATATATCAATGCAAAAGAGACAGAGGCTACGAGAGTATTCGAGGTAGATGCTAACTTAGCAAAGTATTTCGTAACGAGTGGTAAGCTGAGTAATAAGGCTTATTCATCTGACGGAAATAGCCTTAAAATAGGGATGAAAGATGGCACGCTAAAAGAACTCTCAGAAACGTCAGAAATCTATAACCTCACTAATGACCAAAGGCCACAGATTAAATATTTCATTACCTCTGTGAAATAGATTAAATTTGCCATCTATTGAGACTATCAGCCACTAAAATAGCAGAGGTCGTAAACGGTACCGTAGAGGGTAATCCAGACGTAGAAGTAAGCACTGTATCTAAGATAGAAGATGCTACTTCCTCAAGTTTATGCTTCCTTTCTAATACGAAATATGGACACTACCTGCAGACTACGTCAGCAGGAATAGTGCTCCTGGATGATTCTATAATTAATATACCAGAAGGACTTACTGTCATCCGATGCTCCCACCCTTATGTCGCATTTTGTACTATACTTATTCAGTATTTTGACTACAAAGAACCTCACGTGGATATACATCCTACTGCTGTGATAGAACCTACGGCTACAATCGGAGTGGGATGTCACATCGGACCAAATGTATATATAGGAGACAGAGTAGTAGTAGGTGATAATGTGAAGATATACGCTAATGCCTGTATCTACGAGGATAGCGTTATCGGAGAACACACATCTATACGCTCCAATACGAGTATTTACTATCAAAGTATAATCGGCAAAAACTGTCTAATACACAGTGGTACTGTGATAGGTTCGGACGGTTTTGGACACGCACCATTGCCTGATGGCACTTACATCAAAATTCCTCAGATAGGAAATGTAGTGATAGGTGATGGAGTAGAAATAGGAAGTAACACGAGTATAGACCGAGCTAATATGGGAAGTACTGTAATAGGTGATGGCTGCAGACTAGATAATCTAGTACAGATAGCTCACGGAGTAGAATTAGGCCAAAACTGCATAGTAGCAGGAGGTGTATGCATAGCAGGGAGTGCTAAGATAGGAGCTAATTGTGTGTTCGCTGGGCAAAGTGGTGTAGTAGGTCATGTCACCGTAGCTGATAAGACCACTCTAGGCGGACAAGCAGGTATCAATAAAGATGTGAAAGAACCTGGAGGAATATTTACCGGATCTCCTCATCTTCCCTACAAAGACGAAATGAAAAGCAGAGTGCTGTGGAGGAATCTACCTAAACTCGAAAAACGTGTAAGAGAATTAGAACAACAACTAAAAGAATCAAAAGCGAATAATGGATAAGTTTCAAACTACCATCAAAAAAGCAGTAAGCATATCGGGTGTAGGTTTACACACTGGAAATGAGGTGACTCTAATTTTTGAGCCTGCAGAGGAAGACCACGGATATGTATTTCAGCGAGTAGATATAGAAGGCCAGCCAACAGTAAAAGCAGACTGTGACCTAGTGGTGGACACGAGTAGAGGAACGACCATAGAAGATAATGGAGCAAGAGTTAACACAGTGGAGCACGTGCTCGCTGCATTAGCAGGTTTAGAAATAGACAACTGTCTGATAAAACTGAATGCACCTGAGACTCCAATAATGGATGGAAGTAGCCGTCCATTTATAGACGTACTCATAGAGGCAGGTATAGAAACTCAGAAAAAAGAACGTGAATACTTTGAAATACCAAAAAGAATAAACTACACAGATGGGAAAGGAGTAGAAATGATGGCTCTACCAGCGGATGATTATAGACTGACGGTCATGGTAGATTATAACTCACCCGTACTAGGCAGTCAACACGCATCCATCGTAAATCTATCTGAATTTACAGATGAAATATCTAGCTGCCGTACATTCTGCTTTCTTCACGAGCTAGAGATGCTAGTAAAGCACGACCTCATAAAAGGGGGTGATCTTAATAATGCCATAGTGATAGTGGACCGAGTGATAGAGGATAGTGAGATGGAAAGTCTTGCTAAACTCTTCAATAAGGATAAGATAGAAGTAAAAAAAGAAGGAATCTTAAATAACGTAGAACTCCACTTTCAGAACGAACCCGCCCGGCATAAACTGCTAGATGTAGTAGGAGATTTAGCACTGGTAGGTGTTCCACTCAAAGCACAAATACTTGCAGCCAGACCCGGACATGCTGCGAACGTAGAGTTTGCTAAAAAAATAAAAAAAGCTTACCTCGCTTCTAAAAAAGCAAAAAAAGAGAATAATGTACCCGTCTATGACCAGAATGCGGTGCCACTTTACAACTATCAGCAGGTAGCAGAAATACTTCCTCACAGGCACCCTTTTTTACTCGTAGATAAAATAGTAAAACTTACGGCTACCGAAGTAGTGGCTGTGAAAAATATCACAGGAGACCAATACTTTTTTCAAGGACATTTTCCCGGCGAACCACTTATGCCTGGGGTACTGCAGATAGAAGCAATGGCTCAAGCTGGAGGAGTACTCGTACTCGCAGATAAAGAAGACCCGAGTAAATGGAGTACCTACTTCGTCAAAATAGAGAACGCCAAGTTTAAAGATAAAGTAGTGCCCGGAGATACACTAGTACTGCGTATGGCTCTGACTAGCCCGGTACGAAGAGGACTCTGTATGATGAAGGGAGAAGCATATGTAGGAAACAGACTCGTGTGTGAAGCAAATATGATGGCTCAAATAGTAGAAAACAAATAATATGATTCAACCATTAGCATACGTAAACCCAGGAGCTAAAATAGCTGATACTGTAGTTATTGAACCTTTTGTGACCATTCATAAGAATGTAGAAATAGGAGAAGGCACATGGATAGGAAGTAACGTTACCATCATGGAAGGTGCTCGTATCGGTAAAAATTGTAAAATATTTCCTGGTGCAGTTATTTCAGCTATTCCTCAGGATCTCAAATTTAATGGAGAAGACACTACTACCGTAATAGGTGATAATACGACTATAAGAGAGTGCGTCACTATCAATAGGGGTACCGTATCTAAAGGCAAAACAGTGATAGGTAATCACTGCTTACTAATGGCATATAGTCACGTAGCACATGATACTGTCTTGGGTAATCACGTGATAATAGGCAATGGAACTCAAATAGCGGGCGAAGTAGTCATACACGATTACGCCATTCTCAGCGGACTAGTAGCTGTGCATCAATTTGTAAATATAGGACCACATGTCATGATAAGCGGTGGCAGTCTAGTGCGTAAAGATGTGCCACCATACACCAAAGCAGCTCGCGAGCCGCTCAGTTATGAGGGAGTAAATAGTATAGGACTGCGTAGAAGAGGATTCACCGCAGAGAAAATAGGTGAGATTCAAGAAATCTACAGAAAACTATATCTACGTGGAATGAATAATTCCAAAGCTCTCATTATTATAGAGACTGAGATGCCTGCCACACAAGAGCGTGACGAAATAATAACTTTTATTCGAAATTCTGACCGTGGTGTGATGAAAGGATACGGATCGAGATAATGCTGAGCATCACCTGTACTCATATCGCAAAAAGATACGTGAAAGAGGTGCTTTTCAAAGACTTATCTTTTACATTCTCTGACCATAAAAAATATGTATTACTGGGTGCTAACTCCACAGGGAAAAGTACATTATTGAAAATAATAGGCGGTGCCGTAGCTCCTACCAAAGGAACTGTCCACTACTCATTACCTGCCGAAAAACATAAACTATTTAGCTTTAGCAGTCCAGAAATGCATCTGCTAGACGACTTTACTGTAAAAGAACTCTTTGAGCTTCACTTTCAGTTTAAAATACCAAAGATTACACTCAAAGAACAATGGGCTCAATCTAACTTGACATCCTTTTTAAACAAACGATTCGCTGAGCTATCCTCTGGCTTAAAAAATAAAGTAAAGCTAGCACTCGCTATTTTTACAGAGGCTCCTGCCCTACTGCTGGACGAACCTTGTACTAACTTTGACGCTACCAATACCAAGTGGTATCAAGATATGATAGCAAAACACTGTATGCACCAATTAGTGATAGTGGCAAGTAATCAAGAATCAGAGTACACTTTTTGCACAGAACAATTAAATTTGAACCAATATAAACCAACACCATGAAAAAATTAATCATACTCACCTTAGCAGCTGGACTATTTGCAAGCTGCGGAACTAATGAAGCTAACACTGTAGCTGGAAACTACGGCAATACAGCATGGGATACTACTGAGGCTATCACTGGAGAGCAACTGATGGAACAATTAGCAGGACAAGACTCTATATATACTACGGTAAGTGGAAATGTAGCTGCCGCTTGTCAAGCAAAAGGGTGCTGGATGAATATGAATGTGGCCGGCAACGAGATGTTTGTAAAGTTTAAAGATTACGGGTTTCTAGTACCTAAGAACAGTGCCGAGCACAATGCAATCATCAAAGGATGGGCGTATCAAGATACCATATCTGTAAAAGACAGAATAGAATATGCTAGAGATGCTGAAGCTACTCAGGAAGAGATAGCAGCTATTACTGAGCCAGAAGTGAAACTTACTTTTATGGCGGAAGGTGTGGTTATGAAATAACTGCGTTATTTAAATTCCAAAAATCAAGAACCAAAATCCAATCTAAGGAACCAAGTTATTTAAATTCCAAAAATTAAAAGTCAAATTCCAAAACAACAACTACATTACTTGGCTTTCAAATACTTAAGTAAAAATCAAATGAAATATATCTTATTCGCATGTATCGCTCTATCTATTTTCGCTTGTAGTCAAAATAGCTCCTCTGAAAAAGCAGATATGTACGAAGCTTCTGAGCTGAGCACTATGATGCGAGATATGGTAGTTTGGAGTAAATCTGCCAAGGCTACTTTAGCGGCTGGAGATACCATAGAGAATGTACCTCAAAGCTTCTATGAACTAGCTACACAAACAGCGACCCGTGGAGAGCACGATGAAGCTGCGTACAAAGGAATGGTACCGTTATATACCCGTGCTCTTCAAGGCATAGAAAGAAGAGACTCACAGCAGTACTTCTATACCGCAAGCATCCAAGCGTGTAAAAGCTGCCACGGCGTATACTGCGGTGGACCGCTGGATGTTATAGGGCAGTTGTAAGACTCCTAAGACGAACAATTCCAACGATATCAATAGGTCACTCAATTATATTTAAATTGGTTTTCCGTTTATCGAATAAAATGCTTTGCTTTGGACTTTGACATACTTGACCTATGAGCCATATAAAACTACACCCCAAAAAAGCCCTAAATAAAGCATATCTCAAGGTAAAGCCGCACCGCGATACGATAGAAAACTTTAAGACTAATCTCATACAACTTCTAGATAACTGTATAGACGGTGAAAGTGAAGAATATCATAAGAACCTAGTAGCTGAGTTTCTCAAAAAGACCTACTACGACCCTGCACACTATATCAATACCAAAGGAAGAAATGACCTCGTAATACACAACGGACCTAAGAATGATGACTCTGTAGGTGTGCTGATAGAAGCCAAATCTCCTACCAATAAGGGTGAGATGATAAGCGGCAAAAACATCAACACCAAAGCTACCCAAGAGCTACTCTACTACTACCTAAAAGAACGTATAGCTGGCAAAAACCTAGAAGTAAAACACCTTGTAGTGACTAATGTAAATGAGTGGTACATTTTTGATGCTCAAGAGTTTGATAGTCAATTTGCTCAAGATAAAAAACTCATAAAGCAGTTCACAGACTTTCAGGCAGGTACTCTATCTGGTACTAAAACGGACTTCTTTTATAAGGAAATAGCAGCTCCAGCTTTAGCAGCAGCCAGTCTCACATATACCTACTTTAGTTTTGCTGATTATGATACAATACTGCGTAATGCAGATAAAAAGGACGACCGTAAACTCATAGCACTCTACAAACTACTGAGTCCGGAGCATCTACTGAAACTTCCCTTTGCCAATGATAGCAATAGTCTAGACAAAAAATTCTACTCTGAGCTGCTCCACATTATAGGACTAGCAGAGGTAAAAGACGGCGGTAAAAAACTAATACAACGAGCTACAGAAAAAGAAAGAAATAAAGGCACATTGCTAGAGAGTGCTATACTACAGCTAGATGTACGGGATAAACTGAGCCGTATAGATAACCTAAGCAGCTACGGCACTACTACAGACCAAAAACTCTTTGGTGTGGGACTAGAACTCGTTATTACTTGGGTAAATCGGATCCTATTCCTAAAACTACTAGAAGGTCAGCTGGTATCCTATCACAAAGGAGATACTGTATATACCTTTATGCAGCACGGTCTTATTACTGATTTCGATAAGTTAGATGCTCTCTTCTTTCAAGTACTAGCTAAAAAGCAACCCGAACGTAGAGCAGAAATACAGGAGCAGTTTGGTCATGTGCCGTATCTTAACTCTAGCCTTTTTGAGCCGCAAGACATAGAGCACAATGGCCTATTCATAAGCGAAATGCCAGACGATGTAGCCATACCACTCTACTCGGCTACCGTACTAAAAGACGAAAACGGCAAAAAACGAAAAGGAGCACTCAGCACACTAGAGTACCTCTTTGCTTTCTTAGATGCGTACGATTTTGCTAGTGAAGGAAAAGACGAAATACAGGAAGATAATAAGCAACTCATCAATGCATCTGTACTCGGCCTCATCTTTGAGAAGATAAATGGATACAAGGACGGTTCCTTCTTCACGCCTGGATTCATAACTATGTATATGTGCCAGGAGACTATACGCAGAGCAGTACTCCAAAAATTTGAAGAAGCCAAAGGATGGAAATGTGAGACTATAGCAGACCTGCAAGATAAAATAGAAGATAGAAAAGAAGCGAATGAGCTGGTAAACAGCCTCAAAATATGCGATCCTGCTGTGGGTAGTGGCCACTTCTTAGTATCTGCTCTCAATGAGATCATAGCCATAAAGAGTGAACTAGACATACTGCTAGACCGAGAGGGGAAACGACTAAAATACTACCACGTAACGGTAGAAAATGACGAACTCGTAATCACCGATGAAGATGGAGATCTGTTTGAGTATCACTACGGTAATAAAGAGCAACAACGGATACAAGAAACGCTCTTTCACGAGAAACAGACTATTATAGAAAACTGCCTCTTCGGCGTAGATATAAATCCCAACTCTGTAAAAATATGCCGCCTACGACTGTGGATAGAGCTACTTAAAAACTCCTACTACAAAGCGAAAAATGTGCTGGAAACGCTACCCAATATAGACATCAACATAAAGTGCGGCAACTCGCTCATCAGTCGATTTGATCTGGATGTAGACATACGCAAAGCACTCAAAAAGAGTAAATACAGCATAGATGCCTACCGAGTAGCGGTGCACACCTACCGCAATGCATCTGACAAAGAAGAGAAACGAGCCATGGAGAAGCTCATCCATACTATAAAGAGTGACTTCCGTAGTGAGATAAGCACCAATGACCCTAAAGTAAAGCAGCTCAATAAACTAGGAGCACAACTTTTTGAAAAGTATAACAATAATCAGCTCTTTGATGTGAAGCTAACCGCTGCCCAAAAACGGGACCGCAAAGCACTCAATGGCAAAATAGAAAAACTGCAGACGGATATAGAAGACATCAAGAACAACAAGATCTACGAAAATGCCTTCGAGTGGCGATTTGAGTTTCCGGAGGTGCTAGACGATGATGGAGCGTATGTCGGCTTTGATGTGGTGATAGGTAATCCGCCGTATATAGGACACGATCAAATAAGCTTTGTCCCATTCTTAAAAACGAACTACAGAGTCTTTTCGGCATTTTCTGATATTTATTGTTATTTTTTTGAACTGGGAATAAACATCATACGAGAGGATGGAAACCTAAATTATATTACTTCCAATTCATTCTTGAAGGCTGAGTACGGTTCAGCATTGAGAAAGATGTTCTCTGAAATAGGTAATTTCAGGAACTTAGTAAATCTTCAAAGTACCCAAGTTTTTGAGGATGCCACAGTTAACGCTATAATAGTTGATTTTGAAAAGCATAAGAGTATTGACTATTTTAATATTATAAATAGTCCATATGAAATTGGTTCGTCATTCAAAACTTTCATATTATCAAATGTTTTTCAATACAAGAACTCAAGTTTGGACTCTAACTCTTGGAATCTTTTGAATGAAGAATTAAATAATATTGGAAAGAAAATTCTGGGGTCGAATAAAACTTTAGAACAGTTAAATTCTAAAATTAGACTTGGATTGGCAACGGGTAATAATGATGCATTTATCCTATCCAAAGATGTTGTATCTACACTTCTATTATCAGACAAGAAGAATAATGAAATAATAAAACCAGTTGTCAGAGGAAGAGATATTGATCGTTTTTCTCACAAAACAGAAAAATTTATACTTCTTACAAAAAACGGAATAGATGTGAAACAAGAATTCCCTACAATTTATAAGTACTTAAACTCCTTTGGACCTAAATTCAAAAATAGAGGAGCAAAGGGGCAACATTGGTCAAACTTGAGAGCATGCTCCTTTTTTGACGATTTTAAGTTACCTAAAATTGTATGGATTGAACTGTCTGACACAAATCGATTCAGCATTTCTTATCAAGAGGAGTATTTATTAAATAGTGCTTATTTCATTATCCCTCCTGATTTTATAAAACTCGAATATTTACTAGGCATTTTAAACAGTACTTTGATGAAGTTTTATCTCAAACTGTATGCAAATACAAGTGGTGTTGGAACTCTTAGGTGGATAAATGCCTATGTCAAGAATTTTCCCATTTACAATGCAAATGAAACTCAACAACAATCCTTGTCTACCAAAGTCACCCAAATCCTTGATTTTAAAAAAGAAGATGCAGCAGCAGATACTACTGGGCTAGAAGCAGAGATAGATGCTATGGTGTATGCCCTGTATGGGCTGAGCGAGGAGGAGATAAAGATAGTGGAGGGATTATGATGAGAAATAAACTGCTAAATAAGCTTAAGACCATTCTAACACCTGCAAAAAAAGAAGTAGATGAGGCCAAAGTGGTGCACACTCCCAATGTGTATAAGAGCCTGTTTAGGATAGAGTCTGCGGGGCCGCATAGTTTTGAGGTATCTGTGCAGGGTAGTACATATACTGCTCCATACAAGGAGTTTATCTGGACCTACTCACATCCTGATAGCTGGCAGGTGGTAGGAAAGCTACTCGTAGGTCAAAAGTATTTTGGGGCTATAAAAGAGAGTGAGGATGGCGGGTATGTATCTTTCAAAAAAGTGCACAAACTAGAAGAGGCTAATCTCTATATAGACCACTACTATGAGGCTATAGTGACCCATATCAATGATAAATACCTACACGTGGATATGGGATATGCTTTTGGCTGGCGTTTTGGCACTATACAGGCTAAGCTAAGTCTGAGTAGAAACTTCTCTATAGATGACCGTAGAAAGGTGGCAGCAGGCGATATCATAAAGGTAATAAACCTAGAGACAGAGCAGCGAAATCCCAAATATACTACATACAAAATACAGACAGAGTACTACCATACGCTACTGCAATACGATGTAGATCTGAGGGAGCGTAGAGTGCAAGCCTGGCCAGACCTAGACCCAACTACCCTGCTAGGCAAAGAGGTAGAATGTATAGTAAAGCCACACCACGATATAGCCAGACGCTACTGCGTACTAGATAATAAGCACCTCTGCTATATTATTAATAAAAAACAATACAATAAGGGTGTAGATATACATTTTCTACATAAGTCTACCTATAAGCTCAGAGAGCATGACACGTGCACCGTACGTATAGATAGCTATACAGATTCTAGCATGATGCTATACGGCAGTATAGTAGTGTCTGACAGTATGTATGCCCTAGCCAAAAAACTAGATGCTCAGAAAAAAATAAAAGAAAAAAAACCAAAAGAGGAATGGGTAAATACCAGTCCGTATGAGGAAAAACAAGCTATAAACTACCGTATAATAGGACAATATAACAAGGGACTAAGAGTAGTGGCAGATGGACATGAGTGCAAGGTACCTTACAGCTATTTTGCTTGGCACTATGCAGATAAACAAATATGGCAAGCAGTACTGCCGTACCTCACAGATAAGGAGTACACGGGTATAGTGCATCAGGTAGTGCAGTCAGGCATCTATATACGGAGTAAAAAGGTACAGACCTTTACCAAGCCTCCACTACAGACAGACAGCACCTACACTGCTATGGTATCTAATATAAAAGAGAGATATGTATGGATAGACGTGGGATACCATTTTAAGTGGGAATATGGTGCTATGCTGATAAAACTAGATTTGCATAAAAACTTTGAAAAAGAAGAACGAAAATCGCTAAGAGTAGCGAGTATAGTAGATGTAGTGTACAAAAATCCGATGGCTGACCAGCTGAGCGATACGCATGTTAATTTCTGTACGAGTTACCATATAGATGAGCTAGTACATAAGCATAACCATGCAGATATAAAGGAGCGTATGTGGGCCATACGCCAAGACGAGTTTGAGATAGGCGAAACATATAAAGTGGTGGTATATAAAAAAAGCAACGGTAATATATATGCCTTACTAGATGAAGCGATACTGTGCAAAATACATGTCCCTGTCACTGTACAGCCCGAAACTGAACTGGATAAAGCCAGTAGCCTGAGGATAGGCGATACCATACCCGTACGCATAAAAAAAGTACTAAAAAGTACGAAAATGCTACTAGTCTCAGTAGAATCCAGCCTAGACAACTAGCATGCACCTTACCCAAAATAAACAACATAATAATCTGAATGACAAAGAGAAAAATCGTCTACTTAGCCTAGATAATCTTAATCTGATGCATCACCCAAATATTCATGCTAAGTGCTATTACAATGAAGGGCATCTCATTATTAGTTCTATGAATATGTATGAGCTCTCCAGTCGGAACAACAGAGAAATGGGAATTCTACTAAGAAAATCAGTTGCTGGAGTAGACTATGAAAAAGATGACGATGATGATGAGGAAAACAATAATAAAACTACAAATAGCTTCGGTCATTCGCCTTACGACCGAAATACAATATTTGAAGATGCAGTTCTAGAGATTAGAGATATTCTGAATGGAGCTACAATGGAGCGTCCGAGTAGAGAAACAATAGAACAAGGTTTTGAAATGGATATTATAAAGACTCCAAGCGAAAAAGCTCAAGAAGAATGCGACCTTATTAATAAGATTTTCGTCCACAAAAAATTTCAGCCAGTTGGTGAGAACAGAACCTTTGTTCCAGTTTGTCAAAACTACTTTGACCATGTAGATTTAGCTCTCAAGCACAGAGCAGAATTAGATTTCACCTATGATTTAGCAAGAATTACCGAAATTTTTAATAGAGAAAAAAGTAAAAATGACGAATACCTTTTTCATGGATTTAAGTACTATTGGAGTCATCCAAATGGCACAATAACCTTATACCCAGATAAACAGCACAAAATTTGGGAAGAATATGATAAAAACAAATGGTATTCTCAAATGAAAGATGGAGTAGATAAGCTCATAATCCACTTACGAAATTTCATATAAAAGGATTGTACATATATGAACAAAACTCTCAAAACAAAACAGCTCGAATTTGACAAAAGCTCATTTCTCATAGATCTGATACAACATGATACGGGTAAAATGTATGTGGAGATATCACAGCACATTTTTAATGACCAGAAAACGAAGCAAACCCTAAAGATTAATCCTACGATAATTCCTGATTTGGTAAAAGCATTAGAAGATTTCTATACTCAAACTCCTAATTCAAAACCAATCGAACGGAAGAAACAAAAATTCATTCCGCAAAGCGACAAAGAGAAGATACAAAACAGATATCTAAAAGGAGTACCTTTAGGAGACTTGGCTATACAGTTTGACATTTCCCAAGAAAACATAAAGATGATCCTTCGAAATAATGAAATTGTGGTTCTCACTAAAAAGGAAGAAGCTACCATTAAGCGAGGTGGCAATTGGTATAGAAAACGAAAGAAATAATACGATTTATACTCCCCCCTTACTTAAACAATACCTTCAAATAAAACATCGGATTTGTAAACTTCTTGCGTAGATCTACATCGTCAAACATAAAGGTGATAGTCTCACGGAGTTCATCGTTTCGCTTGATCTTGCGTATCATCCAGTTAAATAACCACGGATATTTGATCAGTTTCTGCATGGCTGCACTTACCTGCAACTCCCCTCCTATTTTTTTGTAAACGACCTTATCATATGTACGTAGTTCGTTGGCAGAGAAATCATTAGCGGCTATACTATTGCGTGCCTGCTCTGCTGCCCACTTGCCGCTAAACATAGCATTGCCTATACCTTCTCCGGTAAAAGGATCTATCAGCGAGCCACTATCTCCTATTAGCATAAAACGATTACCGCTTATTGGTCTATTCTTTTTGCTACCTAGCGGAAGTCCCCAACCCACGATCTTGTTTTGAAGTGTAGCATCTTTAAATCGTTCTTTGAATTTGGGGCTTTCTATTACATCCTGCATCACCTTCTTCAGGTTTACTTTCTTCTTACTCACGTACTTGCTCAGCATTCCTATACCTACATTGGCTTGCCCATTGGGTAGTGGAAATATCCAGAAATAGCCTGGCAGGCTCTCCTTCACGAAGTGTAACTCTATGAATCCTTGCTTATCTAAGCCCGTGACTCCGTCATAATACGCTCGTAGACCTGCACAGTGGTGCTGCTTCTCTAGTTTGAAGTCTAGGTACTTCTTAGCTACTAAGGCTCGTGTACCTTCTGCACTGATAAGTAAGTCTGCCTGTATCTCATACCCCACCGAAGTCACCGTAACTCCCTCATTATCTATAACTATGTCTTTTACTTCTTCTCCTTGAAGGATAGTAGCGGTCCGATTATCTAGCTTTTTAAAGAGCCAATAATCAAAATCTACACGCTTGGTCACAAAACCCGGACTATGAGCAGCTTCACTTGGTTTATGCTTAAAAGGAATGCCAATCTCATTGCCATCTGGTGCGGAGAAGATCACTCCCCAGCTAGGTATATAATCTTCTGATAACGCTTTTAACTCTGTAATCCAATCTGGATTGAGCTTTTTGAGTTGGTTTACCACCTTCCCACTGAGAGCATCACCACACACCTTATCTCTAGGATAAGTCTCTTTCTCTATCACTACATGCGGTATACCAAACTGTGACAAATACAGAGAGGCACTGCATCCTGCAGGCCCTGCCCCTATGATTACTACGTTGGTTTCTAGCTTTTTACTCAATGTCTGAATCTATTGAGTTACAAATTAAATACAGAATACTTGACTCTGAGGCAATATGTCTTAATTACTAATTATTAATTTCTGCGTAGCGTAGGTAGTATTTCTATCCTTCACATCTACGAAGTAGACTCCACTGCTTAACTGGCCTAGCGTATGTACAGCAGTTCCAGACAGCGTATTGCCTTCTAATACAGTTTTACCAGTAAGATCTGTCACTCTATAGCTAAGTGCAGCAGCTGAATTAGCATAAATGGTAAAGTCTCCATTACTTGGATTAGGTGCTAAAGTAAATGGCTGGCGAGTAACTCTACTCGTAGATCCGATAAGTCTAGCTACTTGTCCTTCTACATAGTTTAGTCCGCCTCTGGAGTTACCTATAAGTATATCTTCTATTCCGTCTCCATTGAGGTCTGATACAGCAGGATACGTTCTGGTTCCCCAGTCTTTTGTATAAGACCCTCTATCAAATTCTTTATTCATATAAGACTCATGCTCTGTGAACTTCGCAGTAAAGTCATCGGCTACATCAAATATTCTAATTACGCCTTCATCTCCACCTACGGCGATACACTTAGAGCCATCTGACCAAGTCACTACTGCTGGAGCGGAATAACCATAGTAATTAGGTACCCATACATCTATAAGTGTTCCTTCAGGACCTATTTCACTAGTACGTATAAGCTCATTAATCACGATACCTCCTAGTGAGTCCGTCAACAGACTAAATGAAGGCAAACTAGCTGTTCCTGTATTCTCGTAAAAGTGTATATTACCGTCATAAGTACCTACTAGTAGGTCTATAGTGCCATTTTCATCTAAATCATAAAAGTAAGGTGCAGCAGCACTTTGCACATCAATAGTGGCATAATTCTCTGTTTTGAGACTAAAAACTGGTATATTTGACGTCCCTGTATTCTCATACTGAGCAATAGTTCCGTCACTCTTACCTAAGAAGAGGTCTAAATCATTATCCCCATCTAAATCTGCAAAAGCAGGTACCAAACCTGTATACTCTAAATCCTTAATCCCCAAGTAATCTTCGTCGACTAGTTTAAAATCTGGGTTAGTTCTCGTGCCTACGTTTTCGAAATACACCAAAAAGTCTGAGGTATCTCCAGTGTGGAAATGATCTCCATTAGTAGCTAGGAATAAGTCATCATCACCATCACCATCTAAATCTGCCAAAACCGGTGCAGTATGAGCACCAAAGTCTATCATATCTCCTACTAAAAAGTCATTGTACTGAAAATTAAAATCTGGATTAGAAGTCGTATTGTCATTTAAAAAAAGCAATACATTGTTTTTTTCATGAATTGGGAAAGAGCTTTTATCTACCTCGTTAGTACTCAGTATAAGATCCATCTCTCCGTCTAGATTCACATCTACATAAGACATGGTAGGAGCCGTAGGTATCTGACTTTCTATTCCTTGAGGAAAATAAGAGGTATCCATACGAATAAATGTGTCTTTATAAAAGTTCAAATCAGTCTTCCCATTTTCGAAGAAGTACAACGGATTAGTCTCACGTTCACTTGTACCATAAAAAAGGTCTTTATCTCCGTCATTATCATTGTCAAAAAACAATAATGTTTTTGTAGCAGTATGCTTTTTCTTTTTGTATCCTTCGCCAAACAGGCAAGAAGCATTAATGATCATATCTTCGCTGTTCTCATCTACTCCTCCGTAGCATTTGTCCAATATCTCAAAACCTATTTCTTCTAATGGTACCTTATTTTCACTACTAGTATTACTAAAGAGTATCATCTGAGAACCTATGACATTCAGATTAGCGATATAGTCTATGTCATCGTCATTATCTATATCGACAATAGCAGGCAGACATCCTTTTACGTGAGAAATACGTTTATAAGGCCTGTGCTCTACAGGCTGTACTCTATCCAGTGAGCTTAGACCTCCGAGGTAATCAAACTTAGGTGTAGTCAACGTATTATTCTGATAAAGCACTACAGAGTCTCCATCATACATCCATAAGTCTGGCTTATTATCTCCGTTATAATCCTTGAGCTGCATAAACTCACTAGCCTTAGGAAAAAACTCCTCATAGCTAGGGTCATACACGTACTTCATCGTAACACCGAGTGCAGTAGTAGTAGATTCTGATATAAATACCAGCACTTTGTTTCCTGTCCTATCAAAAACAAATAAATCCAACTTCCCGTCTCCATTGAAATCAAGATTAGAAAATTGAGGCTGATTTAATCCGCCCGCTAATGCATTGGTGTAAACATCACCTTGACTATTTCTAAATATAGGATCTACAGAAATTTCAAAAAGCTGTGCTTTTACGGAAAATACTGAAAGCACAATAACGAAAAGGATAAAAAGATTTTTCATATATGTTATTTTAAGACCACTAAAATACGATTTATGTTTCACAATTTGTAAAAAAAATCAACAAACACCTTATTACCTGAATATAGACGCCGAAAAACAAAAGTAAAAAAGGAACTATTTGCAAATCACTAGTTTCTCTGTCTTGTAATATGAATTATTTTCCTTCACAGAAACAAAGTAAAGGCCGTCAGGTGGCAAAATCTATATCAGCAAACGGTGAATCGCTTACCCCACGCCAATATATTGATATGCACCTCGCCTCAGATAGCCTAAATATGGGATAATCCAAACTACAAAGAGTTTAACCTATACGTAAATACAGAAAGCAATATAATAGACAGTATGGAGATGTTTTCATAAACTTATTCTTTTAGCAGACCAGTAATATACGATTTTTGTTCTAATAAGGATTTTAAAGAAGTGAGTTTAGCAGAATTTTACAATCTCTTGGTAAATCAGGAGTTCAAATTTACTACGGACAGCAGAACAATATCTGAAGGTTGCATCTTCTTTGCTCTCAAAGGGGAAAATTTCAATGGCAATATTTTTGCCAATAAAGCACTAAATCAAGGAGCTGCTTTTGCAGTAGTAGACGAACAGGTGGGTGACGATGACCGCTTTATCCAAGTAAATGATGTACTCACTTACTTGCAGGAAGTAGCCCACTTTCATAGAAAGTGCTATGATATTCCTGTGCTTGGCATCTGTGGGAGTAATGGCAAAACCACTACAAAAAATCTAATCTTTAATGTGGTTTCCAGAACATACAAAACACATTGTACACAAGGAAATTTCAATAACCACATAGGCGTACCCATCACTCTACTGCAAATACCGCAAGATGCAGAAGTAGCCATAATAGAACTGGGAACAAATAAACCTGGTGAAATAGCTGACCTATGTAAAATAGCAGATCCCAACTATGGTCTAATCACCAATATAGGTAAAGAACACCTTGAAGGCTTTGGTACACTAGAAGCTGTAGCCAAAGAAGAAAGTGAGATATACCACCACTTACTCAAAAATAAAGGAACTGCATTTATCAATAAAGATGATGAATGGCTTACGCGTATGGGCAGAGGTTTAGAAAATAAGATCACCTTCACTAAGCAAGATTGTGAGATTACATCACTCGTACCTGACATTGCATTCAGATATAAGTCCATGGATTTCATCTCTCCACTTATGGGCGACTATAATTTGGATAATATCCTTACTGCTATAGCCATAGGAGAATACTTAGACGTTGACTTAAAGGACATAAGAGACGGAATAGCTGAATACCAACCGGACAATAATCGCTCACAACTCATCCGTAAAAATTCAAATACGATCTTGCTAGATGCATACAATGCTAACCCAAGCAGCATGCAAGTAGCGATTCGTAACTTTGCTGAAATGCCTCAAGAACATCAAGTACTAATCCTAGGAGACATGTTTGAAATGGGGACCACAGCAAATCAAGAGCACAACGAACTACTGCAATGGTGTGCTCAGTTTAAATTCACTAAAATATATACCCTAGGGGACCACTTTACCGCAGTATCAGAAGACAGTGGTATTGCGACCTCTTCAAGTATGGAAGAGCTTGGACATACGATTAAATCTGTTGATTATCAGAATACTGCATTCCTAATAAAAGGAAGCAGAGGAATGAAGATGGAGCGAGTGATTGAGTATTTATAAAGGCTAAGTTTAAGAACAAATCAAGTTTAGCTATAGTCTGATATGCGGACTAGCGTACTCCAATGTACTGTATAAATCTAGCACGTTAGCTGATAATAGATTTGCTGGACCAAAATCCTTTTAAATCTATCCCGATAGCTATCAGAATGAATTTCCGTATTCTATCCTTTCAATAACTCCTTACTCTGCTCCACCGCATGTTCTGTAAGGTTATCGCCGCTGATCATCTTGGCTATTTCATTTATCCGCTCGTCTCCTCTGAGTGTACGCACTCGAGTCTCTACAGTTTGGGCATTTTCAGACTTATATACGAATAGATGATTGGTCCCTAGTGATGCTATTTGTGGCAGATGCGTGATGACTATGACTTGTTGGCTATCAGACATTTGCTGCATCATCCCTCCTACTTTACGAGCTATCTCTCCGCTCACACCTGTATCTATCTCATCGTAGATACTACTCGGCATTTTCACAAAGTCTGCGAGTACACTTTTTAAACTTAGATTAATTCGTGCAAGCTCACCACCAGATGCCGCTTTCTTCAGGTCAGTATACGTATTTCCTTTATCTGAACTTAGTTGTATACTGAGTTCATTACATCCATACGGATTTAACGTTGTGGTTTCTTCCAGTGAAAATTTGAAACGAGAATGCTGCATACCAAGTTGTACGAGCAACTCATCAATACTTTTTTCTATTTTGGACGCCTGCTTTATTCGCTTATTGCTGAGCTTCTGTGCATTAAGGAGTAGTTCTTTTTCTTGTTTTGCTAAACTCTGCTCCAGTATGGCTATCTCTCCAGTCAGATTTTGAGTCTTGCTGAGCTTAGTCTCTAAGTCATCACGCAGCTGCATAAGGTCTGCTACATTACTCGCCCTATGTTTTGATCTGAGGTTAAATATCTGCCCCATTTTATCATTTACTTCCTGCAGTCTTTCTGGATTCACTTCTATCCCATCTACCGTCACATTTACTTCATTGGCTATATCTTGCACTTCTATCAGCACAGAATTAATACGCTCCGTGAGACTGTTTGTAAGTGCTGTTTTTTGACTTTTCAGCAGGTTTCTTAGTTCTTGTAATTGTCCGGTGATGGCAAAGTCTGCACTACTCAGTAGCTGATCTGCATCATTAAAGGTACGTATTAGTTCCTCTGCATTTTCCAGCAGTTCCTGCTCTTCCGTCAGTTCCCCTTCATTTACTTCTTCTAGTTTAGCGGCATCCAGTTCATCATACAGAAACTGATTAAAATCGGACTCCTTAGCAAGCTCTGCTTCCTGACTTTTAAGGTCTTCTAACTCTTTACTTTCCTTTTTCCATCCGGTCAGGGCTAATGAATAACCACGCTGCTCCTTGAGGCAACCAGCTAATATATCTAGGCTATAATACTGAAAATCAGCTTTAAAGAGCTGTAGATTATCATGTTGTGAGTGTATTTCTATGAGATTAGAACCCAGCTGATTTAATGTAGCAAGATTCACAGGCGTATCATTTATAAATGAGCGACTCTTGCCGCTACTCGCTATCTCACGACGCAGTATGGTCTGCTCTTCGTAGTCCAAATCATGCTCATCATAGATGTGCTGTAACTCGTATCCTTTTACATCAAAAGTGGCCTCTATAACACACTTACTCTCCTTATTACGCAGTGAAGATATATCTGCACGCTTACCCAGGGCGAGGCCTAGTGCTCCTATGAGTATGGACTTACCCGCACCGGTCTCACCTGTGATGATATTCATTCCCTTATCAAAATGCATATCTACATCTGATATCAAGGCATAGTTTTTTACTTTTAGGCTGAGTAACATTCTGCGACAAAAGTAGCTTAATGTTATCAATAATTTTGATAATTATATTATCAATCAAATACTGAACATTATCCAACAATTTACGGGTATTTGAAGTTATCGATAGCAGGAATAGCCCTTTATGATTGCTCTACCATTCAGCCTTCGGTACACTCGCTTAGGCGAGCACTTCCACCAGGGCGGACATGCAGGCTGACAAGCGTCTTCGTGACTTCAGCCTTCGATACAATTTTGAAATTTCTATTCGAAATTTAAAATCACTCAGGCTGACAAGCGTCTTTGTGACTTCAGCCTTCGGTAAAATTTTGAAATTTCTATTCGAAATTTAAAATCACTCAGGCTGACAAGCGTCTTCGAAATTAACTCGTTTAGGCGAGCACTTCCACCACGGCGGACATGCAGGCTGACAAGCGTCTTCGTGACTTCAGCCTTCGATACAATTTTGAAATTTCTATTCGAAATTTAAAATCACTCAGGCTGACAAGCGT
>Ga0222647_1000106_pt1 | contig 44607 bp, 78 predicted proteins | sample AntAcemetagen333_FD_179864 | JGI IMG/M metagenome (GOLD analysis project Ga0222647, IMG submission 179864) | Saline water microbial communities from Ace Lake, Antarctica - #333 | ecosystem: Environmental > Aquatic > Non-marine Saline and Alkaline > Saline | place: Antarctica: Ace Lake...
TAGATTTTAGTGTTTGAGATACGAAAGCCATAATTTAGTTTCCTTTTTTTGGTGTATGAGTTATTATAACACGATTTTTGGGATTTGATCCAATACCCTAGTAAAATATAGGGGTATTGTTGTTTTTACACAACACCTGACTCACTCATTATGCCACCTCCAGCATGTTGGCAGGCACGCGCCACAATCCTGCCCTGGTCATGTTGCTGTTATACACATTAGACTCCTGTACATGAATATACTTACGATTCACTTTGGCAACTTTGCCCAGCACCGTCTGTCCAGTGCGTGAGCTTGTAAACTTCACCTGAGTGCCCACAACCAGGCTGCCTGTATTTTTTTGCACCAACTGATTTCGAGCGAACTTGATTGCCATAGCAATAGAGTCCAGTTGTTCATTGCTAAAACCGCCTGCTATGATGCTGGCGTTGATTTCCTGAATAGTATACATCTGATGGTTTCCTTATGCTGTGGTGACAAGTTCTTGAATAAATTCGTTTAGGTCTGCAGCCATTGCTTCTGCCGCCGCCTCTGTTTTGTAGCAGGTCTTGCTGACCCAGCCATTGCTGATGTTGATAATATTATATGTCTCAGACGAAATGCAAAACTCTTGCGGTCCAACTTTTTCAGTCTTCATTTCAAAAAGTACCTTATACATACTCAACTCCTGTTTTGTTACTATACAGTTATTATAACACGATTTTTGGGATTTGATCCAATACCCTAGTAAAATATAGGGGTATTGTTGTTTTTTTACAACTTAATGCCGCTATAAGCAAGAGCACGGCGTACCTCAGCAATGGATTCTGCCTGTGCTACGGTTCCCAGGAGCGATTCTAAGAACCCTGTCATGTATGCATATGCACCGTCGGGGTTACCTCCCTGACGAGCGATATATTCGTCTGTGATGACCTTTACTCGCTCTGAAACCTTGGCACGACGAGCCTGAGCACGATCGATAGAGCGGTTTAACTTCTCATTGGTTGAAAATTTTGCCATGACTTGTAACTCCTTTTGAACAAACTATGAAGCTAGTATAACACAAAAAAATACCCTACGCAATGGTAGGGTTATTATTTGTGGTGTCGGAACAACAGTAGTACTAAAGTATTAGTTTGAAAACCCTTCGTTGGCAACCATCCAATCTATGTATTGGTCTATGCCCATAATCTTAGCAGAATAATTGCCTATAGCAACCTCGTCGCCTGGCTTCCATTCATACATAAACCAATATATAGATTCTGCATGTGCGCCAAATACCGTTTCCAACAATATTGAATTACTACGAGTAATAGATTCTACATATAGATTATCAAATATGATAGAACTTATTTCTGTCGGAACTGTATCTAACCAGATATCACCCTTAACATGTTCAGCATATATTTTTTTAAATAGTTCAATTTTATTCATTGTATTATATCCAAAGTGATTTTCTAATTTTAATTAGACGAATAAGCATTTCTGTATCCTCTGCTTCATATTCCGATTCCATCTTATTCATTACATCAAGAATATGAAGAGACTCTGCATGATCTTCTTCAGTACGACCTTTTTCACTAAAGAAAGATATCTCTAACCCAGCACTATCAGTACGACGGCGAGAGCAATACTCACTCCAGCCAGATGCTTCCATAGGGTTAGGACGGTTTCGATATACTTCGGTCCACCACTTGTACAGTGCAATAGTTTCCATTGCTGACAATGCTTGTGTCGTAGGATCACCATATGTGGGATCATCTTTCTCTACCCACTCATCATTCTTTAGACCAGCGGCCCATTCCAGATGAGCCAATCCTGCCTCAGCACTGCGCCAGGTTCTCCAGCGAAACCAACCACTAGCATAGAATGGGGGATTATACTTGGCACGCGCCTCTTTGCTCCAGGCAACATTCATCCAGGCAGTTTCAATTTCAACAAAATCCACCAGTTCATTGAACATACATGGTAGGAACCGATAACCCACGTCTTGCCACTGTCCAGGTTTAATATCACGAGGATGCGCGGTAAGACTATGTGTCCTGGATACCCAACGATTGTTGATATAATACTTTACATCATAGAGTTGACGCACTGGCCAAGTAATAAAATTCTGAATTGTATCCAACACTTCTTCTGCTAACCAGTAGCGAAAGCGATAAGTTGTTTGTGCAGCTAATCGCCAGTTGTCCCATTCATCGCTGGTTCCCGCTTTAAGTTTAGGAGTACCTCGCAACCAGTCTGCAAACTGCGAGCAACTCCAGTAGTTATTTTGATGTGCCATCGTTTTTCTTCCTCATACTCCAAGTACCGTCTTTGTTGTCTATCCATTCTATGGTATCACCAATTACCCAGCCCGCATCTACCATGAATTCATCACTGAGTGGCAATACTAAATCACCAGATCCATCATCTGATTCTTCCAGTGTTACTGTATATCTTATCATAAGATTAATTAGAAAAGTGTTTGTTGTTTATCAAGATCTTTTAGTTTGGCTTCTAACACATGTATTACAAAGTCATTAAATGTCATATCACGATCATGTGCCATACGGAATAACACTAACTGTTCTTCGTCGGTTAGATCTAGTGGTATCGTCACACGATCATCGTAGTCTTCACCGGCTACAATTGCCAGTGCTTTCTGAATAAAGTCGTCGTCACTTTCAAGGTCAACGAACTTAACTCCATCGTAGGCTTCGTCCTCAACACCATGCCCGAATTGCTCATCTTCGTACTGACGCAAATACTCCGGATTAGTCCTGCGGTAACTACGGCTACGAGCGTAATCATGAGCTTCTACCTGATAGACTTCTTGCGTCTTGGTGTCAAACAATATACACAATGAGTAGCCGTCCTGATCGCCAGACCAGCTGTCTAGACTATATGCGTTAGGGCCAAAACAATCCCAACAGTAATCACTACCTTCAGTAATTCGGTAGTTGGCTGCTTCCATCCATTCTTTAAGCGTAATCATACTAACCCCTGCGATTTCATAATATAACCAAGTACAGAAGCAGTATTAATTAGTGATAAAAACAGACACCCAATAAGGAATTTACTATTCTTCAAATTAACTCCCGCCATGAAGGATAATACCAGAGCAAACATTAAATTTAAATATATCATTTATCGATACCTTTCAAGAACATGAGTTATTATACCACAGAAAATGAATCAATGGTATAATTTTTATTCGTTTGTTGCAATAATACAACAAAATATATACTACCAACCTTCTACGCCAGAGATTTCAAAAGTCACGTCAGCGGGCTTACCGTTCAATTCTGTTGACACAATCAACTTCAGTATAGCACCAATGCCACTGCCTGTTTCACTTTCTAATCTATATGCACGAGCACTAGGTAGTTCGTCCATGATCTCACCAATCAGTGTAATATCTTTTCTATGTAAGTACATCATTCAACTCCAAAATGTTGTTTAATCTTCCAAGCAATAGTGTGACAAGCATAATCATATGTTTCGTCCACATCAGCGTTACTATGAGCAATGCCAGCACATTCCTGCACAATCGATTCAGCAAACGATTGCAAGCATAATTGAAAATGCGGGTTAGGCTCAATGTCTAAACTCCAAATTTTATCAGCAAGTTTTTTAATTCGTTCGTTCATTCTTCAACTCCAAAATGTTCTTTCAGTTCTTCACCCAAATCTTGTAGCAGTCTGGCATGGATATCGTAAATATCTTCCCACTTGGCACTGTGTCCTGGAACCAAATCATATTCAGTAATAGTTTTGATACATTCCTGCACAATCAACTCGGCGAACTTTAGTTCTCTTGGCGTTAATTTTGTCTTATCAAACCCGTTGGCTTCGCCTACAATCATCCCAGTCTGTAGAGCAAGTAGTTGAATTCGTTCGTTCATATCATATCCAGTTGCTTTTTGATATTGATTATGGTCACCGCTCATTATTCAATCTCCCACATAAGAACATCACCTTTACCAGTGAATACCCACCAGGCCATTATCAATCGTTTTTGAATATTGAGTCCTGGCCAGCTCATGGGTCTTGCACATTTAATAAAACCAAGACTGTCGGGACTAGTTACAGACCAATACTTAATTTCATCAGCAACATAGAATCTAGGTGTTCTCATTCTTATACTCCGAAACTTTGCTCAAACAAATCCTCATTAGGAAACTGTTCAGTTGGAACAAACACATATTCAGACTTCTCTGGTTTTACCCAAGGGAACTCAATTACAACCCTAGACTCTGCGCCAGTGTAATACGACTTGAATAGTTTACCGTCATCAATGTCCGGTGATGAGCACCATTCCCAAAACACCTTACCGTCTAACCAATATGCCTGTCCATCAAAACGATCGGACTGTTTAAACACAGAACACATTCGCTTGTTCTGGAACACACCATCTCCAACGTCATGCCATTCATCATCGGTGCCAGTCAGCGGACCTAGTGGTTCGAAACTTGCGATTTTCTTGAATAAGTTGATTGTATAAGATGCGGAAGATCCAGAGTGACCTTCATCAGCAAAGATATCGAGCATTTTCAATACATTAGTACAGATCGCTTCTTGCATCTCATTGTTGTACTTTCCAGAGTCGTCGAGCCAGCCGGCAGCTTTGAATTCTGCCAGTGCATGAAATTTATAGTTACTCATATTATTTTCCTTTAAAATTAACCAGTGCTTGCAAACAATCCCATTGGCCCCAAGGCTTGTGTGTTTCCGGCGGTGCAACTTCATACATATCTTTGACGGAAACGTGGTCTTCACTCATGTGTTACTCCTTGCACGTATAGCTTTGGCACACCAAGTCGCCAGCACATCCTCGCCGCCGTATTCGGCGTTAATGTCATCACACACCTTTGCACACGCCTCACGCTCCCCATTCACTGCTTTGTCAATCTGCTTGAGCCAAAACTCGGAGTGCTTGTTGCTGTAGTCGCTCCTGACGAGTTCGGCAAAGTGTTCGAAATACTGCTCCCGCAACAACAGGCCGCTCCGCCCCTTACAAAATGCACCAGCCTCCTGCGCCATTGCAATAACTTTTTCTATGCTCATGTGTTCTTCTCCTTTAATTCTTTTCGTAAGCGTGTATGAAAACCTTCTTCACCATCATCCCCAGACACTAACCAATCCACCCGTTGAACATATGTATAAGATTGTCTCAACATATCGACTGCGGTTTGAAATTCCGCAATAGTTTCTGCGGAATATTGACGACCTGTAACATCTCCCCACTCGTTCTTCTTTTCTTCATTATCATTGTCAATAATCAGTTGCTCAATGTCGTCAGCAATCTGAGTTAATTGATACTGTGTGTAATTAAAATGTCCGCCGCTCATTATTCAATCTCCCCACAGGTCTTTTAAACTGTCGCATTGTTGTACTTCATCGTGAATTCCTTGACACATAACCACAGGGAATAGTTGGGAACTGTGAGTTGTACCATTTATCAGCAAGTTCCTGTAGCAGTTGTAGCAGTTCAAGTGGAACTTCTGAGCATTTTTTATCTCTTACAACAACTTGAACTTCAATGGCAGGCTTATCGCTTTTCATTTCCAATCCCATTGATCTGATATAAAAGTCTCACGGTCTGGGCCAGCATAACGGGTATATGCATCATCAGCAGCACTGCCGGGTGTGTTGCCATAGCCACGAATCTCGTATGCCATCATGGTGTCACTGTCGGCAAATGTGAGAAAGGCCCGGTAGTCTTCTCCCTGCCCCTTCTCGTTGATCTTGATAGTGAGAAAGTGTATCATTCTTCAACTCCGAAATGTTTTAGTAAATCTACACGAGCTTCTTCGGATACCATACCAAGATTGTCATTGACCCATGTGGCACATTCACGCACAATCAACTCGGCGAACTTTTCTTCATCAAAATCAACATCAAGCAGTTCGCCATTGATGCCGTATGATTTAAGTTGGCATTGCTCAGCAAGTAGTTTAATTCGTTCGTTCATTCTTTAACTCCATGTTCGGTGTTTTTCAGCAACCCATTCCAACCCATCGTATTCGCCGATCACCCACTCTACATCACTTGGAATCTCTACAATCTTTAGACTAGAGTAGATGCCGTCTGCGCCTTCGCCCATGTTTTTTACTATCTGTACTAATATAGGGTCATCCCGAGCAATGGTGCGTGAATTCCATTCTGGATCAGTGATGTTTGCTAGGAAGCAGTATTCTGCTTCGGCGTTGGGACTAATACCAAATCCGCCATGACACACATTGATCACGAGTTCTGTAGTTTCATTATTCATATAAATTCCTTAAACAAAATCGTAAGAGGTTTCACTCTGACCACACAACACATAGGTGCAGACATAGTTCTCACGTTCACCTGCCATCATTAAATCCCAGGACTGGATCTTCCGTGCAACCTCTGAGCGCATGAAACTATACTCGCCGTTTTCAGTAACACAGTATGCACTCCAGCGCCCGTCTTTCCACATCAGCTGAGTAGGCGTTTCCCAGTCTTCGTATATAGGCGCACTATCTGCCTGGATGCTGGTTCCAATGATGTACTCTTCGCACATTGGGGTGGTATACTCAATAAGAGCTGTCAGAGTAGGCAGTCCTTGTTCGATGATTTGTTCTGCTTCAGCACGATCAGAAGCCGCAATAATGTAAGTAGAGCCTCCTTTGAACTTCCAGTAAGGTTCGGCTACTGTACCGTAATTTTCTTTGTACTGGGTGTTGATTACTATTTGCATTTCCTACTCCTGTCTGTTTCTGTCTATGAGTTATTATAACACAAAAACTAGAAAACCACAAATACTCCAGTAAAATAATGCGTATTTGTGGTTTTTACACAACAGTAGTACTGAAGTATTACAAATTTAAAAACATGCTTACAACGGCCTCATTGGTTTAAAGTAAACACCCAAAGATCTTCAAAATTTCCGTCCTTTTGTTTCTTTGCTTGTCTACTACCACTCATGGCGCTCCATCGAACTTTATAATGAGTATCTAGGTTCATATGTAATGCTACGATGTCTTTCATGTCTTGAGAAATATTGCGCTCTTCCTTTGATTTAGTGCGATAATTACTAATAATAAAACCAAACTTAGCATTAGGTTTCATAACCGAAACGCACAATTTAACAGTTTCTTCCCAATATCCGTGTAACCAATCTTTGTATTCTGGATAACTATCCAAACTTTGATCTTCACTGGGATAGATTTCTAAATCAAAATACGGTGGACTAAACAAAACTGCATCTACTTTATTTTTATACTTTTCAATAAAATTATGTTTTCTATCTAATTGTTCACTGGGGCATAAGTATAGATCAGTAGTCTTATTAGTATCTACAGTCTCAAAAAAGTTTTCAAACTCATTGTCATGTATATTATCATATTGTGTTTGTAACCATTTGCCGTTTTCTACAACATTAGGTATAACATCAGTTGCTACAAAGTGTTTAAATTTGCTACTATAAAATGCCTGTTGATACGCATTCCAACCCATGACTGGAGCAAAAATTGTATCACCCTTAAACACTGTATCGAGAATACTTTTGTATGTGTAGGGATTGAATACGCTGGCTTTGTTTGCACCCATCATAAAGTCCGTCCATACTTGTCCATATGAATCTTCAATTTTGCAAATATGATCAAAAAATGCCGGGCCTGCGAGACTATTACGAATATTAAAATTTTCGTACATTGCTTTAATCAACCCTAATACATATTCACTGTCATTTGTATACAGTTTCTTAGTATTATAAAAATTTTCAAAGTTTAAATTCTTGCTCAATCTTCCGTACTTACTATTACTCATTCCCATAAAAGTATCACCAGTAAGACAGTTTCCTCCAGGCAATTCTAAGTAGAAAGAAATATCTTTGGGTAAAGTAACATATCGATTAAACCAATCAAGTAGACTTTTTTCAGCATCGACCACTAGCATTTTATATAACTGTTCAAGATACAAATTTAAACGAGGTGGTCTAGGGTCTCCAGGTTTTTTTGCAACTCTGCCTAAGAAGTCGTATATATTACTGCGAACTTTAAATGTGCCTGATTTATCTGAAATGTCTAAAATTGAAAGTCTGCTGCAAAACTCTTCAAATGTAACATCTTGAATTTTAACATGTTCTAGCAGTTTATCGAAAGTGGTTATCATTAGATTTCCTTTAAAATGTTTAAATCTTTCACGTATTTAGTATCAAAGTTGCTATGCACATGAAACATGAGACCATGATATCCGTTAGTAAATTTCGGACCACTACCTTTCATTTGCAAGTGGAATATCTTTTTATCGTTTACAACAAAGTCAAAGGTAGTTTCGTTTTGCGACCAAACACCTTGTGATAATTCTTTTTTAAATTCCGCGAGATCAATTAATAATACACTATCTACATTATTCTTTTCAGTTGCCCAGATTAAATAATTCACATTTCCAATCTGTTTATGTCCGTGTGTAGCAAGTAGGTTTAAAAGTTTATCTGTATTTGTATTTAAGAATTTAAGAAACCGTGTATTTTCACTATTAGTCAACTGACTTTTGCTCATACGATGACGCGGATAATCTGAACATAAGTCACTACCAAAAAACTTACTAATAAAATTTATAATGGATTTATCTTTAATGTCTAGTGCTTCGATAAAACTTTTTTGTGTATATAATCCAATTTGCGTATGTTTACCACTAGGGTTTTTAACACTTAATCGAACATTTGATTGTTTGTCTTTAACATCAATTTTAGTATTGCTTGCTCCTTCTACAACAAACTCTCGACGGAATTTTTTAGTAAGCATCTTACTTACAATGTGTTCAAATTTGTGACCTTCTGCTTTGGCAGTACGACCTGATTCTATTCTAGATGTCATTGCTTGTTCCAATATGTTGCTTTCTATAAGTTATTATAACACAGTTTGAATAACCCTGTCAACCGATGGGTTATTTAACGAAGAAGTCCACTACATTGCCATCCTCACATACCTTAGTGACTACAATGAAGTCATCGAGTTGACCCTTGGCATACAGACGAGCATCATCTAGATCGTCGAAGCATTCAACGCCAGCACCGTAGCCCGTGCCCACGGCATCATATAGTAATACAGAATATTCCATCTTATTGTACCTTGCCAATGATTTCTTGAGTACGCTGTCCGAGATACGCTGTACGCTGATGAATGTCTGCGGCATCCGCCAGTAGTTGTTGTGCGTTCTGGCGGGTATTGGCTTGTTTGATCAAAGCCTGTACATCAGCACTGGCTTGACGAGGAGTCAATTTACCGCTAGCCGGCCGTTGAGGAGTAATTTTGTCTATCATAGTGTGCTTCTTGTTGCTGTCTATGTGTATATTATAACACAAAAACGACAAAACCACAAATATCCAGTAAAATAAAGGATATTTGTGGTTTTTATGCAACAGTAGTACTGAAGTATTACCTATCGGTTAGTGGTGATCCATATGGGCAACTTTTGACATCTTTGTGATGATGTGATCCAGTTCAGTCACAATGTCGCCAGTAGCATCGTAACCAGCATCCATAATACGGCCAGGGATTCCAGTAGGATTACCATGACGATGACCGTGCAACATAATAGAACCATAGCTAGCGCCGTTGTGATCAAAGATCGGATAATGGCACATAACAAATTTGGAACCCTCATAGTTGACCTCTAGATAATGATGCACTTCTTCAAAGGCATTTTTAAAATGTATATCCTTCAGCGTTTTTACATCATGGTTGCCTTGCACCAAGATCTTACGACCATTTAAACGGTTTACATATTTACTGGCATCATAGCCATTGCAAAATGCAATATCACCCAAGAGGTATACCAAGTCACCAGCATCAACTTTGCGGTTCCATTCGGCAATCATCCACTCGTTCATTTGATCGATGTCAGAGAAGTGTCCACGAGTTTGTGGACAAAAGTTAATAATGTTTTTGTGTGAAAAATGTAAATCTGAAGTCACAAATGTCTTCATTTTTTTCTATCCAGTAAAATAATCTCTAATACCACGAGCATCATGTAATGCATTGTGTGGAACTGCTGACACATAGTCGATGCTGAGGTCCAGTTCAAACTTTATCACACTTGGAGTATTAATTCTTTCGCCAGGGCCAGTAATAAGTGCTTCACAGAAGTAACGAATATCGTCTGGCCAGTCAGCAACAATAAGGATGTTCTCCATGTTGATGAGATACTGACACAGACGTTGTTGGAATTCACTGTAGGCGACAGGAGCCTCAGTCATATGGGGAACAACATTTGCAGCAACCCATGGATCCAACTGGTCGGTCATTTCGATCTCACAATAGAACTCAGGTTCATGTCCTGCTGGAACCAATGCCATGGACATCAACTTGCCGCCGAAACCGTTAAATTCACAGTCCAAAAATAATTTATTCATTCTACCATTCCTATTATTATGGTTGCTACCCAAATTGCTACAAGTATTTCAATCATTCAGCATACCAAATTTCCGAGAACCCTTCTTCTTCAGTAGGCATCTCTAGGTTTTTAATCATGTCTTCCATAACATGCCAGGGAATATTCTTACCAGGCCGTGTTGCCAAGCGCTTGAGCAGTTCAGTCTGGTCTGGTGTCTTAAACACCACAGCAATGTGTTCGTAGTTGGGTAATAGTTGAAACTTGCGTTTACGACTTTTTACACTCACACTGGTCTGATCCCAGATCACATCCTGTTTCATACTACTGGCAAGTTCAACACTGTCTACCATAGCAGCAACAGCGCCTGGCATTACATCATGAAATACTTCACTATAAGTCAATCCAACGCTTTCGGCGTATGCTTCAACATATCGGCCGGTGCTGACATACGCACAGATAAGTCCCCACTTTTGACTATTTACCCAAGTACTTTTACCCGAACTAGGAACACCGATCAGCTGATAACATTTAGGTTTCGACATATTAACTTCCATCGAGTTATTCACACATCCACTTATTCGCTTCGTTAAACTGATCTTCGGTCATTATGCTATTATGTAATGCCATAAACCCGCAGTCCATGCCCTGAGTATACATGCCTGCATTAAATCCAAATACATCGTACAGCACATAGCGGTAAGTTCCGCGTTCTTTAATTTCACCTTGATATAACCGTTTGCATACTGAGTAGAATGCCCATTCGCGTTCCTGCTCAGATAAACTATCCCACCATCCATCTACTTTAGATTCAAATCTTTGCCTGGCAGCTTCTGCTTCTTGTGTAATTTCACTCAACTTATCGAGCGCATTATTTTGTTGGTCGGTAGTCATGCAATATATCTCCTGACATTAAGTGTCGTCATTAAGGTGTGTACATTCAGCAACAGTTCGTCCTTGGAACCATTATTATCAATGGTATAATCTGCCATCCACTGTTCTAGATTCATACTATCCGTTGGTTCTAGTGGAAGATGCGTACTACGATCAACCCAAATTGCGCAGTCAAACACCTGAGCGTTTTTCATAGCATTAAACTCTCGACTATTCCTTAGTCCGCAGTATATTTCGTTAGATTCAAATATGGCACGACCCAGACGACCAGCATCATCCTTACAATAATCTGATATCATATCAAACCATTCTGCTCGATGGTTATGCCGATCATTGTAACACTGCTCTGGAGAGGTATATCCATATCGATCTTTTAACACATCATAGATGAATAGTTCTGCACAAAACTCCGAACTAGACTTAAACCTCATCTTATACTTGTCGCGCAGTATTTCGCATACGGTATCTTTACCGTGTCGACCATGACCTATTACTAATAGTTTCATATCAGTATTACCTGAACTTGACCACGCGGGCGTTCTTAGGTTTCAAAACTTTGTCTACCACCTTAGTATTCTGCTCTTGGGTCTTAGTCAGTGTCTTAGATGGGTTAATGAGGTAGTATACTACCAAGTCAAATTTAGTTTTCATAGTGATGATTCTTCCTTAATAAATTTACGATACAATACTTTTTCCATGCGGTATGCCTCTTTCTCCCACGGTTGGTTCTTGTATGAACAATCCGTGCGGTAGACCTTACCATTGAATTTGAATCTGGTATAACTCATGAACAATTTCTGGTTGCGAAACTGACCCAAGTGGACCATTTCGTGTGCAATTGTGATCAATATTTCCTTGATTGATAATTTACCATCAACGTCCATATCAAAACAAGTTGGACGCGAAACATTGTCATCATCAGATACTGAACACATACCACTATCTTCCATTGAGCGGAAACTCAGTGTCAGATGGGTATTATTAATCTTACGCTCAGTTACGACTTCCTGCATGAAGAATTCTACTGCGCGACGGACAAGAGCACGATCTGTACCCTTGATATAACTATTGAAATTAATTTTTATCATGAAGCTAGTATAACACAATTTGATAACCCCTGCAAATGTAGGGTTATTATTGTTGTAAAAAAACAACGGTTAGGTGTCATTAGAAACCAGTACCTCAACGACTTGAGTATTGTACATTCCTCCATAGAGTTCCGCACATGCCTTGACAGTGAATACCATAGTAGTACCACTGAAGTGGATTAGGTAGCGGGTATTGCTTTTTGAATTCATGAATGAAGTATAACATAAAAAAATACCCCATGCAAGTGTAGGGGTATTTTGTGGTTTTAAAACAACTTAATACTAAAATATTACATATCTGCGATGAACTCAGACCCCATAGGGAAGATTTTAGCAATCACCCCTGCCACTGCCCTGGCTACCTCCATATGTTCCTTCTGAGTCCCGTTACCGGATCTGAGAGCTATAAAATGTACCCAAGACCTGATACTACCCTGTACATACATTCTAGACACTGTGTTACCCTCGGGGAGGATCGCTCTAGCCTGTTCCTTAGCAATACCACGCTCAATTGCCTGTTTGTAAGTACTTTGTACTAGTTCGATAATGCGTTGCTGTTCTGCCGTCCACCATACGGTAAGGGCAAAGTCATCGGTCTCAATACTGTTCTGACGGTTCTTGGTGTCCTGTAGTCGTGCTTCACGAATAACAAAGTCTAAGTCTTTGGTCGGGTCTGCGTATCGCTGACTGAACTCCTGAAACGTGAAAGATCTATGTCGTAGAATTTGTCGGGCAATATCACGTGTAGTGGTGATTTCCAAAGTGGCACTAGCCATTTCCAAGGGGCTCCAGTGCTGGTGCTTGACCAAATACCTAATAAGTCGCTCAGAAGTTTCTAGGTCGAACTGCCCTGATGGATTTGACACTTTTGCGCAGAATGCAATGAGGTCTTGTACATCTTCTACTCCTTTAACCGCAAACTCTTCTGTGGGTTGCGTATATGCTACTAGCTTTACTTCCATATTATGCCTTATTCAAAAAAATTATTTAAATCCACGGTTTCATATACCATAGGTTTCCATTTGATATTAACTGTTACTGGAACTCTTTTATTGCCAGCAAATATAGAGGCTGTATCCCATGTTATCTTTACGTTGTGATGAAAGTGCTCTTGCCAATCTAAGAACACTGCGGTGTATTTATCTGGACTCATATCAACATAATCACTCGAATCATTGATTGAAGATATAATTTTTGTTCTACGCACTGAATAACCTGCTCTGAATAACTGTAGGTAAAAATCAATATCCTCGAATATAGTTATTCGGTTATATACGCACCCACTCTTTTTAACCTTGGCAAGATCGTGAATACAAAATTTGTTTAGGTTACTATTCGTTTCATTTTTACCATTGATAAACGCCCGAGAATGATCACTGATAATTGTCAGGGCATCGTCGTCAACGAATCGTTGAATTGCATCAACGTAGAAACTTTTGTATGATTCTTCATCAGCAAGTTCCTTTGCCGCTTTATGTGTACCATCCTCATTACGAATCACCTTATACAATAATGCGTCATCATCAACCAGTACCATATGTTCATTGTTGGTCTTGATAGCATGATCAATACATGCTTGGCGCTTGTTTGCAATGCCCCCTTTAAATAATAATTGTTGATCAAGAGGGATACTGTCAACGATGTTGTCCGTGAACATAATAACACTTTTCTTAATTGAATCAGGTAGGTTATCGTATGTTTTGGTTACAGTACCTCTTGTCGGAATATAAATTGGTATCATTTAATTACTCTTGTTACCCAATTTTCAGCACAATCCTCAGCGTAATCTAATGATTGTCCCTCGTTAATGAGGTGCTCTCTAGCGATATGCCCCTCCTCAAACATTCTAACCATATATCCGGTCATACCGTAGGTTAGAACTTGAGCACTCCTGCGCAAACCCTTACATGGATCTGAAAAATATTCACTTATTGGTCTTGTCATTATACTCTTATTCCTGAAAAGTCTTTATTGTTACTACGGTTATTCATACCGAATGTGTTTAATGGTTTATCGGTTGGCATTGCTCCTGCTGGTGCTGTGTCCTGGATTAAACTCTGAGCAGATTGCTCAACATCATACAGTTTCATCTTAGCGCGATCAACACCGATAATAAACCGCTTGTTGCGTGTTGGGTCATTATATCTATTCTTCAATTGCTTTACCATCAACTGACCCAACTTCTCTAGTTCCTCAGTACTTATTAACGCAAACATCAGGTCAGCAGTGGCAGGCAAACCGAACGACTCGCTCGTGTCCTCAAGACCAACGTCAGAATTCGAGAATCCAGATCTTGTAGTTTGGGTAGCAGAAACGATAGGCACATTAAACTCTACGGCAAGACCACGGAGTTCTTCAGCAATTGCTTTAATGTATGTGTATGAGTTAACACTACCACCAAGACCCTTCATACGGGAGGAAGCGCAAATGTTTAGGTAATCGATGAATATGATATCTGGTACAAATTTCTTCTTTAGACGCAGATCATTCAACAGTGCGCGAAAGTGTCCCGCATGAGCAGAACCAGTAGGATACTCTTTAACGATGAACTTACCATTGGTCTTAGCGGCGATCTTATCAACTTTGGTTTGGAACATATCCTTCGACAAATTCTCAAGTTGATCAATTGGCATGTTCATTAGGTTTGCATCAACACGCTCTGCGATACGCTCTTCTGCCATCTCCATAGTGATGTATAGTACATTCTTACCTTGAGTGAGCATGTTTGCTCCTACAGAACACATGAACAAAGATTTCCCGACTCCAGTCCCGGCCAAACATATGTTCAGGGTCTTCTTAGGTAAACCACCCTTTGTGATATCGTCAAATAGTTCCAGACCAAATGGAATACGCTCCTCTACACGATGATAGAAGTCGTAACGCTCTTGAAAGTTCTCAATGTAGTCGTGACCAATATTAGGATCAAACGATATCGCAAGTGCATCTTTCAAGATATCAGGAATTGCATTAGGAGTTAATTCTTTGTTCTTACCATCAATAATATTAAAACTATCCAGTACCGCAAGGTAGATAGCACGATCACGACACCACTTCTCAGTCGTGTCATACAACCACTTGTCGTTGGGTGTTTCGTATCCACCACAGACATCTTCAATGACATTCAATACCTCCATATCAACTTTATCAGCATTCTGAACTTCAATGTTCAGCGCCTCTTTAGTAGGAACAGCGTTATACCGTTCCAAATGATCTACAATGAGATTGAAAACATGTTTGTTCGCACCGTCAAAGTAGATATCCTTCAGGAAGGGTGATACCCTCCTGACATAGTTTTCATCATGAATCAGGTTCTTAAGAACCGTTGTTTGCATCTGCTCTATCATTATTACCTAATTTGAATCTATCGTTTTCTAAAGAGTCTGTCAAGATATGGGAGAGAATATCTCCCACATAATTATTAAATTCTGCACTTGCGACTAATTCATCAGTGTCGTGCTCGCATGAGTCTAACACTGCGTAGTTGAACTGGAGGGTTGCAGAATCATGTTCGAGAGACTCCTTCAACCCAATCTTACCATATGAATACTGTACACCTTCGTATTGTCCGGTTTTAATATGGATAGCCCAACTTTCAGACATTGGGTTTTCCATAAAGGTGTAGTCATCACTCGTTATCATCAACATATTCCTCTTCTTCACCTGATGCAAGTTCTGCCTCAGTAGATTCCATCATAGAGCGATGACCAATAGTAAACATCTCAGATACTTCTTTGTGGAACTCTTTACTTGCCATCATATCTGCCCAGAACTCTTTCTTCTGTGTATCTTTCTCACGAACCTTACCACCAATCAACTCGCCCGTGGACTTATCAACCAACTGATACCATCCATTAGAGGGTTTGATAACATAACCAGTCTGAAGCGCAATATCTAGTAGACCACTGTACTTCTGGATACCACCGTCGTATGAAACAGATACTGGGATCTTAGATTTCTCACGCACATATCGAGACTTCTCAATGTTGATGATAAAGTGATAACCCTGAATCTCTGTACCAACTTTATCTTGCTGACGACCGATGATCCAGATGTTGTCTGCTGAATAATAAATTCCTGTACCACCTCCGACAATGTCTTTAGGAAACAATCCGATCTCTTTATATGTATGGTTCACCGCAACCATAGGAATATCCTTCATGGTGAGGTATGGCGTAATCATACGGAACAGACCCTTCAATGCTTTGGCACGCGACATGTCTGCAACTGATTTACCATCTTTAGCATCTTCAAGTTCTTTCTTAGATGCGAGGTTGCCAACTGAGTCGATAACCATAATGACTCGCTCACCGCGAATAAGGTTATCCAGTTGCGAAACTACATCAAACTTTAACTGCTCTACATCAGTAATAGGAGTATGTAATACCCGTGAGGTGTCGATACCAAATGAGGTGAAGTAGTTTTGTGGTGTACCAAACTCCGAGTCATAGAATATCATAACTGCATCTTCATACTTATCAAGATACGCCTTAGCCATTAACAATGAGAATGCAGTCTTAAAGTGTTTAGAAGGACCTGCCAATACAGTAAGACCGCTGGTTAGTCCACCATCGAGTTTACCCGAAAGCGCGACGTTTACCATCGGCACTGCGGTTGGGATTTGATCTTTCTCACCAAAGAACTTGGACTTGTCGAGAGATGCACTCTCTTTGATTTTTGAATTTGCTTTAAGTTTTTGAAGTAAGGACATATAGTCTCCTGTTTAGAATAACGTTCATTATAACATACTATCGACATTATTGCAAAGTATTTCTGGAGTCATTGCTTTGTCGTCGACATAATAAGTTGTGCTGTAGGGTTTTCCGAATTTTAGCTCATCGTAAGGAACTTTGTGCTTATGTAACCATTCTACAGTGGTTTCAGATACATCGGCAATGATCTTTGCTAGGTTTCCATCATGGGTCAACATTCTCCTACTGGATAATATAGTAATATGATATCCTGCGCCATCTAGTTTTTGCATGGCCGTGATGACTGGGATATTAGGCGCAGCACGACCGTATTTTTCATATGTCTCAGACTGAGTGTGGTCGGGAAAACATATGGTATCGTCTAGATCAAATACTATGGAACGAAGACTTGTCATCGAAATACTCCACTACTTTAGTTTCAAAACGCTTTTGGCGCGCAAGGTTATCATTATGCAATGGGATGCATGTTGCCAGTAACACTACCCCACCCTTAACTGCAAGTTTATAGTCAACTCCATATTTCTTACACATGCGTTTGAATATACCCGTGAGTTCTTCTTGGCGTGTGTATGGTATATCTGAAAGTAAGTGATTATATCCAAGTACCAAGTCTTGAGCAAGCTTAGACCAGTCGTACAGACTATCACCCATAACACCTTCAATATCACCATATTGACCACGAGGATCAATGAATGTTACTTTATCATTCTGAGCATTGTATAATACATTACCAAAGTGTAAATCACCAAGCATACATGCCACCGGCTTGCAGTTCTTGTAGATCTCATGTGCATATCTTATAAGTTGATCTTTAATATCATGCGGCAGTACTGTTCCCCGTAGTCTATCTTCTGTTTTACCAACCCATATCTTTTTACAATTTGTGCTGAAAGTGTATATAGGGTCATTCTGCGCAGACTCATTACCCGCATGAAAATACTGAGTAACGATATGGAAAATTTTATCTATGATATATTCCCAAGTAGAAGCAGGAATGTCCTCATACATCAACAAGTCTGACAACAACAATCCTGGTTCGTAAGACAATGTCAGTGATGATGAAGAATCAATAAACCTAGGAACAAACAACTCTTGACGCCAATCAAGTCCTCTATACCAAGACTTCTCGCTATCAATGGTTTGTATCGCATCAATGTTGTGGTAATCTGGTTGTTTATGTATAAGATTAAGTTCCGAGTCATAAGAAATAGTATTGAATGAACGACTCTTTAACGATAACAATGACGCACATGTCTTGTAGTAAGAACTGATCTCGCCAATATCATACCATTTTTCAGTACTGATTGGTTCATACTTGCGCTGATACGCAACCAGTGCAGAACTGATATCATACTGACCATCCGTATCAACCAGAGCAGACATAAACCGTAAAGTGTCGGAAAATGAATACAATCCCACCAACGCGACCGCAGTAGGAACAGTTTCAACGGGTTTGTCATGAAATGTGTTGTTAACCACATTCCACATACACCAGTTGTTATGATCAGTGACTTCTTTGGTCAATAAAAAATCTTTACCTAATGGAAGTTCTTCCTCTAGAATAATAGCATCACCAAGCCAAACGACTGTAGGAATACTCATATCAGTGATAGAATCTACACCTATCTTAATTGCATTTAGAGGACCGTCTAACGAAGTTTGTTTAACAAACTTGATATTCAACTTGCTCGACCAGCGTCGTTTAACATATTCACGGATATCGTTAAATGCACCATCTACTATGATAACTTCAGACACTTCAGCATGTTCACCCGCTTGCTCTAGGATAAAATCGATGCAGGGTTTACCATTGACGCGAACCATAGCCTTTGATGTATTGCTAGATAGAGGTCTTAGTCTTGTTGCAGCACCAGCGGCAGGGATAATAAGGTTAATTTTATTCATGTATTGTAACGGTAACTCCGCTTTCTATAAACATTGATTTAGTGAATTCGAATGATTCATCCCACATCACATTGACACCAAACGCAGCTTGAGGGATATGTACATGCGTGATACCAACTTGGATGATACCTTTTGCACATTCAGAACAAACGGGTAGTCCCCAGACATATAGTTCTGCACCCTGACATTTTACACCATTTAGGGTGGCGTTGTAAATGGCGTTCATCTCAGCATGGACAACATACTTATATTTCGTTGGACGATCGTCGTACCTCTCGGTTAAGTCAAACACTCCACGAGGGAATCCATTGTAACCCTGTGATAATATCTGACCATGTTCTCCGACTATAACAGCACCAATTTTACGAGAAGGGTCTTTACTCCAACCCGAAACCTCCTTGGCAAGGTTTATATATCGGGTGTGCCATTTATTATCCGTTTCGGTATGCATATTCAATTGCTCTTTCTGATTCAACTTTCATCGGACGGTTCTCATACCAATTACCGTTATCCATATCTAACTCTCTACACAAAGTAGCAATCTCAGCAGCAGTAATAGGATATCCTCGTTTGACTGCGTTCATTGCAATGGAAACCATCAACGAGTACATCTTAGAGTACCATCCGGTCTCACTGATAGTAAGGTAATCAGCAAGGAGCTTGCGATTAATGAATGGGCAGTCTCGGTAAGATTTCCATGCGAAGTTTTTATTATTTGCTTGGTTCTTGCGGTGCTCAATAACCTTGTTCTGCAACTCTTCAGGAAGTTTATCAAAGAACGAGTTACCCGTAACTGTCTTTTCGACATACGGGTGTTTTTCCATCAATGCACTAGGATCGATATGATTCCCAGTATTACTGAAGATAAAATTATGAGCATTAGGATATATCGCAGGGACGTAATACATTCTGCTGAAGTCTTTAGTTTGTCTATCTCCGATTGACTCAAGTTCTGTATTAAGGGCATACCAGAAGTGTCGTATGTTATCGGATCCGACAGGCGTAGTAAGTGGGAAGACTAGTCGGAACTTTGGTCTGTCAAGTGTGCTGCTCGCAGTACTATAACACACATAATACCAATCACCAAACCTAGAGTAAAGCTCATTCTGTAAGTCTCCTTCAAATGTATGATCATCAACGTCTACCGCAGCCCAGTGGGCCCACTCGATGACGTTCTTATTCGCACGAGTAGTGTCTGGATGATATACAGCAGGGGATATTAAGGGGGAAGATTGCTTGGGGTCTCCACGAGAACCCTTGTAGCCTGGTTTCTTTGATAGTTCGTACAACATGCTCTCGAACTGCTCCCAAGTGGAGAAGTCCAAGCGTTTGTCGGTGTATTTATCAAATAACGATTTGAAGATGGTCAATGAGTACATAATACAGATATTATACCACAGGAATGGTATAAAGTAAAGGGATTATTTTAGACAGTCATATTTTGCTTGATTTTCAAGTATTCTAACTGAACCATCACTGATAGGAGCAATATTGTAGGGGCTGGTGTTCTTGGGCAGAGCAAATTCAATGGTAAAAGTAAACTGATACCCCTGAGCACCAATAGTCTTTTTAGACTTCTCTGCCGCGTCAGCTTTAGTCACACCCTTTGACTGACAACGCACACGAGCAGTTATCCTACAGTGTTGTTCAAATTTTGGAACAGGGGGTTTGCCCTGCGCTTTCATCTGGTCGTTCAATCCTAATGGGTCTTTACTACCAAGTAGATAAAACCCATGCGTACCTACGTTGATATAGTATGTCTTTTTTAGATTATAGTATTTTGACATTGAGTCTGAAGGCAGTGCCATCTTAATGTCGGGACATGTCTTAAGGTCAAAGTCATAACGCTCTCGTAGTGGGATCTTCAACATTTGAGTTTCCCATACACCGGATCTATCAGATATATTATAAACAGGAAGATCCCACTTTTTATTAATCTGATCCAATACTCCAGACTGCTTGGCAAGATCAACCATGAACTGCTTTTCAGTATCATCATGTTCAATATCACCAAACCTCCAATGCGGTCTAGAATTGGCATACGCTTTAATAACTAAACTACCACCCGCAGTCGGGGATATTTTTAATTCACACCCCTCAGATTTACCTCTAACGGTAAGCATGAGGTCTGGACGCGTGTGAGATGCACCAGCAGTGATTCCATCGGACAAACCAAATTTCTTAAGAAACTTAGTAGTATATTCTTCGTAAACAAAACCTTGCTGTGCAGCCATCTAAAAACTCCTTTTAATATACTATTTATTAAAAGAAGTCCTCTAAAGAGTTACCACCGCCCTTATATGCTTCAGACCATGATATAATAGCTTCCCACCGGAAGTTCTCACCTTCTCCAGTAACCCAAGAAGGATCTTCTTTGCGAACTAACTTTACAAGTCCTGGAAATTCTGCTGAGAGTGCTTCAAGGCACTTTCGTTGGAGGTCAGTGGTTCTGAACACCGAGTTACCGCCAGGCTTACCATGAGGATGATTAAACGCATACTTAAAGATGACTGCATTTTTCACGCCTTTGGTTAATAGAGACAATGTTGCGTAGAAATCTTCATACAGTTTGATCTCATTGTTCTTTTGATACATACCATCAAACCTAACTCCATGTCCACGCATAGTGACGGGATTGATACCATAACAAGAGTATGAACGGGTAATTTCTTTGAAGTCCTCTGGAACTCGATTGTTGCCACCACGATCACTAATACCAACCCAAGGGTACTCATCTAACATTGTTTCAACCATATGCAACATGTCTTTCCAACCATCTTCTGTGATCTCAGATAGTTTCAATTCACTGTCACGCTGCATAAACACACAACTGTCGTCAACGATCAACACCTTTTCATCCTTGGCGTAATCAAGCAGTCGCTGGCGAACATCCGCAATACCTTCGGTCATACCTAAATCGACGATAGTTGCAGATGGGTTGTGTTTCCGTAACTCAGCAACACGATCACTACGAGTAGCAAGGACGGTCATATCCTTTACCCATTGTGGCATATTGTTAAAACACTTCTGATTATCCTCACGCATGAGAGTAGGAATAGTAATAATCATATCAGAAAAATTCCTCCAGTGATGATTTAACCTCATTTGCTTTGGGATGATATTTGTTCAACATATCTACACCACCTCGTTCAGCACAATAGCCATACCATTCTTTAGACGAGAACATACTAGGAGAAACTCCATTCCAACCAGCACGCCATTCTGAATGTTCTTTATTCAATCTGCGACCTTCAACAAAGTCTTTACGGATGTGCTCATATTCCCATGAACCTAGTTCCATCATGTTCTCACGGAAGTAACATACCAATGTACAACGGTCAGATTCCTCGATGGGGGAAGTGATAGCAGAGTTTCCATGGATGCCTTCATGGTTGTTAACCAATAACAAATCTCCGGGGCGTACATTAACAGCGACCCTAAACTCTGGGAATGTAAGATACGCACCTGTCCAACCTTTATTATCAGGGCCGGTGAGTGCCGCGAGGTTCGAGAAACCTGTGCGCAAATCACCTGCGTCTCGGTGCGCTGCGGTTCGGAAATTCTTGTTAACCGTGATAGTAGTAAACACGGTATCCTCTACCAAGAACTTGGGGTCTAATTGATCAGCAACATGTTTTTGAGCAGCGTACTTTCCTGGGACTAATTCTTTAAAGTATTGATTAAGTTTCTTGAGGTAAGGTAATGCCATTGTCCACTTAGGATTTGCCAAACTATAAGAAGTGACACGCCCGTAAGGAAACCTAGGATAACGATCATAGTAACCAGCAACACCGCTGTTAACAGCAGCAGCATAAGAAGTGTCAGAAATGTATCGATCATAGATGTCCTTTGCCCTTTCTACTTGTTGGCTCTTTGGTAGTGCGCACATCTGTTCTACCCAATGCTTAAACCACTTACCATATTCAAGACCATCTTCTTCAATACCACCTCGTCGCCAGACTACACCACGAGTGTCTTCCTTATTTTCGCCGGATTCATGGTTGCGGATAATTCGGTTGATATGTTCACTATCAGACATCTCATCTTCATACAGTGCAGAAGTCTTGTCTTCCATAAAGTACTTGAGAATATCAAACTCTACTGCTTTGACAAAGTCACGGGCGCCAACGGTTTCACCACGAGGGCCAGCAGCAAGACCACGATTAGTTTGTGGTTGGGCAGCATCAACCAATCCGATATATGCATCGACGTATTCTTTAGAAGTGAATGCGTTCTTACGAAACTTGAAGATCAGTCGACTTTCATCATGCGGATCTTCGCCGTATGGTGTTGGAGCATAGAAATCGCAGTCTTCATCGATAACCTCGTCGTAATGAGATTCGTCAATGAACTGACCAATCACATGTTCTGCATCAAATTTAGTTGGTGCTATTACTACTCTAACCATTTTACTTTCCTTCTACATCTAATATAATATCAGAGCCTTCAACCCTACAACCTATTACTCTGCGCCTACCCATATCGTCCATTGTAACATAAGTATGGATTTTAGGATACTGTTTATTTATCGATGCAGATTCAATTTGATTGGACATAACTTTTCTCCATGAATCTAGGAGTTTTCCGGAAAGATCATACGAGTCCATGTATTATAGGTCTCCAGATTTGCGGTTCTCGGATTGGAACACATCAAATGACCCACCTGGATAACGAGATTCTAGTTTACGCACATTCTCGGCAACCACATCATTAGGGTCTAGATTGAGCGCACGACATGCATTAATCCAGTACCACATGACATCACCTAGTTCGCGCTTCATATGGAATATAGTTTCTTCATCAAAGGGTTTACCTTGAAACAGAATCTTTTTAGGAAGTTCGCAGAACTCGCCAGTCTCTGCCGCCATACCAATAGCGGCGGTCATTAACAGTGAGAAATTATACCCATCGTTAACATCTGCTAGTTCTTTTAAGCGGCGACCAAAGTGGTCGACACTGTTACTCTCTTCTGAAGTAACTTGTTCAACGAATTTACTGTATTGGTTCAAATCAACATTTTTTGTCATAGTATATCCTTAATGTAAAGTAGTATTATACCATATTTCTACGGGTTTTGCAATGGTTAAGATTCAGATATTATCATCACTAATTTCTTAGCAGTTGCAGGACTTAGTGTCCAACCCAAGTGACCGTGGCCAGTATGGTAAAATACTCTGCTGTCAACCTTGCTTTGTTTGATGATAGGCATCATGTCTGGTGCCATAGGACGCAAACATGCCCATTGTGTGTAGTCACTGGTATTGATATTGGGAAAGTTAGTGTGTACCCAATTCAACAAGGGTTCAATGCGATCACGCCTAATGTCATAGTCTTCTCCAGCAAGTTCGGCAGTACCCGCAACACGTAATCGGTTTCCCAGTGTGCTGGTAACAATCTTTGCCTCGTCATCTAATAGACTAACCTTTGGTACATACTTCATATCATCATCACTGGCGTTGATAGTAATACTATATCCCTTAACTGGATACACATCAATGCTATCGCCAATCAGTTTAGCAAGTGCAGTACTACCAACGCCATTGCTAACAACAACTTTATCGTATAGTGCTAGTTCATAACCGTCTTTAATCTCAGTGTTAAATTTAAATTCCACACCATACTTTGTCTCTAACACCTTACATAATTCAGTACAGAACTTGTGTATATCACCAGTCCAGTCTTCACCAGTCCATGCACCGCCTACAATACCACTAATTTGTGCCAGTGCAGGATCCATTGATTTGGTTTGCATTTCGCCTAGCATATCCCAAGAACATCCATTTGCGTTGTACAGTTCTTTTACATTGTGTGCGTTTTGTAGATATTCTGGATTCTTATAGAAGTGTAGGATGCCACTGCTGGATTGATCAAACTCCAATCCTTCTTCTGCAATGATGTCTTTGTACAATGCTCGTGCTTCTAGTCCCATGCGGATAGTCTCCGCAGTGTTTGCATCTGCACTACCTCGCATAGTTGTCCATAAGAACTTGATCATCCACTTGATACGAGCCCATTCAAAACTGGGTTTAATAAGCAAAGGAGCATCCTTGCGAAACATCCACTTGATACCCTTGAACACATTACTCCATGTTGTCCAAACTTCGCTATTGCTAACTGATACCTGACCACCATTGGCAAAACTAGTTCGCATGGCGGGATAGCGCTCTGCGTCATACACCGTGACTTGATATCCTGCTCGTGCAAGGTAATACGCTGCACATACACCAGATATTCCTGCACCAACAACTGCTACTTTTTTGTTTGTCATCTTATATTGTATTGTTGTGTTAAATCTAGATCATTCCAGAAATTTCTATTGTACCCTATCTTCATATTCTAAAACTTTCTCCGCAACCGCAACGATCACGCTCGTTGGGATTCCTGAACTCAAATCCTTCATTGAGTCCATTTCGAACATAATCAACCACCAGTCCCTGCATATACACCAAGGATTTTGGATCTATCACTACTGTGATACCATTGGAGGTAATTTCAGTATCTTCGGAGAAATTTACAGAGTCAACAAATTCTAACACATATGCTAGTCCACTGCATCCAGTAGTTTTTACGCCAAGGCGAATACCTAAGCCAAACCCTCGCTTGTCTAGTTGTTTTTTAACTTTGTTGGCTGCAACTTCAGTTAGTGTTATCATGTTTGGATCTGTAGTCTGCGACTGCTGCTTTGATAGCATCCTCTGCCAAAATACTACAGTGAATTTTAACTGGAGGGAGTGCAAGTTCTTCTGCCAGTTCACTGTTCTTGATGGCGGCCGCCTGATCAAGGGTCATACCCTTAACCATTTCGGTAATTAAACTTGAACTTGCGATAGCACTGCCGCACCCATATGTTTTGAAACGCGCATCAGTGATAACATCGTCTACGACTTTGATTTGCAACTTCATCACATCACCACAAGCGGGGGCGCCAACCATTCCGGTGCCAATGGTTTCGTCTATTTCGAACTTTCCCACATTGCGTGGATTTTCGTAGTGCTCAACTACTGCTGCTGAATATGCCATTATGTTATCCTCTTATATTAAACTGAAAAACTGCTGCCGCACCCACATGTACTTGTAGCACCTGGATTAGAAATACTGAAGCTGCTGCCATGCAAGTCTTCTTTATAATCGACGACCGATCCAACTAAATATTGCATACTCATGGCATCAATTAGAACAGTAACATTCTCGCGTTCTATTGTGAAGTCGTCATCATTCTGCACTTCATCTAATGTAAATCCATAAGTGAACCCACTGCATCCACCACCTTGAACGAAAGTTCTAAGTTTAATTTCAGGATTATTTTCTTCAGCAAGAAGATCTTGTATTTTTACAAATGCTGCTTCGGTTATTGTTAATTGGTCCATTAGATCAGAGTCTTTTGCATAATAGTATTTCTGTTGGTTAAGGCGACGTTTTTACACATGCCTTTAATTTTTACTTATACTTAATAATTGGTCCGCTAGATTTGATGCTGCAATCTTTTCAATCATCAAACATTATGCCATGAACACAGCAATAAATGCCATTAAGAAAATTAAAATAACGCCGGTAACAGGCAAAGCAATGTGCATTATATGCACTATCGCTTCGGTTACATCTTTTTCTTCTGCAGGTTCATGCGCTGTGTTGTTGTCTTCTTGTCGATTTATTTTTGTCATACTGTATATATCCGTATTTGTTATACAGATTTAATTCTAGTAGCTACGGCCCAGTTGCCACGCAAGGCAAAATATAGTCCACCGCACCACAAAGAAAAGTGCATGTAGTCGGTCATTACAAATGTCAGCAGATCGTCAGGTCTGATTACTACCCAAATCACTCCGGTTGCAATACAGCACATGGTGATGCCGCAGAATCGTGTGATCAAGTCGCCAGTCACTGCCACAACATAGTTGTCCCGCAGTCCTGGCAGTGTGGTTAGTGCGCCTAATAAAAGTCCTAGGCCAGCGGCAATTTCTCCAAATACAACTACCCACCATATCAATGCTGGTAACCCAAATGCTTCGCCGCCAGCAGGATCGAACGGCATTTTACTTAAACCCTGCTGAATAAAGATCAGCGCTAGTGGGATACGCAGCAGAATATGGCTTAGGCTAAAATCTGGTAATAGATTCCAATAGTTTCTTATATTAACTAACATTTAATATTTTCCTGACGCAAGTACAATCTTGCAAATGTGTTCTAATCGTTCGATGTGTTCATACGCTCGCCATGGACTTGTATCCACCGCAACAACACCGTGACCCTTGATACCTATAATATCAAAACCAATATTACCATCTTTATCAAGTTGAAAACTTTCAAAACATTCATCAGCAAGTTGTTGACTAATTGGTGGTACATCACCAACATTTTTACCAACTCGGGTGTAACGGTTCAACTCTGGAAACGCATCGCTAATTGTGCTTAGGTCAATACCAGCATGCATAGCGGCGATACAATATGTAGGATGTACATGCACTACTACTCGCACATCATTGCTGTGCTGTCCCATATTCTTCTGTAGACCAAAATGTAGAGGAATCTCACCAGATGGTTTTAGATTTGAACTGATGTCAGTGTAAGATTCTTCACGCCACATTAGACCACTTACAATCTCAATCTTCTTGAACTGATCGGGTTGTAGAGTCTGCTTGCGAACACCCGAAGGAGTAATGTAAAAGTGATCACGGTCGTGGTGACGAATACTTACATTACCATCACGACTGGTGATCCAATTACGCTCATAGGCGTCTACCATTACTTCACAAATAGTTTCTAACATATTATTTTAAAGCAATTGCGCCGACGAACATATAGTTGCGCCAGAATGGTTGTATTTCTCGGAAACCTGCTGTGTGTAACATGTTCTCAATCTCACTCCATGTATTAGGTTTCATCATGGGGCGTAGTGTACGCTCTTTGTCCATGATATCTTCTGTGGTGAAAGACTTACGCTTGTAGTCATAGTAGTTGAAAGTAAGCATATCCTGATGACGGGCATTTTCGCAAATGGTTTTCTCAGAGAAGATGTATGCACCACCTTCGTTCAAACTATCGTAAATACGATGAACCATTCCCTGCCTGTCTTGTTGTCGCATAAACTGTAAAGTAAAGATAGATGTAACCAAAGAAGCATTTTCTAGCACGACTTCTCGTACATCATCTTTAATGAACTCAACATTAGACCAAGGGAACTTATCATTCAATGAAGTGCTACGGTTATCCATATCTTTATAGAACCCCTCGGCAATCTCGATTCCAATGTAGGTTGCATTCTTGCAAAAGTCCATGTTAGATTCCAACATGCGTTCAGTCAACTTACCAGTAGAACACCCAATGTCGTAAACATTAGTATTGTCTTCTACAAAGTATCTAGACAAAGATATAACATCTTCTAGTAGGTTGCTATATCCTCGGATAGAGTTTTCAATGTGTTCATCGAAACCTTCTTCACGGTGTGCAAATGTAAAATCAGCCATTATGTAATTCCTTATATGGGTTTAATACTCTTTCGTAGACAGAACTCGCTACTGATTTCATCATTAACGGAGGAACCATGCGCCCAATGCGCTCTGCCTTTTGATTCCATGTACCAGTTAATTTATAGTCATCTGGTAATGACATAATACGCTTCAACTCACCAAGAGTTAGTTTCCTAGGTTCGTTCCAGTGGAATGCTCCGGCAGTACCGTCACCACTACCAAGAGCGGTTAGTGTTGGTGCTGGTGCGTATTGCGAAACTCGCTTTAGGTTAAAGTGATGCCCCTTTGGATGATAATCCATTCCGCTCAATACCTTTGGTGGGTCCAAGGGCATTAGAGAACCAGTCTGTTTCCAATATGCAGTTGCAGAAAACTTCTTGGTTAACAACTCAACCTCATCAGGATCATACACCAAACCAACTAATGCGTCTTTAAGGGGGATAGTATATGCAGTTGGATCAGGAAATATGTTTCCAATGTTTAATATACTTAGTCCCAACGCTTCGCTGATATCTTCTCTGACACCAATGAAGATAACCCTTGACCTAGTCTGCGATACGCCATAATACCTACTGTCTAACACGTGAGCACATACATCGTATCCAATTTCACCAAATGTGTTCTGGATTTTATTGAAATATGATTTCGCTTCACCAATAGTTAAACCCTTGACATTTTCTGCGATGATGACTTTAGGTTTAATTTCATTAGCGATGCGTAGAAACTCAAAGAACAAGTCCTCGATATTTTCGACCATCATACCATCAGAGTATTTCTTGGTCTTGCCCCAACCGTCAGAATGTTTACCATCCTTGGTGTGTGATAACTTACCTGATACAGAGAAAGCAGAACATGGAGGCGAACCATCAAAGATATCAAGTTCGCCTGGTTGTATATTCGCTATAGACATGAAATCTTTACCAGAAAGTTTTTTTATGTCATCAGGTAGAATTGGTGTATCGGCGTAGTTCTCCGCATATGTGCGTTGAGCCTGTTCAACAAACTCGTTCACACATAGTATCTTACCACCTGCGAGACGGTATCCAGTAGAAGAACCACCACCGCCAGCAAATGTTGATATCACGTTAAACTTATTCTGATTAGACGCTTCTAATACGTCTTGAAGATTATAGGGTGTGTACATATTCATTATCCAATCCAAATGTTATCAGGGTTCTCTAAGAACTTGCGATAGAACCCCTTGCGCTTCAGACTATCATGGTTCATCTTATCAATAGTCATAGCAAGCTCAATAGAACCATCAGGGGTCTTTTCTATACGATCTATACAGATCATATTAGTTGTATATTCTTGAGTAGCAGGATCAAATTCTAAAATTTCTGAATACATTATATAACTTTCAACCAAAAAAATCTTCAAGTGTGTTTTTATCTTCTAGAGACCATCCAATCGCTTCCATAATTGCGTTAAGAGGGTCTTTAAATGTTTTATCAAATTGCTTGTCTTTGTCGATATATTTCAACAACCCCAACTCTTCGGGGAACTGCTCTGAGTATGATATGATGTTTTCACCAATGGGGTTTGGCATACGCAAGTAACAGAACTTAATCTTCTCACCATTCTTAATCATCTCATATTGCTTTTCAAGACCATGTTTCTTAACATGATGATTATATAGCAGACTACCACGAACATGAATTGGGCAACCTTTCTTGTAGATGCTTGCGCGATCTGCCCAAGAGATAACATCACTAACACCACGAGGGAATGATACTTTCTCTGGAGGCAATGCTCGGAACTCATCACGGAAGTTATCTACGAATGTACGCACATCACGCTCGTCACCATCGATCAGTAGTTTAAATACATCCATAAACTTATCACGACACACTTGTGGAGTAGACGATTTAACTGCCTCAATACCCATAACCTTCAAGTCTGCTTCTTTGTATTGAACACCCTCATTGTTCCATACATTTAGTATATAGCGTTTCTTGGCAACCCAGATACCTTTATCAGAGATACCTTCGCGTTTCATAACCATGCGGTTCTCGTAACCACCCATCTTGTCGTACAATTGTTGGAAAGAACATTCAAGTACCTTAGTAAACTTTTCTTCACATACTGCATCAAGGAACTTAACCGCTTTTTGTGTTTCAGGTGCATCACCAAGATACTTCTTAACAAAGGGTCCGAAGTTCAAATACAAAGAGTCAGTGTCCATTGCGACGACATAGTCAACATCTGTACTACCCATAATCTTGTTCATGTAGTCGTTCACGGCGCGTTCTGCCCAGCGAATAGTTAACTGACCGGACAATGTAATTGACTTAGCGATACGATTGTCATAGTAACGGAACCATTGATTACCCATCGCACCATAAAGTGAATTGAGTAGAATCTTAATCGCCATCTGTTGACTATCATACTGCGATATCTCTTTTTCGATGCGGTACTTTTCATCAGCATCACTACCCGACAAATGTTGCTTTGCCTGTTTAGCATCCAACATCTTTCGCTTAATGGTTACTCGTTCTTTGTAGTAACCATCGATAATCTCGGGTAACGCACCCTGTTCAGCAGTGTTGAAGTGAATACCATATGCACTCATTGCAGTTCCAGGTAGTTCGTTTGGTGCATTAGTTCCGGCAAGACACGAATCAACGTCAACACCCGATGTAACATGATCTGATATAGTGTCTGGACCCATGTTCAACTGGATAATGATAGAAGGATATAGTGAGTTCAAGTCAAAGGAAACTACCCAATCATACTTACCAGGAATAGGTTCTTTAACATATGCACCCGGATACTCTTCCTTGGCGGTGTGTTTATTTGGTGGAATCGCAACCTTCTTGGCGCTCAACTGACGGTAGATAATGGTATCCCAAATACCAGTAGTGCCTAGTGTCTCATTGTAGTTAACTCCACCCTTATAAGCCAGTGTGAATGCAAGCTGCATCAAGCCAGTCTTATCGTTAATGCGATCAACCAAGTAAACGTCTTTAATGTTGTACTCAATGAACTTCTGGTGATCTGTCTTGTACAATGTATGCAAGTTACCATCAAATGCAAGTTTGCGCTCACCTAGGATAACCCATGCAATGTGATCAAGTCTGTTGGATTCTTGTTTACCATATGTCTGAACACCGAACTTCAAGAACAGTTCAAGATAGTCCATCTGTTGAATACCAACCAAGTCAAACATCTGTTGCTTCTTACCTTTGATAGTAACAACTCGTTCGTTGATCATCTTCCAAGGGGATAGTTTCTTGGCGATATCTTCACCAAACAACACGCTCAAACGGTTAACCAAGTATGGTACATCGAACCCACGGATGTTCCAACCTGTGATAACATCTGGTGTGAGGTGTGGAGTATTCCAGTGCGTGAGGAACAACTTCAACAAATGAACTTCGTCTGTACATCGTGTGTACTTTACAATAATTCCAGGCAGTTCAGACTTAGACACATCATACTCACCCGTACCCCAGACGTAGTAAGTATCACGGACACTGTCTTTGATTGCGATTGCGGTGACTGGATACTTTGCTTCTTCGGGTTGAGGAAATCCATCATCAGACTGTACCTCAATGTCAATTGTACAGACATTGATTAGTGATGGGTCAAATGGGATTTCACTGCCAGGAAAGTTGTCGTGAATGTACTGTGCGATGAAGTTGCTATTACCGTAGATGGTAAAGTTGTTTACATCTTCATAACTGGTCATGAACTCTTTAGCAGACTTCATGTCTTCGAACTGCATTGGTGATACAGTTTGATTATCTAAGGTGCTCCAGTCACCATTGCGGTCTGGAACATATAGAGTCGGGCAGAACGGAACTTTGGTAGTTACTCGTTTGCCGTCATCAAAACCACGATACAGAATAGAGTTACCGTATCGCCCTACATTGGTATAAAATCGCATCATTCACCTTCTAACATAATATAATCATTATAACATAAAAGGTGTTATAACGCAACTGTTATGTTACATTATAACAACAGCCTTATGGATCATAATCATAAATGTTATGTTATGATTTTCTGGTTTGGTACTAGGATCTTAGAGTGGATCTCATTATATTGCGTGGCAAGTTGTTCTACTGGTTCAATAATGAACGCAATTGCCGAGCGACTAATGTCCATCTTATCAGTCTTTGCATAGGGCATCCACGGTGCTAGAGCGATGCTCCTGTCCTGCGTTGGAATAATAATAGTAGGTTGTGCGATTGTAATATAGTCAGCGGCTTCGTCTTTAATAATGGTACACAATACTTCTTCACCAGAAGTAATTCGCACCAGTTTCACATCATTCATCGTATCTATCCTTTAATAAATTTTTATGTAGAATATATTCTATCATCAAGTTAGCATTCAACTCATCGGTGAATGCGCTTACTACTGTCTCGAAAGTCCAAGTATTAAACATACAAATGAGAATCTGTTCATTCTGCACTATGGAAGCGCGAATTTTCCAGTTCCCTCGTATTACTGTATCCATTGATAGTAGTTTCATAACATTCCTTATTATACCATACTATCATATTTATGTAAAGTATTATCTGTTCAAGAGGTCTGATGCAATTTTATGATGACCTAGACGGTATAATTCTCTCGCGGCACGCCTACGACCGATAGCCTCTATGATATCTAGTATCTTCTGTATCATATAACACCTCTGCGCATTAGTTCACGTTGGCGGGTTTCTAGTTCTGCAAGATTCTCTGACTGACCAAGGTAGTTGTCAATCTGTTTACGGTTCATATGAACAAAATCTGGAGACATTTGATCTAGTACCCACTCTAGGGCGTTGAAAATTTTTGTTATTAGTTTTAGCATTTTATCCTCGTAAGATATGCACATTAAAAATCCTGAGGATCACTCGGGATTCGTATTAGTTAAGCAGATGGTTGATTAAACCATGCTTCCCATTCTTCGTCGCTTACTGGCCACATAGTATTAGTCCTTCTTTGATACGAAAGAATATAATTCTGTAGCCTTTTCCATCAACTCTTTTGTTGAATAAGGTTTTAATGCATCTTGCATGTCTTCTGCAGTTTTCTTACCTTCATCAAAAAGTTGTTGGGTAAACATATAGTTCATTTCCCAAGTACGGTCCATATAGTCTTTAGCCATTTGGAGCATTTCAGTACGAATTTCAAAGGGGTTTTTATTTGCCATGATAATATTCCTTAGATAGAATCTATTAGTTTAACATTAACCGATTTGATACCATCAGCAAACTTCTCAACCAATTGAGTTTGTTTTGTCAATGTATCTTTGAAAAATCCATATGTGTATGAATTCATTGCAGACTCGTAGGATTTCCACCCAACGATTTTTAATTCTACAAAGGAATCAACGAATTTTGCATTGTGCTGCGCAACAGCTTTTAGTGTGTACATATTGTACTCCTGTGTGTAGTGTGATGGGACTGAATTATGGAGCAGTCCCGTTCTCCTTCATAAAGTATTTATACTAGGGTTAACCCCAATATAGAATTATTCGTTCAATAATTCAGGTTTATTTTCAGATAAACCAATTTCAATCTTACGAGGTTTCTTTTCTTCTGGCACGATATGAACCATATCTATAAACAACATACCATCCTGTAGGTCTGCACCTTTAACAATGATGTTTTCACCGAGTACAAACGAACGAGAAAATTCACGAGAAGCGATGCCTCGATGAATGACGTCTACAGTTTCACCTTTCTGCTCGATCTTTCCAGTTACGGTCAACATGTTTTCAGTTAGTTCTATATCAATGTCACTTCTCTTAAAACCAGCCACGGCAATTTCTACGCGATAGTTGTCGCCATCTCGATAGATATTGTATGGAGGGTAGTTGGTTGTTAGAGTGCCTTGGGCGGTAGACGCCTGGCGTAACATACGATCTAGTTGCTGTTCGATGCCGACGTGATATTTGCGTGAGCGTTCGAATAGGTCGTGTCCGAGTGGACTATTTAGATAAGTCATGCTTTATTCTCCTTAAAAGCGAGTTAAGTTATGTCTGATACCCAATAAGGCATATCAGTAAAGTTGAGGAGTTTTATACTATCCCCTCAATAGTATTTATTCTATGCAGGCTTGCGTCTAGAAGATCCGATATTATATTTTGGAGACAACTCCCATTGGTGTTTATCTTTGTGTGATATAACCTTTATCTGACGCAGATGTGCCTTGTCCTTAACCATCTCATTATCTGTGATGTCGATAAGACCCCAATCAGACAACAATGTGGCAACTGTATTTCGTCTCTGTATATCATTCAACATCAAAGTACTTGGTTTACCGTCAAGTAAAAACAGTTCTTTAAAGTGAACGATAAAGTATCGCCCTTGTTTGTGTAGGATATGACATGACTGGAATAACTTATTTTCTTTATGTGATGCAACCCCAATTCTAGTTAGAGTCTCCCGCACTTTCAAAAAATCATCTGGTTCATTCAAAGTAACTTCCAGCATTGAAGCGGCAGTCCATCCTTTAATTTCGTAGTTTTCTAGTTCCACCTTTATATACCCTCATTCTAAGTTCTTTTAATTCTTCTTCACTCAAAAGGGTCAATGCAACTTTGGCTTTATCATTACTGTATCCATAGTATTCTTTGACCACTTCAATGTCATCAGGTAACATAGGTTTCGCCCATTTAGAGAAACGTTTACCCTTACGAATACTATTTAGTAAAAAAGAAAACTGTAACTTATGGTCTGTGCGGTGGCGAGTATTCATCTCGTTAGCAAGTAATACAGTATCCATAAAATACGACAACGAACGATTAACCATGTATGGAGCATATGCCTTTTCAGCAAGGTCATCCACCATGATATCTTCTTTGGTCATGTTGATTGCATTGGTATAATCAAACGGACTAAGGCTCATATTGTCCACTCCCTTGCTGATTCTATTGCTTGCAAATACTTAGTGAATAATCCCACGGGAGGTTCTTCTTTAATTGTCTCATCGTAATAATGAACTTCGTAGTATCCTGTGATTTCGTTAAGGTATACCTTAGAGAATACTTCTGGGTCATTATCTTTATATAGGCTTGCTATCTTAGTAAGCATATTAATTGAACTCAGTGGAAACCATCAACTCTGTCATACATGCAACAGTATTCAGTTCATGGTCTGCAACAAATGCATCCTTGTACTGATAATCAGCAATAGTAACCACCACCTGAGGGATAGACTGAGGTTGGATATGGTCGTACAAACTGTCGTAGATCTTGCGATAGATAGCAGACGCATCAGAGTCCATGTTGTCAGCAACCCATTGACGCATCTTCTTGAAGTCTTTATCCTTTAGTGCTTTGATCAACGGGTCGATCGATGAGTTGTTCATCCAAGACAACATACCACTATCAATCGAACCTGTCTTACCATAGTTCTGACATTGATTGATAACACGACGCCAGTCAGGAGCAAACTTCATGATAACCTCGGCAAGTACCTTGTCATCATATTTAACACCTTCAGTGTCTAGGATAACTTTAAGTCGTTTCATGAACTTCATCAACAATGGAGGCGTATCCTTCTTTGCAATGTTGAATTCAATAACAGCAAGACGACTATGAAGTGGTTCAATAATGCGGTTCTTGAAGTTACATGTCATAATGAAACGACAGTTGTTTGAGAATTCTTCAATGAAACCCCGTAGTGCTGGTTGAGTTGACTGTGCGTTAAGGTAGTCTGCCTCATCTAGGATAACAACTTTGTAACCGCCCTGCAATGATACACTTGATGCAAACTGTTTGATCTTGCCGCGTAGTGTGTCAATGTTACCATCCTCAGAAGCGTTAATCATCATGTAGTCTAGATCCAACTCATTACACAATGCCTTAGCAACGGTAGTCTTACCTAGACCAGCCGTACCACAAAGTAACATGTTATGCATCTCACCAGTGTTAACGATCTCTTGAAAGGTGTTCTTGATATGCTCGGGTAGCACACAATCTTCAATGGTTTTTGGTCGATATTTTTCAACCCAGAGAAATTCTTTTACGCTCATAATCTATCTCCATAATATAAAAAGGGAACATGTATCATTATAACATGTTCCCATTCAAAAGTAAACTACTATTTAATTAGCCAGTAAACAATTCACCACCAACAGAGGCGTAAGCAGCGGCAACCATTGCCTTAGTAGGAGTACCAATTCGGTACTTGGTTGTCTTAGTACCGTCGCTCATCACAGCGGGGTTACCATAGATACATACGCCAGACTCGCGCAGTGAGCGAACTGCCTCGCGGGCGTTCTTGATCTTGAACTGGGCAGAGATTTGCTTTGCAGTCATGTTAGCACCTGATTTCAGTGCAGTGTGTAGGTTAGATGTTTTAGTCATTTCAGGGTTTCCTTATATAGAATGATAAATTTGTGGATTATCCCACGATGGTTTCGTACAGAGTTTCAAGTTCTTCCTGTTCTTCCTTGACCTCGGAGAAGTTCTGCTTGTGGTAGATCTTCGCCAACTTGCGTCCAGGTTTCTTAGGAATTTCAAACTCGTCTTCCATACGTTCGAGGATAGATTTAATCAGATCACGTTCTGCTTCCATCCTCGTCATAGATGCACTGATTTCCATCAGTGCTCCCATAACTTTTTTGCGCTCAGCGGGATCCGTTGGGATCTTCGCGACATTGGTATTCACTACGGACATTATATAATTTTCCTATGTATTACTCAGAGACAGGTTCTTGGGGCGCAGCAGGCGCGGGGGCATTTGCTTTTACAAATGCGGCCAGGCGATCGCGGCATGTACCGATAGCACTCAACTCTGGTCCCTTAAATGCGCCGCGCTCACTGGCGAGGTCTACAATGCGTACTGCAAGAGCAATGTCGTTTAGTGAAACACCAACAGATTCAGTCTCTGGTGCAGTTGTTTCTGGGGCTGGGGTAGTTTGGTCTGTAGTCATGTTATATGATTCCTTATTGATTAAAAGTAGATGATTTTTCTAGCGCGACCCAATATTCAAGTTTACCATTGGTATTCGAGAAGTTTGAGATCAGTTTAGAACTTAGTTTACCACGGTAGTCGCCAGAGGCGAACTTAAAGTTACCAATGTTGAATACCATTTTAAATTCGTTTGAAGGTCGCACAACGGTTTCTGTTGGCAAGTCGAGTTGATAAGAGTTTGAAGTTGGATTCTTGGTATCAACTACTTGAATAGAAATACCAACACCATTCTCTTCACCAACAACCAACACCTCAGACACACCCATAGTAGATGCAGCACGACGCAGTTTACCCAAACTAACCTCGGTCAAGTCAAACTCGATTTCGCACTTTGGCATTGTGATATCTTTTTGTGGTGTAGTAAGGTTACTCACATCACTGAAGAAGTAGTTTAGTGAATCGCCGTCTCCGCGGATCTTGGCACTAGTATCACCAATAACTAGTTCTGCGTCTTCGATCAAACCGATAACACTCAAGAACTCAGGTAAATCGTAAATACCAAATTCACTAGGAATGGTTTCATCAATGGTTGCAGTGGCGAGAATGTTCTTGGCGACTGAGATAGTCTTAAGTTGATTACCTTCTTTAAACACCAAATTAGGATTGATGGTAGAGAAGTTCTTAAGAATGTTTAGGGTATTGTCAGATAGTTTCATGATTTAATGTAATCTCCATTAGATAGTTGATATGGTTATTATACCATAGAGTAGTTGGTTTTGCAAGTGTTTTCTTAATTATTTTCAGAATCTTCCTCAGTTACTGGTTGAAAGACAATTGCCTTGGCATCTACTTTGGTGTACAAGTCAGCGAAAGCCGCCTTAGTATCTTCATCAAAGCGAGCGATACCTCGTGTGATCGCCTTCATCTTATCGTTGAAGATGGAGTAGATCTGCACAATGTGGCACAGACGACGAGTAGTTACTACTTCATCGACACCGCCCTCGGTGAATGTCTTACGGATAATCTCAGCCCAAGTGATAAGGTTATCTGAGAATTCTTCATCGATCTTATTGAACTTTTCCATGTGCTTCATGACGATCTTTTTCTCAATCTTAGCACTAGGGTATGACTGTTCAATGGTGTCAACAAACCGTTCTAGGAAAGCATCGTCCAGGATAGTAGCAGCAGTGTAACGACCATCATCAGAACCCTTGCCCTTGGTGTTCGCAGTTGCGATAATGTTGAAACCAGCAGCAGGTTTAACCACTTCGCCAGTTTTCTTCAGGAGCAAAGACTTACCTTCAAGGACAGACTGTAGGCACATCAGTTTATTAGAACCACGGTCGATCTCGTCAATCAATAGGATAGCACCATGCTTCATCGCCTTAACGACCGGACCGTAAGAGAATACGGTTTCACCATTAATCAGTCGGAAACCACCGATCAGGTCATCCTCATCAGTTTCTGGAGTGATCTGTACACGAACATATTCACGTTTCAGTTTAGCACACGCCTGTTCAACCATCATAGTCTTGCCATTACCAGAAAGTCCAGTAATGAAAGTAGGATAGAATTGCTCTGATTTAATAATCTCAGTTACATCTGTAAAGTTCCCCCATGGAATGTAACATGCGTCTTTGGCGGGAACATATACATCACCGTCATCAATTGACTTTTGAGTTGTCATATCTTTCTTGGGTAGTTGTTTTTCGGGGATCTCCATAACTTTAACCGAAGATGCATCTTTAAATTCATTTAACTCAAATGAATATTTGCCATGGCTGACTTTATATGTATCACTGAACAGTTCTTTGAACTTATAAGCGGAATATCCCATATCACGGCCGGTGAAATGTATTTCACTACGGGAGAACACCTCTTGATTAGGGAACCGTGCTTTGGTTTCTGCAAGCACTTCAGATGCGACGAGATTCATAAAAACTCCATAATATAGTATGAGAACATTTTCCCACTCACTGCTGTTAGTATAACATCATTTCAAGTTAAACGCAAGTGTAAACCCTATTTGTAGTAGGGTTTTGTTGTTTTTACACCACACACTGTACGAATTTGTCCAGCAGAACTCGGCTTGTGCGTTTACCCTTAGTAAACTTAGAGAATTCTCGGGCAATAGTAGACTTATTAGCGTCCTCAGCGACCTCGAACGCACCATCTTCAATACAAAAGGACTTATTGCGAATAACCACATAGCGGTCGTATCCTAGAGCGTTGTCCATAGTGATAGAACCATGTTTACGGATCTCGGATTTAATACGAGCGGTTTCATCGTAAGAACCCTCGCTCAATCGAATAATAGTCATTTTCATACTATGACTATCACCCAAAAAGTAACCGAAATTAGTTACATCGCATTCCTTCTTAATATACTCTAGCAATTTCACAGAAAGATCATTCTGAACATTATTGAGCTTTACGAACTTGGTTGGAGATACTTGTAAAAGAGTACCGCGAGAAGACCTATAGTATGAAAACCCTATAGCAGATGTTCGGTTTGGTTCTCCGTCGGACAAAACAATGTTCATCATCTTCTGTACTCCGGTCGCCTTGCGAAACCGCTTCAGCAGATATGAAATAGCGATTAACGCTTCATTAGTTGGAGTAGAACCCAACCTATCATGGGTGTTCTGTATACCACATGCCATCATGAATATTTGTTTTACAGCGGTATCAAACTCTCGTTTATTCATTTTATGTGAGAAGAACTGTGTTAACCTAGTATCGTAAGGGTTAATAGTGCCGTCTAATAATTTGGCGTCCTGTTCTGCAGGATTATATTCACGACCATCTGTGTATCCATACATCTCGAATGGAATGTTAACACGGCGACAAAACAATGCTAGGTTTAATGCCTGTTTGACTGTATCTATCATAACATCAGACATAGACCCCGACATATCAATAGATATCATCATGCCATGAGACTTTGCGTCAGCAAGAGTAGTAATGCGTTTAAATATATCCTCACTGAATTTGTATTTGTAAAGGGCAGATGTATTCAATGTGCCCGAAGTTGATGTCTTAGCACGTGAGTACTGAAACGCAGCCTTCTTCTGTTCAAATTCCTTTGCCATATATGAAACTGCTCTATTAGTTTCTGTCATGAAAATCTTAAATATATTGTCGCAAAATATGGGATAAGAAATGTCATGATCATCCATAGTATATCGGTCATATCCCATAAAACGACTACGGTAAAGAAACACTTTACGCTCGGACGCATAATATTCTTTATATGACACTACCATATCATTAAGCATAGATTCTGGGAACAACTTGATAATATCACCAGATTCTGAATTCAACATGCGATGTTCAGAACTGCGTTGTGCCTCATCAGTATCAGAAATATCATCAGGAGAATCTTCAGGAGGGGTAGTATTACCTCCAGAACTAGCAGTAGCACGATTATCATCATATGCTGCTGCTTCATCAGGGGATGGGTCTACATCAGTTGAAGAATCTTCACTCTCGTCACCAGAACCGTCAGATTCTTCAAAGTCATAATCATCATCAAAGTCGTCATATTCATCATCAGCGGCGGATGAAGAACCCATACCTTCCAGTTGATCTTGAATTTCTTCCTTATTATCTTTCCAGAAATTAAGTATTTCTGTAGATACTCGCACTACATCTTCGAAGGTGTCACATTGTGCAACCTTATCAATGAATGGGAATTCAATGTCAGAGAACGGAACTTTCATAGAACCGCCTAATTTAAAATGTAAGTTGATACGATCGATCAACTTCATTGTATGTAGATCACGATTCTGTATTTTGAAAAAGTCTTCATCGTGCATCCATGAGTATGCACGAGTAAATGTATATACCAATCCGGGGTATTTGGATTTTATCAACTTTTCAATGCGAGCATCTTCTACGACGTTGATGTAAGACCGTGGGATTCCAAGGTCAATCTGTGCATCGTGCCAACCTTGAGCCGGAGTATACAATGCATGACCAACTTCGTGACCAACTAGCATGTCGTACACATAAGGTTCAACATCCCAGAGAGGTAAGTTAAGAACCCGCTTTTCGACATCAAACCATGCAGTCTTGCTATTGGTCTGAGTTACTTGAATGTTTTCTGTCGCGAGCAAGCGTGCTGTTGTTGACTTGATTGTGAGATTAGTGTGTTGGGACATCATTTTTCTTTCGTTACAAGCTGTATTATACACCATAAATCTCTCAAAAACAGCGATGTTGCAAAAATACTACACTTTTTTAAAGTACCTAAAAAGTGTTACATAGTACGCAAATACTCTTGGATGTGCAACTGGATCAGGTAAACTACCACCAAAGTACTCAGTCATTTGGGTTAGTAGTTCTTTAATTCTTTCTTCGGTCATGTTAATTTCATTACACTAAAGTTATTTTGCTTTACGAATTCAATTTTAGAACGGAACTTACCTTCTAGAATCTCACCCTTATGTGATATAATAAACACATTAGTTCCTTCGTCTAATGTGTTCAATATCTTCATTAAGTTATCTACACCATCATTATCTAATGAAGAATCGAATGTTTCATCTAATACTAATAAGTTAGTAGATGCACTATTCTTCATCTTTGCAATTTGCCGCCAAGTAAATAGCAATGCCAAATCGATTCTCTGCTTCTCGCCTTCAGAGAATGAACTGTATGTAAAATCATCACGGTGACGCGAACGAATAGTTTCCTCAAATGATTCATCTAAATTAAATGATACAAAGAAGTCTAATACTTGTAGATAATGATTAATTAGTTTATTCATTACTGGCAAGTATTGTTTAATTACTTTGGTCTTAATTCCAGAGTCCTTTAACATTTCAGAAATAACATCATGATAAGTTTTCTGATCACTAAGAAGTAACTTCTTTTCAGTTAGTTCTTCTTTCTCATTAACTAATTCTTCTAGATCAACCTTTGCAGTAGATAAATCAGCAGATGCATCGCTTAATGAATCTATTTCCGCAACTGTTGCCTTAATATCTTTTTGCAATACATTAATAGAAGCATTGTTCACATTGATAGAATTCTGATTATCTGCAATTGCATTTTGCAGTTCTACAACGGCAGATAGTTTTTCTTCCAGTTCTTGCATAGACTCTTGCAACTTAGTTTGACCATCTTTCAACTCGGCGGCGCGTGCCTTAGCATCTGCGAGTTTAGTTGCCTTGATATCATCACCGATCGGTTGTGTGCATGTTGGACAAACATCGTTTTCAGTATAGAACTTAGCATCTTCAACTACTTTCTTAATGTTACTCTTGATTTGAAAGTTGTAGTTGTTTAGCTTTGTTTTCTTACCATTGAACTTTTCGAGTCCAGTAGTCACAGACTCTAAGTTATCTGCAACAAATTCGCTCAGACTACTGTTCATTTCATTGAGTGCAGAAACCTGATCTTGTTTAGCAAAAATTGTTTTAGTCTTGATATCAATCTGCTCTTGATTAATATTCTCAATGCTTTTGATATGGCGTTTCTGTAGATCGTACTTTTCCTTAGTTAGTTCTAGTGCATGGTTAACTTGTACCAAGTCTTCTTTTAAATTTGATGCGCGTTCTTTTAACAGAACATTCATCTTAGTAAACACTTGAATATCCAACAAGTCTTCGATGACCTCTCTGCGGTTATTTGTTGTCAACTGCATGAACGGTATAAAAGAACTAGAACCGAGCACAACAATCTGATGGAAAGATTTGTGGTTTAGTTTAAGCACATTTTGCTCTAGGAACTTTTGGTAGTCCCTAGAGTTACTGTCTTGGTTAATCATAACACCGTTTTGATAGATCTCAAACTTATTAGGTTTGATACCACGCACAACTTTGAACTGAACTCCAGCAGTGTCGAACTCTACCTCAACAAGTGTACCCTTGCCATTGATAGAGTTGGTGAGTTGAGGTTTTGTGATATTTCGGTGAGGTTTACCAAACAAACTGAATGACAGTGCATCCAACATGGTTGACTTACCAGCACCGTTCTGGCCAACAATAAGAGTAGACGGTGATCGATCTAGTGCAACTTCGGTGAAAACATCACCAGTTGATAAGAAATTCTTCCATCGAACAGTTTTAAACTTCAGCATATATTATTATTAAACAATTGAAACGTTTTGCGCTTCAACATATAGGGTTCTCATTATAGTTTTCAGTCGATCTTTATCTAGATCTGTTTCAACTGCTTGGACATAGGTATCTAATAGTTCAGTGGTATCTTCTACTGATATTTTTGCATCATCAACAGAATCTCCCAAGAACTCTTCAAACGTCTCTGCTATCTTTAGTTCATGTGTGTTAACTTGTTGAATACGATCTATAAAACGATCAAACGAATACAAGTTGGTTTTCTTAACCACAACAACTTTAACAAACTTATTTTCAAGTGCATCGACGTTATAATCATTATACTCGTTTTTATCATCATTGTAAATGATTTTCGTAAACATGGTTAATGGATTAGCAACTGGAGTCAGTGATCGGTCAGTGGTGTCGATCACATGAAAGTACTTAGTATCATCACAATCACCCCAGTTAAACTCCATCTGCGAACCAAGATAGTGTATGTTACCCTTATGCGACTTGGTATGGAAGTGTCCGGACAACACCAGTTCAAACCGCTCGAACTCTTTGGTAGACATGCCGTGGGTGTTGATTGCACCCTTATGCATTTCAAAACCTTCAAACTCAAAATGACCGCCAATCATGTCAGCAGCACAGTTTTTAACGAAGTTCATGGTCTCGGCATAGTTTTCGTTATTAATCCACGGGATCAAACCAAACTTCAAACCATCATAGTCCATAACAGTGGGCTTCATAACAATGTTGACGTTGTTCATGTAATGACCCATCAACTCTTTGAGTGAACACAGTTCGTTGGTATTCTTATATACAACATCATGATTGCCTGGAATAATATCCATCGTCATACCGTTGTCAACCAACTTTTGTAGAAAGTGTTTACGGTTTGCTTGTAATGCTTTGAAGTTCACAAACTTACGATGCTCGTAGTAATCGCCCAGATGCACGATATGCGTGATACCATGTGTTTTCATGTAAGGGAAAAACACATTGGTGTAGAAATCTTCCTGATAGTTGATAAAGATTTCTGAATTGTTGCGAGCGCCTGAATGCGTGTCGTTAAGAATTACGAATTTCATTAATTAGAACCACCCATAAACAGTTCTAAATTGCTTTTTTTAGAAACTTTAGCTTTCTTGATCAGTTCCTTTACCTTTACATCTTGAGTGCGCACTTTATCAATGCGGTCTTTCAAGTAGTCGATAAACTGTCGTTCACTGGTATGCATTTGTCCAAGTTCATTAGAGTCGTAGTGCATGAACTGTTCAATATCTGCCGAGTCGAG
>Ga0222647_1000107_pt1 | contig 44319 bp, 32 predicted proteins | sample AntAcemetagen333_FD_179864 | JGI IMG/M metagenome (GOLD analysis project Ga0222647, IMG submission 179864) | Saline water microbial communities from Ace Lake, Antarctica - #333 | ecosystem: Environmental > Aquatic > Non-marine Saline and Alkaline > Saline | place: Antarctica: Ace Lake...
GCACATTAACCCACGAGCAATCGGGGCAGGCACATTAACACGAAACGAAAATGAAAATACTATTAATTGGTGGCGGAAATATGGGATTAACGTATGCGACAAGTTTCTTGAAAGCACACGTAGCAACGGCTGCGGATATGATGATTTTGGAAAGGTCCGAAGAACGTGCGGCAGAATTGGCAGCACAAAACATCGGAACAGTTTACGGTAAACCAAACGAATGTTTGCCAATGGCAGATGTGGTAATTTTGGCAGTAAAACCACAGGATACACCGGCTTTATTCCAAGCAATTCAACCATTTGCAACTCAAAATCAAGTATTTTTGTCGATTATGGCTGGGGTCAAAATGGAAGCGATTTCAACGGCTTTGGGCGTTACAAAAGTGATACGTGCGATGCCAAATTTACCAGCTCAAATCGGAATGGGCATGACGGCGTTCACGTCTGCGGCTTCGGTGACTCGCTCGGAATTGGTAGCGGTTCATAACTTATTGAATACGACTGGAAAGACGGTTTATTTGGACGATGAAAGTATGATTGATGCGGCAACTGCGATTTCGGGTTCGGGGCCAGCTTACGTTTATTTCTTTATGAATGCGATGATTGACGCTGCAAAAAATTTGGGCTTTACGGAGTCACAAGCGGAATTATTGGTCGAGCAAACGTTTTTAGGTTCAGTGCATTTACAAAATAGAAATAGTTTATCTTGTTCGGAGTGGATTCAAAAAGTAGCTTCAAAAGGCGGCACAACGGAAGCGGCTTTGAAGGTTTTTCAATCGACAACAGTAAATGAAGATATTAAAAATGGGGCAAAAGCGGCTTTTGATAGAGCGGTGGAATTGGGGAAATGAGTTTCAGTAGTTATCGCAATAATATTTTTTTAGTTCAAGTAGTTTTGCACGTTAGTGAGCAGTACGATTTTTGTTCGAAACGGTATCGGTTCTCCGAACCTCAAAAAACAACTCAAATTTCTATTTTCTACAAGCAGATTCGGTTCTCTGAACCTTTTTCGATTGTAACAAGGTTCAGAGAACCGAATCTGCCTGTCCCGAAACCTCGCATACGCATCAATACTAAAATTTATAATACGTATTATATTGATAATTAATATTTTATAATAATATACCATTTTCCTAAAGTTGTAAAGTGTTGCGAATAGCTATTCATAAAAATTGTTATTTTCGATTTTTTGAAACCGTGTCGGTTTCAAAACCGACACGGTTTATTCCGACAGAAAAATAATCGTTTTTTAATAATTTAAAACACTGATTATTAACATTTTAAATATTACGAAATTTAGTGTTGATGCGTATGCGAAACCTCGGGGTTCGTCTTAATAAGGTTTGTACAGCTCACTAATGAGTTTTTACACATTAGAGCCACTCAAACTAATTGAACTGATTTTCCTATTTAAACTAATTTCAAAATATACTCAATCACCGCTTTCGGTTCTGTATTATGTGGAACGTGAGCGGATTTTGGAAACGTTATTAGTTCGTAGTTGGGGATAATCTCAGTTAGCTTATTGGCGAAAGCCATCGGAAATAGGCAGTCGTGAATTCCCCAAAGTAAATGTGCTTTTGGTTTCAAATCTTTTAATTCTTCGTCTAAATAATATTTCGGATTACCGACGGCTTCTTCAAAAAGTGCTTCGATTTCTGGTCGATTTTGTCTAAGCATCGCATCTAAAAAGAAATTTGGTGCTTTGAAGGTCGGGCCCATGATAGATTGTAATTTGTATTCCATCTCTGCCCTGTTTTCGGGCAACAACATTGTTTTTCTAATTTCCCATTCGATACCTGCACTATTAATGACAATCAAATTTTTCACTCGTTCGGGATGATCCAATGCAAACCGAAAAGCGATGCCGCCGCCCATTGAACTTCCAACTAATGTGATCGGTTCATCTTCAGAAATATCCAATAAAAGATCTTTTATCGCTTCGCCAATACTTTCTAACGAAATCGGTTGAATCCACGGACTGTCACCATGTCCCGGTAAATCGGGAATGATAACGTGATACTTTTTTATGAGTTTTGGAGCAATACTCGACCAATTGCCAGCATCCACCATAAAACCGTGGATTAAAACAACTGTTTTCCCTTTACCGCCTTCATAATAAGCTACTTTCCCATTTTTGGAAGGAAAGTGTTTCAATTTGAAACCAGAAATCATGATCAGTCCTCTTTGTAGCCATCTTAAAAACTCAACGGGTTTCAAAAATGCTATAAATAAGCCTGTAACAAAAGTTATTAGTAATAAAATTAATGGCAATGAAAAATTCATTTTACGGTTGATTTTACAAAGGTTTATATAGTTTTTGTGTCGAAAATAATGTCACATTATACTAACTTTTCAATAAAAATTTATTTTTGCGAGAAATACTGTCCTAAATAGCCCCTAATATGCCACAAAATAGACGAAATTATCCCATTTTCAATAGCACATTCAGTTAAAACTACATCAAATACACAAGGTTTCAGGTATTTAAATTTTTCTGTGACAGCTAAATTCAATAATTTACATATTAAATAACATAATATAACATTTAAAAAATCTTTATTTCTATATTAATACAGTTATTCAATCTTAATTAAACTTTTATTAAGACTAAAAACCTACAAATATTAAAAATAAATATACCTTAGTCATATACTTATTTTTATTAATTGTTCTAAACACATCTGGTTTGGCACAATTTTCATACTGTGAGTAGTATAATTGACATTCCAGCAACAACTATAAAACATAACTTTAATGAGAACAATAGCAGTTATTATCATCACAATTTTGGTTTCAGTTTCTAATATTCAAGCAAAATCATTTTTTGCACCTTTGGATACTGTAAAAGAACAGAAAAGTGTCGTAGGTGCTTTTGAAACTAATTTTGAATCGATAAGTTTCGGTGATTTGAGTAATAAAGGTGGAGTTTTCGTCAGACAACCGGAATCATTACCGCTTGATTTTTCAGGTTATAAAATTGAAGTTGTTCGTGTTTATCACGAACCTTTAAATGCAAATGATGAGTTTTTACAAATAACAGGTGGTGTTTCCGTGGAGAAAATTGGTGAAAACACTTACGCTTATTTGATTGGTAATTTTAATACAAAAAAAGGAATGATAGATTTTTTAGAAACGGTTATCAAACCCAAATATAGCGATGCAAAAGCTGTTTTTTACAAAAAAGGATTGAGAGTAGATAAATTTTAACAAATTATCCTTGAAATTGAATAACATTCGACTAAATAATAACGGCAAAAAAGCGATGAATCTTAATTGATTTATCGCTTTTTTGTTGTTAGAATCTCCTCCTAATAATAAAATTTCATTAAAGGAAAAAATAAATAATATTTACGCATCAATTCAACGATATTTTTTTCAAAGCACACGCTGTTTCCATTCTTTTCTCAATAAAAGTTCAATATTTGTCAGAACGATTTCACCCATTGTTTGGCATTTCAGAAAAACATCATTTTTATGATGGTGTGCCAATTCACTTTTTAATTTTTCGACTTTTTCGGGATTTGAAATACGATCTTTGATCATAATACTCATTAATTCATTCACTCTTGGCAAATCGTTTTTGATACGAGATGCAATCAAACTACGTTCTTCTAATTGATATTGACTCACCGTTTCAAATTTCATATGCCTAATTCCCAAAAAAATAATTGGATTATTCTCCTTGAAATATTGTGGAAAATAAAAACTCTTTCTACCTTCATAGGATTGTTGATCAAAGTCAATTGCACGAATCCGAAACTGTGATCCTTCGATATCAGGCGTAATATCTACCACAAAATTATACGCTCGCATATCACCCAGTAAGCGAACAAAACAACGTTCATTAAATTTGATAAACTCTTTGGCAACCCGAATTTCATCAAAGGCAGACATTTTCGGTAAATAATCTTCCACAAAATCCGTCCCAGGCACACCAATAATGTGTTCTTCAATCAACGTTTCGTCATCCATCAAATAAACCACATCATTTGGCGACATCAATTCTTCTAACTCCAAACCGTAAACCCGTGACGCATCGACCCGTTTGACATAAAAATGATCGTAATTATCATTAATTCGATTAATAATCCGAACTCGAAACGGTTGCGTATTTCCAAATGTACAATAGTCAATTCGAGCAACGGTAAGATGCTCCAGTGCTTCCACATCGCCATCTGTTTTCAGCAAGGCATATATTTCTGTCAAGGCTTTATGTACTTCTACACTTTCGTTTTCGTTAAAAAAAACGGTTTCCCAGAGCGTATCTTCACCTTTAAGATCTAATAGCGGAATCGACATTTGATAGTGCATCAAATCGCCATATTGAATCGGTAATTTTTTCAACCGATTGTGCTTTTTTAAATAGGCGTGTAATTCCTCATTAATCGGAAAGCTGACTTTTTTCTTTGTAGGTTTATTGCCGACCATTTTTTGTTAGTGATTTGTGATTGATAACTTAATGGTATCACCATTTTTATTTCCACCAAAGTTAAGGAAAATAAGCAATCATCTGATGTCTATATCAAAAGAATCTAACAATTTATAACTATCCAGCTCTAAAAACGAGTCTTAAAAATTCAAATATAAATGAATTCATATTTGAATTTTTAACGGCTGGATAGTTACAACAATTTCGTAATTTTGGCATAATTTAAAGGGTCGGACGCTTAATAACGACAATAACTTCCTATGAACACACTACACCTAACCGTTGACAATTCTGCATTTTGGGCATTTTTAGCTTACTTAATTGCCATTTTTGCAATCGGCATTTACGCATCAAAATTCTCCTCGAAAGGTATTTCAGAATATTTTATTGGCGGGCGGCAATTAAATAAATATGTCGTGGCATTATCGGCTGTAGTTTCGGGGCGAAGTGCCTGGCTGTTGTTAGGCTTTTCTGCGATGGCATATAATATTGGTATTGCAGCATTTTGGGCAGCAATTGGTTATATTTTGATTGAACTTTGGATGTTTTTGTATTACGCTCCTAAGTTGCGAAAATTCAGTGAAGCACACGATGTGATTACCGTTCCTGATTTTTATGTGGCGAAGTTTGGCGACAAAAATAACGTTTTGCGTATCCTTACCGTTTTGGTGATTATCGTTTTTATGATTACTTACGTTTCTTCGCAATTCGTAGCTGGCGGCAAGGCTTTTTCTGCCAGTTTTGATATTTCCCAAACCCAAGGCATTCTGATTTCGGCAGCAATAATTTTACTTTATACTTTGACAGGCGGTTTTTTGGCGGTAAGTATGACAGACGTTGTCCAAGGGTTTTTTATGTTATTTTCGTTGGTCATTGTACCGATATTAGCGATTTGGAGTGCAGGCGGTTGGTCGTTCATTCATGCTGATTTGTTGCGACAGCGGCCCGATTTCTTTAATCCATTTTCCATCGCACTCGGTTCGATTTTAGGTTTTGTGGGCATCGGTTTGGGTTCGCTTGGCAGTCCGCACATTATGGTGCGTTATATGGCAATTAAAGATGCAGATTCGTTCAAAACCGTTGCGATTGTTGGTACTTTTTGGAATATAGTTATGGCGTTGGGAGCATTATTTGTCGGTTTTGCGGCACGAGTTTATTTCCCCAGCATCGGTGATTTTGTAGCTGGAGATGTGGAAAATGCGTTTCCGACTTTGGCCAAAACCATTTTAAACCCTACCCTATTTGGGATTGTTGTCGCTTCGATTTTTGCAGCAATAATGTCCACCGCAGATTCCCAATTATTGGTTGCCGCTTCGGGTTTAGTTCGGGATATTTATCAAAAAATTATTAAAAAAGATACAGAAATTCCATCCGAAAAATTAGTTTTGTATAGCCGTTTGAGCGTTTTGATAATGGTTATTCTTGCCTTACTTTTGGGCTTTATTGCAGAAAGGCAAATCTTTTGGTTGGTACTTTTTGCATGGGGCGGTTTAGGTGCTTCAATTGGCTCAACCGCCCTGTTAGCCTTATTTTGGGACGGAACGACTCGGCAAGGTGTTATTGCAGGAATTCTAACTGGAACAATTAGTATTTTTATTTGGAAAAATGTTCCAGTATTAAATAATTTGATTTACGAATTGATACCAACCTTCTTTTTAGCAATGTTAGTAACGATTCTGGTATCTAAATTTTCCCGCAAATCTCTCTGATTTTCGGAAATTTATTTTTTTATTAATAAAAAAAATCTGCGGAATCAGTGAAATCTGCAGGAGAAATTTCATTAAAACGTGATAGAAACGATAAAACAAACCGCCATCAATACGATAAATATTGAAGCGAAAGCGATACAAATTTTGACACAAAGCATCAACGATGATTTTGTGAAAGCAGTTGAAACCATTTTTAATTCAAAAGGGCGACTAATTGTCACTGGAATTGGTAAAAGTGCGATTGTCGGACAAAAAATCGTGGCGACTTTAAATTCGACAGGAACGCCCTCGATTTTCATGCACGCCGCCGATGCCATTCATGGCGATTTAGGAATTATACAACCCAATGATATAGTTTTATGCCTTTCCAAAAGTGGTGAAACGGCTGAAATCAAGGTATTAATTCCATTTATCAAAAACTTAGGAAATCCAATAATTGCGATTGCAAGTAACGAAAAATCATACCTTGCTCAGCAATCAAATTTCCTATTGCACACGCCTATCGAACAAGAAGCCGACCCAAATAATCTCGCTCCGACGACCAGCACGACCGCTCAAATGGTCATGGGCGATGCGGTTGCCACTTCACTTTTGGCACTTAAAGGTTTTACGCCAACCGATTTTGCAAAATTTCACCCAGGTGGTATGTTGGGCAAACAGATGTATTTGAGGGTCAGTGACTTATATCCAAACAATGCCTTGCCAAAAGTTAATTTAGAAACGCCTTTGCGGCAAATTATTTTGGAAATGACCAGCAAACGGCTCGGCATGACGGCAGTTGTAAACGCTGAAAATCAATTAATCGGCATCATCACTGATGGCGACTTACGCCGAATGTTGACGCAAAAAGGAGACGTTGCCCACCTTTTGGCGAAAGACATTATGACCGAAAATCCAGAGATGATTGATGCGAACGAGTTGGCGGTAAACGCCTTAGAATTGATGCGTAGAAAAAGTATTACGCAGCTGACTGTTTTGAAAAATAGCGAATATGTAGGCGTGATTCATTTACATGATTTGATTCGGGAAGGGTTGGTTTGAGGGTGAATTAGGAATAATAAATTATTTTTTCGCTCTGATGCAATAATTTATTTTTTATTTTATAAAAACGAAAATCATCTTTTAAATATTTGAAAGATGATTTTTATTTACGCCTAATTTATAATTCATCACCTCTTCCCTCCAAACATGTTGATAAAAACGTGATAAATTTCAGTAATTGAGCCTTCTCTGCCATGTTTCGCCACACCGATTTTGATACTTGATTTCTCACTAACTTCCGCTCTTTCTTTGAATGAAATAAGTGGATATTCGGCTAATAAGTTTATAAATTTTTAATATAATCACTCCCAATAATTATATCCTGAGGAAGTCCAACTCTCATAAAATATCTTGCAAAAGATTGAGATAAGTGTTCTTTATAAGGAGATAGTAATCTTAGCCTTTTTTCAAGTTTTCCAGCAACTTGTTTTAGGTTCTCAACGTGAATTCCATAAACATTTTTGAAATCTACCACTATAAAATCTTCCCAGTCTGCATGAGAAGGTTTATTTAACAAGTGATACCCGGGAAATATTCCTTTCCTTAAATTTTCTGTAGTCTTTGTTTTCGCCTTTACTGTCTTTCTATTATCTTCTGGCAATTGATTTATAAATTCCTTTAGAGATATATAAGGACACACTAATGTTATAGAAACTTTAGCGTTTTTTAAATCACATGACTGCGATAATATTATAGAATCTATTAACTCAATTTCTATATTAACTTCTACTCCTTCAGTTATAATCTCAGGAGGTTTGACTATTGGACATTCCGGCACAAAATCCCCCTGTTCGAGGTCATCAGAATTTTCAATAATATTATACCACGGATAATTATTCATAATAATTAATTCAAAAAAATAGGTTTTTTAATATATTTTACGCGCGAAATTTTTGCCTTCATTATGATTTTTTGACGAGGAATTACCCTGATACTAAAATCATAGTCCTCATTAAGATAGCTTTCATTATTCATTTCAACTTTCACTTCATCTTCATTTACATTTACACTCGTTATTATACTAGCAAAACGAAAATCATATAAATCTTCACTTAAAACAAAATAAGTATTTAAATATTCTTTTGAATCCATCACAAAACTATTAGTAACAGGAACGTTATATTCAGTATCAAACTGAATCGACGTTTGACTATTATTATCTAAATCAGTATTGAAAAGTATAGGTACAAACATAATAATTCTTATTTTATAAAAGATTCATAAAAAGAACCTTCTGTTATTTGTTTAAATAAAGAACTGGCTAAAGAATGAGATTCCGATAGCCATTTCGATATTTCTAAAATTTCAACTTTACTTAACTTATTTGATATTTTAATTTGCATTGCTATTCCATCTTCATTCTTGTTATTTTTACCTTTTCTCAGACTGATAGATAAATCTCCTACAGCTGTTTCGTAATAGTAGCCTAAGTTCAAATTTGTTGGAAACTTATCAGTTTCATAAAAATTTTGTGAGAAATTTAATTTTAAATTCTCACTTATAAAATCATAAGCATTTGCATTTTGAAAATTAAAAGAAAAAAAATCAATATATGTTAAAGAAGGTTGAATAAAATCATACTTTTTTAAATCTGAAAAAATTTCAAAAAGCGTTTTTAGTAACGTATTACTCAAGTCATTAAATTCTTCCCAAACGTACTTTTCTTCAATTGTATTCAAGGTTATTAAACCCGGACCTATTTGAATTAACGGGTATTCTTCTTGTGACCTAAACCTATATATTGGTCTATTATGTAAGAATTCTATAGGAAAATCTAAGGGTACTAAACGCTCTCTTTTAGGAAAGCTATCCTTTAATTTAGAATATAAATCACCGTGTAAATATTGAAATTTCTCTAAATCATTTTTATCTCTGATTTCCCATTTAAGTTCAAATATAACTTCTAATAATGGTGCTTTAGGTAATTTATTCATTTTAATACTTTTATTTAAAAAAATAATTCTAAGAAATTTAATTTTAATTTTTGATACAAACGCATAGAAAAACTAACAAATACAATATCCAAATTTACATCTTTTTTTCTAAAATTAATATATTCTAAACACAAAAAGCTTAATTTTAAATCACACCAATTCCACCACCGTCACCCCATTTCCACCAGCTTCATCGGCTTCATGTCGAATCATATTTACCTCTTTATATTCTCGTAATTTCTTTTTTACTGCTTTTCGCAAAACACCATCGCCCTTACCGTGAACGATTTTCAGCAAACTCGTATTCGTGATAATCGCCTTATCTATAAAATTTTGTACCATATCCAACGCCTCTTGATACCGCATTCCTCTGATGTCAATTTTCGACTCAAAACTTGCTCCATCTGAGATAATATCCGTTCGGACATTCTTCTCTCTTTGGATTTCCAACGGTTCTTCAGCATGTTGCAAATCCCGAATTTTTATCGTGACAGACATAATCCCCATCGTAATTACCGCAGATTTTTTGTTAATTGCTTCGACTTGAGCCGTTGCACCGCCAGTTTTTAGTTTGACAAAATCACCAACCTCAATCTCACCTTTTTTAACTTTTTTCGATTGCGGAAGGTATGGCTTTTCTTGTTTATAATAAATTTCCTCGACCAATTCCGTGACTTGTTCGGCTATTTCCGTACGTTTTTCACGAGTTTCGTGAACTAAGGTTTTCGCTTTTTCTAAATTTTGCGACTCCCGAATTTCCTTGACCAGGCGCTCCAACTCTTTTCCAGTTTGAGCAGTTTCCTGCAATGCTTTTTCTCGTGCATCGAGTTTCAACCGTTTGCGGCTAAACTCCAAATCTCGCTGCATTTGCTCATAAGTTTTGACCAATCGATTCAGCGTATCTTGTTTTCCTTTTAATGCTCTTAACTCTTCTTCTACTTCTTTTTTTTCTTTTTGCAAATCGACCAATAAATCCTCAACCGCCTGCGTGTTTTCGCCCGTTTTGTGTCGAGCATATTTTATAATTTCGGCGGGCAAACCACTTTTTTCTGCAATTTCGAACGCATACGAACTACCCGGTCGCCCGATTTTCATTTCGTAAGTTGGCGAAAGGGTTTCCCGATTGAAACGCATTGAACCGTTAATAATCCCTTTAGTTTTGAAAGCATAAACTTTCAAATTAGAATAATGCGTCGTGATTACGCCATAGACTTTTTTGTGCTGCAAATCCCTCAAAACCGCTTCCGCAATCGCTCCGCCCATTTTCGGATCCGTTCCAGAACCAAACTCATCAATCAATACCAACGTATTTTCATCCGCATTTTCCACGAATAATTTGGCATTGCGTAAGCGAGAAGAATACGTACTCAAATCATCTTCCAACGATTGTTGGTCGCCAATATCTGCAAAAAAGTGCTTGAAAATACCGACTTCCGAAGTCACTTCTGCCGTCACTAACATACCAGCCTGTGCCATTAATTGCAACAAACCAACCGACTTCATGGAAATAGATTTTCCTCCAGCATTCGGGCCACTCAACACCAAAATTCGGTTGTCATTATGAAAAGTCAAATCGAAAGGAATCGTTTTTTGTCCCGATTTATTATTTTTTAATAACAAAAGTGGATGAAATGCTTTTTGCCAATTGATGTTCGGTTTGTCCACCAATTTTGGCATTTGAGCCTTCATTTGACGGGCCAAAACGGCCTTCGATTGTACCACGTCATAGCGAATTAATACCGCCTGATAATTTCGTAAAACAACCGTATATGGTCGTAAAATTTCGGATAAAGCTCGCAGAATCCGATAAATTTCTCGGTTTTCCTCACTTTCTAAATTAAATAATTCATTATTAATATCAATAATCGCTTCGGGTTCGATAAAAACCGTTTTCCCAGTTGCAGATTCATCGTGAATAATTCCTCGAATTTTCCGTTTATGTTCCGCAGGGACGGACAATACCCGACGACCATTTCTAAAAGCTTCCAAGTTATCTGTCAAAAATCCTTTCGATTGATAATTATTAATAATCGAACGAAAGTTTTTGTCTAATTCCTTACGTTTACTAATTTTTCGTTTACGAATTCGCTCTAATTCTGGCGAAGCATTAGCTCGAATATCACCATTTTCATCAATCACCCGCACGATTTCTTTCTGCAAATCCGCATCAAAATGCACTCTTTTTATAATATTATGCAGTGTCGGATAATTTTCACGGAAAGTCGTTTTTGCAAAAAACTTAAAAATATCGGCAATTTGCAACAGTACAATATTGACCCGTTGCAAACCATCAATCGGCAAAACATAACCAGGAATATCCAACATTTTTAGATCTTCCATCAAATCCTCATAATTCCGCAACGGGAAATTATGACGTTCTTCGATAGTCGTTTTATACTCATTCACCTCTTTCAATAAGCGGCTAATCGTTGCAATATCTGAATAAATTGCTTGATTTCTAATTGCTTCTTGTCCCAACTCACCCAAACAATTCTCTACTAAAAGCTCTAATACTTTATCAAATTCTAACTTTTGGTACAAATCGTCTGGCACTAATTTTATATCACTCATTTTGATTATTAATTCGTTGACTGGTTAATTTATTGACTCGCTTCTCCGATTTTTTATCGGGATTAATTAGTAAAAAACTGTTTATTTATCAATTTTTCCAAAAATACAAAACGGTGAACGAAAACCCATAGTTTTCATTCACCGCTACTAAACCGTAATTTTTATAAATTAGTTTATTGGTATCTCCTACATTTACTAAAAAATAGTTCGCCGTAAAGTTAGCGAGAATATTCCTACTTGTACACCTTCCAAATCAATAACTATGGCTTCCATCTCATCGAAATAATTAATATTACAATTTGAATCACTTAGGGAATTTCAAAATAAAAGTCGTCCCCTGCCCTATTTCCGATTCCAAATCAATCGTTCCATTATGCAATTCCATGATTTTCTTACAAGTCGTCAAACCTATTCCTGAGCCTTCGTATTGCTCATTGAAACGTTGAAAAAGCTGAAAAACTTTCGCTTGATTTTCAGACGCGATACCTATGCCATTATCGGTAATTTTAAAAATATTTTCTTTACCTGTACTTTCAGCAGTTATTGTGATTTCGGGGCGTACATTTAATCGTTGAAACTTAATACCATTGGCAATCAAGTTTTGAAAAATCTGCTCAATTAATGACTTCTGCCCTTTGATTTGAGGTAAATCATTTACGATGCGAACAATCGCATTATTTTCTTCAATTCTTAATTGTAAATTTTTCTGAACCGTTGCTAATACCTCATTTGTATTCAAATATTCCATATTCTCAATATAAATACGATTAGTCGAATAATTCAACATATCGTCTAACATACGGCTCATTCGTTGTGCGGCATCAATGATATAATCAATATATTCTTGACTGGATTCGTTAAGATTTTTATTTCTTCGCTTTAATAATTGAGAAAAACTACTCATCATTCGGAGCGGCTCTTTTAAATCATGTGAAGCCATACTTGTAAAAGAATTCAAATCTTGATTCGCTAACTTTAATCGATTTTGAGCCATCAGTAACTCATCATTATGGGCCTTCGCTTCCTCATTAAGTTGCTTCAATTTTTGATTCGCAGATTGCTTTTGCTGAATAGTGTAGAAACTCAACCCACCTAAAGCGACTAAAAATAAAATAATACCTAAATAAAGTGACCGTTTTGTTTTTTCTTTATCCAATAAAGCCTGTTGACTTGCCAATTCCAGTTCGTGTTGTTCCGTATTATACCTTCTATTCAAATTATTGATAGCGTCTCTATTCCTTTGAGAAAAAATAGTATCTTTTATTTCTTGATACTGTCTAAAACAAATAACGGCATCTTTATAATTTCCTGTCAATTCATAAGATTCTGATAGAATTCGACAAGCCTCTTTTTTTAAGGATAATGCGTCTATATTATCCAAAAAGCTCAATCCTTGTTTTGCATTATCAATAGCTTTATTATAATTTTTTTGCTCTTTGTAAATATTCGCTATTACAATTAAAGCATTTGCAATATCTGTATTTGAATTTGTTTTTCGATTAATTCCCAAGCCACGTTGAGCATAATTTAAGGCTTTATCATAATCTCGAAATGCGTTAAGATAAATATCAGCGATATTTATCAAGGAACTTGCCTCGCCTGGCAAATCACCGATTTCCTCTCGAATATCCAAGGCTTCTTGCTGTGCTTTTAAGGCTTGACTATATTTTTTCTGTTCACCGTATAGATTGCCTATATTATTTAAAATAGTAGCCGCATTTCTTTTATTATTATTTTTTCGATGTATCGCTAAGACTTCTTTATAATATTTAAGCGCGATTTCATAATTTTTCTGTTCTTTGTAAACCAACCCAATATTTCCCAATACTAAAGTCCTATCCGCCTCCAAATTATGGATTTTACAAAGGTTCAGTGCCTTTTCATAAATTTTGATAGCTTTATCGTGTTTCCCTTCTCGCCGATAAATATTCGCTTTATTATTACTCACAAGCACCCAAGTATGATAATCATTTTGGTTTTCTGCGATTTTCAAACTTTGATTATAGACTTCGATTGCCTTGACGTAATCGCCCATATTTTTATAAATACTGCCCTCTACATTTAGAGATGCTGCTAATTCCTTCTGTAAGGACTTATTTCTACTCAAAATCACTTTGCTCATTTCGATGTATTCCAAGGCTTTTTCATAATTCCCTTTAAAATATTCGATGACCGCTAATTGATAAATTGCAGCATTTTCACCCTTAGAAAAACCTAATTTCTCAGAGAGAGAAAGTGCTTTTTTGGCATAAATGTATGCCGAATCAGGATAATTAGAGCGGAGTATATTCGTAATTTTGATCAATGTATTTACCGTATTGGTATCTTTTTTTTCAGTCTGAATAGTTTGTAACAAGCTATCCACCCCATTTGCTTTAGTCGCATACGGGGACGATATTAATACTAAAAACATTAAATAATATAGCGGTTTCATATAGGAGAGCGATGATAAACCAAGAAAGATTTTTTATGATAAAAGGCAATAATTGAAAAGAGTTAGAGAGATGGACTTTTTGAAAGTCAATCTTGCTTTTCACTCTTTAAATAGAGAATTATCTCGGAAATTTAAGAAAAACGGTTGTTCCTTTATTAATTACAGATTCTAACCGAATTTCACCATTCATAACATTCATTATTTTTTTACAGACGGCTAACCCAATTCCACTATTTTTATAGTCATCTTCAGGACTAACTGTTTCGAAAATCTCTAAGACTTTTTCCATATTTTTGGTTGCAATACCTATGCCATTGTCTTTTATTGAAATAATATTATAATTGCTCTTTTCGTCATATTGAACTACAATCTGAGCAATATCATTATGATTGAATTTGATCGCATTTTCTAATATATTTTGGAACAAACAAGTGAACATTGCCCTATCCACATCTAATACAGGAAGCAAATTAGTCGTTATACCAATCTGATTATCAACATATTGTATATTCAAATTCATAATAGCATCCTTCAGACATTCCTGAATATCAACAGATTCAAGTTTGATATACTTTGCATCTATTTTGGCGTATTCTTCTAATTTCTTTACTACTTTAAATAAATAATTTGATGATTCTGTTGCAACATTGAAGTAGTTTCGCAGCTCTTCGTTTAAGGTTCCTGTCTGTTTTTGAGTTAACAACTCTTCAGATTGATTGAGATTATTCAATGGTCTTTTAATCTCTTCTGTGATTTTTTGAACGAAATCCTCTAACGATTGATTTTTATTCTTTAGGAGTTCAATCTCTTGATTCCTCCATTCTGCAAAATATTGATTTTCAACTTCCTTTATTGCTTTTGTCCTTTCCAAACCAAAAAGTTCACGCTCCAAATACTGAGCTTTCAAAATATGAAGATAGGCTTTTTTGTAATCACCCAACACTGCATATTCCTTTGAAAGATTTTTATTATTAAAAAAAATAAATCGAGTATCTTGAATATCAACAGCTATTTTTAATGAATTTTCATAATATTCAATCGCCTTTTCAGGATCATTTTTATACATCATTGCCATATTGAATAACAACTGCATTTCACCCAACTTATCGTTAATCATTTTACACAGTCGCAACGATATATCGTAATATGATCTTGCCTTTTCGTTTTTTTCATTTCTATAATTAATGATTGCTAAGTTTTGATAAATCAAACTTTGCATTTTGGTATTTCCTCCATTTTCCCTATCAAAGTTCAAAGCCTTATTAAAATAAAGCTCTGCTGATACCAAATTATTTTGATAAATATAACTGCTACCAATATTAGAATACAAACCCGTAATTTGGTACGGATTGCCTAACTCTTCCCAAATACTCGCTGATTTGAGGTAATTTTCTAACGAAGGTTGATAATCTTGTTGAGCAGCGTAAATTAAGCCCAAAACGTGATAAGTCACCGCTTCCCAGCCGTCTAAGAGGCTATTGTTTTTATAATTTCTAAGGTTATTAATACAAATATCAAACGCCTCGTTGTACTTTCCTTTGCGGTAATGAATCTTTGCTTCTTGTGCGTTGGTGTAAGGTTCGTAAATGTCTAAATCAAGGTATTTTTGAGTTTCTTTAGAATAAGTCAAATAATCATATGCTTGATCATATTCACCTTGATTTGTCAATATTTCAATCAAATTTCGGCATGTAATAATGAACGGTTCTTGCTTATCAGTCAAAGCGTCTAAGGCTTGATAACAGTATAATTGAGCCTTTCGAAAATCGCCGTGTTGGATTTCTTCCGTTGCAAACACATTATAAGCAAAACCTAAAGTTTCCTCATTCCGATTTTGCAAACTCAAATCCAATAATTCCTGTGCGTAATCTTTCGCAATATTAGGCTTATTGAATTGGAAATGCTGAATTAATGCCCGTAAAAGTTTAATCCGTTCAGAAGGAACTCGAACGATATTTAGTCGAGTAAGCAAACTTTGAATTTCCCTATTTTCCTGTAAGACAAGCTTCGTATAATTCATTTTATTTTGCGGTTTCACTTTTCACAGTTCATTAATACGGGAATTTATATTCCCACCACTCTTAACTAAAAGATGCTAAACTGGTCACTTTAATTGGGAGCGGTTCAGCATACGTATCCCAAAACCTCAATGATAAATTGATTCTTTGATACCGAGTACTCGGTACGAAAGCGAGCAGGTCACTTGAAGCCACCTGCTCAATATTTTCAAAGTGTTATTCATACCTGAATTTATGAAGTTTACGGACTCTGTCAGAAAACCGATAAATTCTAACATTGACATCAGTTTTAGCAAAAAAAACCATGAAGATTATCTTGCAAATTTTCGCTGACGAAGGTAGTTAAACAACAAACCAAAAACAACCAAAAACACCAAAGGAATTAAAATATTTATAACCTGCCATTTGATTTTTTCCTCTTGAATCTTGGCTTTATCCAACAATCGTAACTTCACTTCTTTCATTCGTGCGACTGTAATACCCTCATCATCTAACATATAATCAATCGTATTCAATAAGAAATTTTTATTAGCAAACTGATATTTTACGAAAGGATTATAACCCAAAGGTTGATACGTATTGTTACGATAATCTACGATATTTTTAGCAATATCGCCATCTGCAACGACCAAAACCTTCGCTCCGGGGTCAGCTTTTTCTTTAAACGGTCGCCCTAAACGCTTCAAACCCTCCAACATTTCAGGTGCAACAATACCTTTGAAAGCCGATGGGAATTGACCTTCTAACAACACGCCCAGCGGTAATTTTCCTTTATTAAATTTTGCCGCTTCAGGCGGATATTTTAATATTTCAAACGACACACGAACGGGCGACCGCTGGATAAAACTACGTTCGGACGTTGTTAATAAAATCGTTTTCTTTATTTTTTCAATCGTCTGAATCGTATCAATCGTTGTTGGAAAAAATAAATTGATACGGTCAATATTTTTCACAATCGGATGATTATCCGTTCCGTCAACCATCGGGTGATAGTACCAGTCAAACAGCTGAACCTGCGGTTTTCCACCTTCCGAACCAATGACTTGTGGCACTTTCGTACATTGCAAATCCAATGCTAAAGTCGTATTCATTCGCACGCCATATTTGAATAACATATTATCCAAATTCAATTGCGTATCATACGGAACATAACCTTCTCTCCCTCTTAACGAATCCAAATCGACATTCAAAACATCCAATAAAAATAGGACATTTCCACCATTCATAATATATTGGTCAATAATGAACTTGTGTTTATCTGGAATCGCAACCAACGGACGAGCCATAATCACAACATCGATTTTCGGATCAATCGAAATCAAACTATCCAAATTCGTACTTTCAATTTCGTAGTATAATTTCAATGTATTTTGCAAATCTGCACGTTCAAAAGGCGATAATTCGCCGTGTCCATTAATAAACAAAACGTAAGGTCTTTCGACGTTTTTCAAGCCTTTGAAACCATTTGCAAAAGCGTATTCCAAAAGATTAATCGAATTTTCTAACAAGACCTCCTCTGGCATTGCGGCAGGTGCATCATTTTGAAGTAAGCTCACCGAAGTCACTCTATCACCGTAGCGAATTGCCGCAAACGGGAAAATCGCTTTGGCAGAAAGTTCCTCTTTATCCATCGTCATTTTTGGTATAACACCAATGGATTTCAACTTTTCACGCATTTGATTAATCTCATCGACCGTGCCTTCGTTCGGGTTTACAAATTGATAATCAATATTAGAATTCATCGACCGAAATTGGTCTAAAAGCATCGTTGTTGCTTCTTGCAATTGCCGATAATTCGCAGGAATATTATTTCCTGTAAGGTAAATATCAATCAAAATTTTATCGTCCAAAGATTTTACCATATCCTTTGTCGGCTGCGTAATCGAATAGCGCTTATCTTCCGTCAAATCGAAATAACCAAAAAACGATCGCCCAATAATATTAATAAATATAAGAATACCAATCAAAATTATAAACCGAATAATTGACTGTGTTTTTTTGTTTTGCATTAAATTTAGATTTTAGATGTTAGACTTTAGATTTTAGATTTTAGATTTTACGTGTGAACGGTCAAACCCGTAACTCGTAACTCACAACCCGAATCACCAGCTTCTTCGCTCTAACATCAACTTCGTCAAACCAATAAAAATGATAATAATCGATGAGAAATAAATGAAATCTCTCGTATCCAAAACCCCTCGACTGATGGATTTGTAATGGTAATCAATGCCAAACATTTCCACGATGTAATCAATCGTTCCAACGAAAGCAGGAAAATTACTTAAAAAAGAAAATCCCAAATAAAAGAAGAAACAAAGGAAAACGCCCAAAACGAAAGCGACGATTTGATTGGTCGTAATCGAAGAGGCAAAAATACCAATCGCTACGAAAACTGCTCCCAAAAAGAACAAGCCAAAATAGGAACCCCAAACCGCTCCAGAGTCAATGTTACCAACAGGTGAACCCAATTTGTGAATCGTCCAAAAATAAATAAACGTCGGAACAATAGCGAAGAAAACCAAACTCAAACTGGCGAAATATTTACCCAAAATAATATCCAAATCCGTAATCGGACGAGTCGCCAAAAACTCAATCGTTCCCGTCTGCTGTTCTTCCGCAAATGTCCGCATCGTAATCGCAGGAATGAGAAACATCAAGATATTTGGTGCAAAAGCAAACAAATAATCTAAGGACGCATAGCCCGAGTCAAGCAAATTCGTATCGGGAAAAACCCAAAGGAATAAACCCAACGTAACCAAAAATACACCGATGACAATGTAGCCAATCAATGAACTGAAAAATGTATTAACTTCCTTTTTAAATATACTTAGCATGGTTTGGTATTTGGTATTTGTGATTCGGTACTCGAGATTTCGGTATTTATGATTCGATATTCGGTGTTTTCATAATTATTAAACACGTTATTGCGCATCTGCCGAATAACAAACGCCGAATAACAAGTCCCGAAACCCCTAATTGCCAATCACAAAATACGGATGTCTATCATTATAAATCAACATCATTTTATACAATTTTTGATTTGCTTCCTTTTCAGATAAGTCGTTGATTGTATTCACAAGTTGAGCATCATTTTTAATCCAATCTTTAAAAATAGCGATATCTAAATCTTCGACGATTCCCGTTGAAAAATCCATCATTTTTTCTTTTTCAATCGGTTCTTTATTATCAATATTTTGCACCCAAATAGGTTTCTGTGTTTTCGGGTCGTAAATCGTCATTGGCACAGAACGCATTTCGTAAGAATCATATTCAAAATAGCAGATTTTTCCTCGTGTGCGTAAGCCAACAAACTGAACTTCATGTACCATCGTGTCCGCAACTCGAATGTACGGAACGCCATCGACACAAATCCCCCAAAAGTCAGTATTAGTAAGGTTGCCAACTAAGTTACCCAACGAATCCACAAGGTTTAAATACTCAAATCGAACGACATTTTTGTCTCGATTAATGTGTGCAGAAGCCTTCACTTCCTGCCAATTATAATTCGGTTGATTATTTTGTAAATCATTAATGGTCAAATAAACACCATTATTAAATTCAAAATTATTCGTCAATTGAACCGAATCTTGAGCAGAAACGACAACGGTAAAACTCCAAAATAATAATAAAAACAACTGTCTTTTCATGTATAAATTTGCATTTTACAGCACACAATTTACGTCAAACGACTACCGATTACCGAACTCTCCCCAGAGGTTTCCCCGAGAAAATCGGGGTGGACTGGGATAAGCTGGGACAACCTGAAAACTGCCTACTGCCTATTTCGTCAACTCTTGGAAAACATTTTCGATGCTATGCGTTTCTCTCCGCATTTCCAAAAGCGTTAATCTATTCTGAACTGCGAAATGAAAGACTTTGCTGCGTACATCGGCTTTTTTACTCCCCAAAAGTTCCCAACGATTCTTATCCAAAGCCTTCACCGTTTTCACGCCTTCAATCTTTTCTAATTGAGCTTTGGTAGTCGTTTCAGCAAATTCCACCGTGACCATAATACCACCCGTAACCCGTTCTTTCAAGTGTTCAATCGTATCGTTAGCGACCATTTTTCCTTTATTAATAATCACCACACGGTCACAAATTGCTTGCACTTCTTGCATAATATGCGTTGAAAAAATAACGGTTTTTTCTTCGCCTAATTTTTTTATCAATGCTCGAATTTCGACCAATTGATTCGGGTCAAGTCCCGAAGTTGGTTCGTCCAAAATCAACACTTCAGGATTGTGCAACATCGCCTGAGCCAAACCCACACGCTGTTTATAACCTTTTGATAAAGAGTCAATTAGCTTATTTTGCTCTTCTCCCAAACCCGTCATTTCAATCATTTCCGCAATACGTGCTTGTTTATTTGGAATCTTATGCAAATTCGCTACAAAATTCAAATATTCCTTCACATACATATCCTTATACAACGGATTTTTTTCGGGCAAATAACCGATTCGTCTTTGCACTTCCAACGGAGCGTCAGCAGTATTAAAACCACAAACGACCGTGCTACCTTCCGATTGCGGAATAAAACCCGTGATAATTTTCATCGTCGTTGATTTTCCTGCACCATTCGGGCCTAAAAAACCCAAAACTTCGCCTTTTTTCGCCTTAAACGAAATATTATCAACTGCACGTTGTTCGCCGTATATTTTAACTAAATTATTGACTTCTACTGACATATTATTGCGTAATTAATCAAAATTAAAATTGACACTTAAAATCAAAAAAACGCAGTTGTATCAATGCGTTTCATTTTGAAATCGTCCATCTTATTAAATCGTCCCATTTATGATTAAACCGTTTCCGATTCGAACTTTTCAAACTATCAAACAAATTAACAATCAATTTATTTTTTTAGAAAGGCAAAATTAGTAAAATCATTTTTTCTAAGGGTAGAAATACTGGATTAGTTGATTGGTTAATTAATTGGTTCGTCAAAAAACCAAACCTTAAAATCTCAAACCTCCCGCATCTGACCGTACCTTATATATTCGCAAAAAAATGATATTTATATATTAAAATCTTATTTTGCTATTTTAATTTGACTTGAAATAGCTTATCTTTGCAGAAATTTTTAATAAAATATTCTGATTACTTCTTATGTATTTTTAGAATATTCAATTATTCACTGTTTAAGTTTTTTTAAAATTTTAAAAAAAATCAATAAACTAATAAGAGCTATGATGACAATGAGAGAGAAAACAAAATACTCTGATGAAGAATTAGTAGAATTCAAAATACTTATCAGCAGTAAGTTGAAAAAAGCACAGGAAGAGTTGCAATTATATATGTCTCAACTGAATGATCGTGCAGATAATGACGAAAGTAAAGCAAAGGGTTTGGAAGATGGTATCGGAACGGTTGAATTAGAACGCATGAATACCTTGGCTGCTCGCCAAAAAAAGTACATCCAACATTTAGAAAATGCGTTGATTCGCATTGAAAATAAGGTTTATGGAATTTGTAGAGAGTCCGGGAAATTGATTCAAAAAGAAAGATTAATGGCTGTTCCTCATGCTACGTTGAGCATTGCAGCGAAAGAATCAAGAGTGCCTATTTATAGAAATAGAAATCGTTGATTCTTGGGAAATTATTAATCTTATTTTTTTTGGTAAAATAAAGAAAGCGGCATTCAGATTTAATACTGAATGCCGCTTTTTTTTATTTCGTATGAATCTAACCCTTACACTCAATCAAAGTAAGGGCGTGAATTATCATCATTAGAACGCCCTAATCTCAAAAAATCTACTGCACCTGAATATCAAATTCCATTCTCGCCTGAATCCCTTTCATTTGACGAATTTCTTTGATTTTTTCGTAATATGGATATAATTCGCCCATTTCTTCTTTGATTAAAGCACGACTTGCTTTTGCCGTTTTATCGTCACTTTTGCCTGTGAATTCTTCAATTAATTGTTGCAAAGGCTCTTTGATTGTTGGATATTCTGACACTCGATATTTTTCTAAATCCGCTAATTTTGCTGCTGCCGCAATCGCTCTATCCAAATCACCGTAAGCATCAATTAAACCAATTTCCAACGCTCTTTGACCAGTCCAAACTCGACCTTGTGCAATTTTGTGAACTGCAGCAGTATCCATATTTCGACCCTCTGCGACACGACCTAAGAACAAATAATAAAACTCTTCGACGCTTTGCTGAATGATTTTACCTTCCTCTTCATTGACGTCATAAAACGGTGTAATTCCCGTAGAGAATTTGCCCGTTTTCACCGTATCAACCGTGATTCCGATTTTATCTCTCATAAAATCTTCCAAACTCGGAATCGTTCCAAACACACCGATAGAACCCGTAATCGTATTTTTTTCTGCAAAGATACTATCTGCCAAACAAGCGATATAATAACCGCCAGAAGCCGCCACATCACCCATCGAAACGATAATCGGAATGCCTTGATCTTGTGCTAATTGTAATTCTCTCCAGATTTTTTCAGAAGCAAAACCACTGCCACCACCAGAATTGACCCGCAAAACAATCGCTTTTACTTTTTTATCTTGACGAATTTCACGAATGATTTTTGAATATTTGTCACCACCGATTTCACCATTTTCACCCTCACCATCTACGATAGTTCCTTCGGCATAAATCACCGCAATTTTACTTTTCTCTCGTAAATTCATTGATTTCGGATTCGCTTTTGCGTAAGCAGATAACGACATTACAGGAATATCCTCATCTTCATCAAAACCGATTTTTTCTTTCAAATAATCAATAATTTCGTCTTTGTACATTTTTTTATCAACGAATTTATATTTCACGGCATCGTCTGCATCTCGCAACGCATAATCATTCGCTAACTGACGCAATTCGGCTACCGAAATTTTTCTTGATTTAGAAATATCTTCCAACATCACACCGTATAATTGCTCGATATATTCCCGAACTTGCAAACGACTCGCATCACTCATATTCGTTCTTCTAAACGGCTCAGTTGCCGATTTGAAATCCCCGACATAAAACACTTGCATATCAATTCCCAAACGATCTAACATATCTTTGAAGAACAAAACCGTTCCCGAAAGCCCTCTAAACTCAACCCCTCCAATCGGATTTATAAAAATCTCATCTGCCACAGAAGCTAAATAATAAGACTTTTGAGAATAATTATCGCCATAAGCAATAATGAATTTACCATCTACATTATTTTTAAAGTCTTCCAACGCTCGACGAATCACCGAAAGCGATGCAAAACCAACTTGCGGCTCTGCCAAATCCAAATAAATTCCTTTAATATCATCGTCCGTTTTTGCGGTTTCGATTGCGTCAAGCATATCGTGCAAACCGATAACATCTTCCGTATCAAAGGAATACGGGTTCATCGCTACATTATTCGTTCGTTCCGGAATCAAATCACTTAGCGTAATTTTCAATATCGTATTCGGTTTAGCTTCCTCCGTACTTGACGATTTACTCGCCATTCGACCTGCCCAAACGCCACCAATACCTATTACCAAGACAAAAAATAAGAACATCCCCAGACATGAGGCGAACATAAATTTAAAAAACTGTTTCATATTTCTTCGATTTTTTTTAATTTCAAAATGTAGTTATAAAAAGTATTTTCGTATTTTGATTTTCTAATCTCAACACCTTACAACCAAAATACCCTAATATTCTTTTCAACTCCGCAAAAGTCGCAAAGTCCTTATGAGAACAATCATTTTTTAGATAAATGTTAAGGAAATGACGATTGTTATCTGATTCATTGTTCGATTGCTTTCCGAAAACATTACTAATCAGGTGAATTCATGCCCTCACTTTAAAGGAGGGTATGAATTCACCTCTTTTAAAACAAGAAACCTCCAAATTTTTAAAAACTTGAAGGATTTTTGAAATTCATAATCCTGTCTATCGAACAAAACCATAAAAATTACGGCTACTGCACTTGCTCAAAAGTTCTTGATATTTTTTTTTGAGTATTTTTTAGTTTTGGACTTGAATATTGGACATTTGACTCAAAGGCACCCGTCCAATTACCAATCTTTTGACTATCAAAAACTTTTGATTTGTTGCACTGCCTACATAAAGTTAGTATTGATAATCAATTGTTTATGAGTAGTTAAATTTCAAATTATTACGAAACCGTCTATCATCCATCGTTTGAAATCACCCTTGATTCTTAATCAAATCACCAACATGAGCGTGCAACGCTTCAACAGTTTTTTCATGAAAAAACGGGTAAATTCGTTTATCTCGAAATTTTGAATCACTCTTATAGTACGTGTCGTGCGTAACTTCTGTCCGTCCATTTTCTTCTTTCAATATAATAATCTGAGTGCCTTGCGACTTGCCATATTCCATATAACAGAACTGCAAACGTTTCGTTTTTTCATCAATACTAATCAATTCGTGGGCAATATTTAATTTAAAAATTCCACCCATATATCGTAAACTGAGAAACTGAATTTGTCCCTCTTCCAAATGATCAAAAGTTTCATCTTGATAAAATAATTGACCATTATTTCGAGCATAAGCGAACCCAAAACTGGTGAATTTTCCTTGCCACATTTTCGATGGACTCATCGTATTATAAGCCTTCCAAACCGAATCAATCGGCGCATCAATAAAAGTCGTGTATGTGTGACGATAATATGTAGAATCGTTAACATTAGGACAAGTCGGCACTAATTTCCTCAAATTATCCGCCAAAAATAACTTCGTTGATAACAACGATTTTTTTAATTTTCTTTGACTGATTCGCTCTAAATTGACTTCCGAATCTTGTGCTATCGCAACAGAATAGAATCCCATTACAAGCAGAATAGTTATTATGTGTTTCAAAGATTTATGTTGATTTTATAATTAAAATACGACAACAATATTAAGAAATTATTAAATGTAATACCAGCTTTTGAGTTAAAAATTAGGAATAAGGAGCAAGAAATAAATAATCGGCTCACTATGACGAAGTTATTTTTTTCGGGTCTTTGACAATTTCTGCAAATCTTATAAATTTATGTATAAATAGCACTTTGGAAGTACTGAAAATAGCGAGTTAGTGAGCAGGTGACTTAAAGTCACCTGCTCACTTTTGCAGAAATTGTCAGAGAACCTTTCTTTCTTGCTCTCGTATAACTTATTAAACACCATACCGCCAGCAAAAACGGCTTCCAGAGGAAGCCGTTTTAATAAAAAAAATATTGGGAAGAATTACGTCAGAGCGTAAAATAATTCATAATTCATATTAAGCGTATTGCAAAACCAACTCTTTCAACGCTTCAATCCATTTCGGGTGTGCGTTCAAGCCTTCCACCAATTGCAATTTCTCACCGCCAAACTCCTCGAACTCTTCTTGATACTCCTCGCCTATCTCAATCGTCGTTTCCAAGCAATCCGCCACAAACGCAGGACAGAATACCAAAACTCGTTTTTTTCCAGCTTTCGCCAATTCCTCAATCACATCACTCGTGTAAGGTTGAAGCCAAGGATCACGCCCCAAACGGGATTGAAAAACAACGTCATATCGCTCTTTCGGAATCTTTAGCCTTTCGGCAATAGCCCGAGTCGTTGCGAAGCAATTAGCACGATAACAATGCTGATTCGTTGCCGTAATGGTGTTACAACATTCGCCCAATTTACAATGGTTAAAGTCGTCTCCTTTTTTGATTTGACGAACCGGAATCCCGTGAAAACTGAACAAAACATGGTCATAACTTTCCATATCATATTGATTCGCTCTCGCTTCAAAAACGTCAATCATCGGCTCAAAATCAAAGTAAGAATGAATCATTTTGATGCCAGGAATTCCCTGACGTTTACTCAATAATCGCATTACTTCTTGATGCACCGAACCAACGCAAGCAGAAGAATATTGTGGGAACAAAGGCACAACAATTATTTCCGTCACTTTCGCCTCGATCATTGCATCAATCGCCACATCAATCGAAGGATTTTGATAACGCATCGCCAATCTGACAATAAAATCATCACCCAAAAGCGCTTGTACACCGTCTTGCACTTTGTAACCAAAAATCTTTAAAGGCGAACCTTCGGGAGTCCAAAGTTTGCGATATTCTTTTGCAGACTTTCCCGACCGAAACGGAGCAATAACACCTCGTACCAATAAGTTTCGAGCAATCGGATTGATATCAATGACTCGAGGATCTAACAAAAACTGTTTTAAATAACGATATACCGCACCTCTTGTCGGTGCATCTGGTGTTCCCAAATTCACTAACAAAACTCCTTTTTTTCCTTTTACTGCCATTTTTTGATTCTTTTTCAACCTTTTTGAGGTTTTGAAATGCGAAACCTCAGATTGCACTGATTTTCTTATAAAATATTTGTTGCTCTACTTTTTCTAAAAATAAGAAAAATTCGAGCTACAAATATTAAAAATTCTTTTTTAAAAAGTATTACAAAAACGAAACAAAACAACATCAAGCTATTATAATTTCCGAATCACGAATTTACGCCCACCGTCTAATATTCACCATTGCGCGCGGATAATTACCCCCAATTTTGACCTTCACTTCTGTCTGTTCCGCAAAAGAAAGCTTATCAGGACGATGGATTTTATCTGCTGAAATATTCTGCAGTTTGGGTAGCCAAAGCTTGACATAATCTCCATTCGGATCATAATTTTTAGCTTGGGATAAAATATTAAAATACCGATCTTCTCGTGGATCGCTGCCTACACCTGCGATATAGTTCCAATTACCGTAGTTACTTGCAGGATCGTAGTCAATCAATACCGATTCGAAATATTCCGCCCCCATTTGCCAATTAATTCTTAAATCATTGATCAGAAAGCTGGCTACATTTTGCCGTCCTCGATTCGACATAAAACCTGTCAAATTCAACTCCTTCATATTTGCATCAATGAACGGAACACCAGTTTCGCCGTTCGCCCAAAGATCAAATATTTTCTCATTCTCAATCCAATTAGGGTTGACTTCCCCTTTTGGCCCCCCTTTCTGAAATATCTTCTCGCCGTGTTTTTTCGCTGTCAAGCGGAAGAAATCACGCCAAAGTACTTCAAAAATCATCCAATAAGTTGATTTATTTTTCTTGCGTTCGCTTTCGTATTTTTTCACTTCGTGATAAATCATTTTTGGCGACAAACAACCTTGTGCCAACCACGGTGAGAACTTTGAAGAATATTCACCACCAATTAATCCATTTCGAGTTTCTTTATAATTTTTAATCAAATCGGTATCCCAAAGATAATATTTCAGGCGTTCCAACGCAGCAGTTTCACCACCCTTAAAGTCCAAAACAGCTCTTTTATCCACTTCAAACTCCTCATGTCCTAAATCCTCTAAAGTCGGTATTTCGCCTTTGTCGTACTGGAAAGTCCAATATTTGAAAGTATCAGGCGTAGGCAGTAAATCACGAATCGGGACAAATTTTTCTACTTCCTTTCTGAAAGCCGTAAAAACATCTGGCGTGTGTGAAACTGGAAACGGCAAATCTTGTGTATAATATAACATTTTACCACGATAATAGTACAACTCTCGTCCAATCGCCCAAAGACGTTTTTCGAGCTCATCTTGTACCAAAATCTCGTCTTTCGTTCGTTCAATATTACAAAAGACCCAAGCCGCATTAATATCGTCAGCTAATTTCGGAACAATTTCTTCTGGTTTACCAACTTTCACGATTAAATCAATTCCCTTTTCTTGAAAAGAATTGCGTAAATCCGCTACACTTTCGAGAATGAATTTCGCTCTAAACTTCCCTGTTTTTGGAAAACCAAACTCAGTTTTATCCAAAAACTGTCGTTCATCAAATACAAAAATCGGTACAATTTCGTCACCTCTTTTTATCGCTTCATTTAACGCCTCGTTATCATGAAGCCGCAAATCTTGACGAAACCAAACTACTACTCTGCGAGAAACTTTCATAAAATTTGATTTTACAGTTGTTATAATTTGTTCTTACAACAAAGGAAAGGATTGAAGGTTGAAAGAATATTTACAATTTTCAGAAAAAAGTGAAAGTTGCATAGCTTGCTATTTTTAAATACTATTTCATGGTATTCTGCACCGACGACTTTGGTCGCCAATACATTAAAAACGCCTTATTGCAAAAGTGCAATAAGGCGTTTGAAAAACTATGAAACTATGAAATCTCCGATTTTTCGGAGCGGATAACGAAATTATCTTTTGATGATTCGCTGTGAATAAATTCTGTCATTCGTTTTGATTTTAATCAAAAAAATCCCTGCTGGCAAAGAACTCAAATCAACAATATTATCTTCTGCATTTTCAGACTTGAATAATCTTTTTTCAATTAACAAACTATCCGTTAAATCATAAACAGCGACACCAAAACCTTGTCCGATTAACACATTTACATCTACATTCATCCAGTCCAAAACATACATTGGTGTAATTCTATATTGATAATTATCGACCTTTTGATTATTTGCTTCCGCTTGTTCTCTGTTATCTTTATTCGGTTGAATATTATCTTGTTTAGGAGCTTTTACCGGTAATTCGTTAAAATACGCATTCAAAAAAGCCGCATTATTACATTCCATTGCCGTTATCAATGCCTTCGGATGTGATTTTATTATCACATCGCCACTCATTATATCAATGACGTATAGACTACTTTTACGGTTTTTATCCGTTCCCGAAAAGAAATATAAACCTTCCTTTTGTTCAAATGACGAACCGCCAAGACTTACGCCGCCTAAATCCATCATCGGGGAAATAATAACCGGACGAGCTTCCGAAGGAATAATTTCGATAAAGAAAAACTGCTCTGTATTTGTACGTTTGCGGCACAGACCATATAATTTACTATCTTGAACATCGTATTGCAATTCATAAAAATAAAATCCTTCAATTGCTGAACTGGATAAAATTTGATGATTGATAATATCAATGACGTAAAGGCGGTCGGTATAATTCTTATCCGTCCCTGCGAAAATATAAAAACTATTATTAGAATCAAAAGCCGTAACGCCTAACGAAACCGATTTAATTTCGGGCAAATCAAAAACTGAAGTAACAATATTACCATCAACCTTAATGATTTCTAAACCCTTTTTCTCATCAGAGTGACGAATACCATAAAAAACGTGTTGGCGCATATCGAAATGAATATCAACAGGTGGCTGTTTGAAAGAAACTGGCTTTTGAGACAAATGACCGGAAGTTGCATCCATAACATACATTTGATAATCACTCGTCGCCTCTTCTTTTCCCCAGATTAATAATTCATTTGTAACGTGATTAAAGGCGGTAGTTCCTTTTGCAAGGGATTGTAAATCCCCTAATTCTGCTAAAACTTCGGTTTCGCCCACATCCGCTTTTATTTTCATAAATTGTTCCGAAATCACCATACCCCGATTTTTTGCAGTTGCTTTTCCTAATGCGAAAACCTCAAAGGTTTGGGCATTAGCCGAAAACATGAAACAAATCAATAATAGTGTAATATATAAATTTTGCATTTTAGGTATCTTTTATATTGATAGCTTTGCACACACCATACCGATGTGATATGATTTCAAGCATAAAGTACAAAATATGTACTTTTTTTAACATTATTTTGTAGTTTGTGACATCTTTATTTACAAAGAACATCTAAACGATATCGAATGTTGTTCCAAAAACTGAAAGCACTCCGCAACCCTGACATGTATCACGGTTGGGGAAAGTCTAAAAAATATTTTGAAGGTTGGTATTTCAAGTTGATTGATGCGACCGAAACGTATGCACTGGCAATTATCCCAGGCATTTCTATTACATCCGAGGGGACGCAAAGTGCATTTATCCAGATTTTGGATGGAAAAGGTTGTACGGCGACCTTTATTCCATTCGATGCCAATAGTTTTCAACCTGATGACGATAAGTTTTTTATTAAGATTAAAGATAACGAATTTTCAGCGGATTTTATCAAATTAAACTTAGATAACTTAAAGGGTACGCTCCGACTTATTGATACACAACCGATTGAAAATACTTTACTTTCGCCCGGAATTATGGGTTGGTATTCTTACATGCCGTTTATGGAATGTTATCACGGTATTGTCAGCATGAATCATCGTTTGGAAGGCGAGTTAATGATTGACGGTAAGTCAGTAGATTTTACTGGCGGCAAAGGTTATTTGGAAAAAGATTGGGGAGAATCGTTTCCGAGTTCATGGATTTGGATGCAAACGAATCATTTTCAGCATCACGAAGCGTCGTTGATGGCTTCGGTTGCCAATATTCCATTTATGGGAACTCATTTTGTTGGGTTTTTAATTTCATTTTGGTTGGAAGGCAAATTTTACAGATTCGCAACTTACACAGGTGCAAAAATGACTTTTTCTAAGGTCTATGATGACCGTGTCGAATTAAAATTTAAAAATGGCAAATTCCGATTAGTTATTACCGCTTTTAAAGGGGCAACTGGCGAACTTGTCTCTCCGATTGAAGGCAATATGGCTGGAAAAGTCAATGAGTCTTTAGATGCAAAAGTCCATTTTAAATTATTAAAAAATAATCAAATTGTTTTTGACGATTGGGGGCGAAATGCAGGTTTGGAAGTTGCTGGGAATTATGAGGAGTTGGAGATTGGTTAATTAGTGTCGTATTCTCAAATAAAAATCATCGAAGAAAATTAACGTAAAATAGGATTTCGCTTTCGCTCAACAAGAATCCAGCAAAATCTGCTAACTTTGTGGCACTTTCGTTGTTGTGACTTTCGTTTACAATTTTGAAACAAGCAATAACGCTACAATGAACTCCGAATAATCGGAAAAATAATCAATCAGATGTTACACGAAGAGGTAAAACCATATCACGAAGAAGGCGGAAAAAAGGAACAAGTTTCCACGATGTTTGATAATATTGCAAAATATTACGACTTTTTGAATCGCTTTTTATCTTTGGGAATTGATACGATTTGGCGAAAAAAAGCCGTCAACCAGTTAAAAGCAGATAAGCCGCAATTGGTCTTAGATGTAGCAACTGGAACTGCTGATTTGGCGTTGGAAATTGAAAGAACATTGAAACCGAAAAAGATAATCGGGGTCGATATTTCTAATCAAATGTTGGCTGTTGGCAGAAAGAAAATTGCGAAGAAAAAACTTTCGGAAACCATTACTTTAGAAAACGGCGATTCGGAAAATCTTCGCTTCGAAAGCAATACTTTTGATGCGATTACCGTTGCATTTGGAGTAAGAAATTACGCAAACTTAGAGAAAGGATTGGCCGAAATGCAACGGGTCTTGAAGCCAGGTGGTAAGTTAATCGTTTTGGAATTTTCCAAACCAACTATCTTTCCTTTCAAACAGTTATTCAATTTCTATTTCAAAAATATTTTGCCATTAATTGGGCGGGTCACGTCCAAAGATCCGAAAGCCTACCAGTATTTATATGAGTCGGTACAGGCATTTCCTGATGGCAAGAAGTTTGAAGCAGTTTTGGAAAAAACTAACTTTCATTCAACAAAAAGCATCCCGCTGACTTTAGGAATATGCTCAATCTACATTGGAAAAAAATAAGTTTAATTGCCGTTTTAGCAATCTTGAGTTTGACTACGAATGCACAAATCAAGGGGACGTATAACTACTTGGATTTCGCATCGAAGCCGTATTATTTTGGCATCACATTGGCGTACAATACGTCAAGTTTTCAACCGTACCAATCCTCACAATTTTTTGCGAGTGATAGCATACGAGGCGTTGAAGGCTTGTACGGTCAAGGTTTTAATTTAGGAATTGTCACGAATTTAAAAATCGGTCAATATTTCGATTTCCGATTTTTACCGACTCTATCTTTCGCCGATAGAACCTTGCAATATACGACGGCTTCCGCTTCTGTCATTGATAAACGCATCGAAGCGGTATTTTTTGAAATGCCTTTTCATGTCCGTTATAAGTCAGAACCGTATAAAGATTTGCGGGTTTTCGTGGTTGCTGGGGTCAAATATTCATTTGATGTCGCAAGTCAATCAAGAGCAAGACAAGATGCGAATTTGATAAAGATTTCACCTACTAATTTTGCAGTTGAAGTCGGTGCAGGCGTTCAGTTCTTCTTTCCATACTTCATATTTTCGCCAGAGTTGAAATTCTCGCAAGGCGTGAGTAATGGTCTGATTCACAATCCAAACTTAGAATACTCTTCGGTTTTGGAAAAAGTACTTTCTCGAACGTTTACGCTTTCATTCCATTTTGAAGGATAGGCTTTTTAAATGTTAAATAAGTAGTATTAATCGTAAAAATTTAATTAGGATTTTTGTAAAAAAACGGTAACCCAGTCTGTAAAATTACAAACCAATTTACCGTTTTTTTTAAGTTTTAATCACCGATTATTTTTTCCAAAACTCCGCAGAATCAATCTTTCTCGTCCAAAGTTCCTGACCATCTTTATCATAAACCATAATATTCAACACTCGTTCTTTACGTTTCCCTGTCACTTCCACAATCGCAAAATTATGTTCCATCACAAGCGTTCCTTCCACTCGATTTTTATTCGGTTCTTTATCTGCTCTCGTATTTGAACCTGCCGTAAGCGACGAAACCGTCAAGTCATACATGATAAAACCGTTTTCCGTTTCGACACGATTCAGCTCCGTATTATGCCTATCACCCGTAACAAAAATCACGCCTTTGATATTTTCCTCTTCGATTCTTTTTAATAAATACGCCTGTTCTTTTTCAAAATTCGCATACGTTTCCGCCACTTTTTCCGAGTTCAAAACCTGTCCACCAATCGCAATGATTTTAAACGGCGAGAATGAATTACTCAACGATTCAATCAACCAATCAACTTGTTGCTTTCCCAAAATTTCCTCGTCGCCATTTTTTGGGTTTTTCGGCGTTCTAAAATAGCGATTATCCAGTAAGAAAAATTCAATATCATGAAATAAAAACTGCGTCGTAATTCCACCTTTCATATCTGGCAAACCGAACGTCGGATTCGCCCAAAAAAGCTCAAATGCTTCCAAGGTTTTTTCTTTATGAATAAAACTTCTATCCGAATTATTAGGCCCAAAATCGTGATCGTCCCAAGTAGCATAATTATGTGTCGTAGCCAATAATCGCTGCATTTCCGTCGTAGAACGAGTATGCGTATAACGATGCAAAATCCCCGTTCGAGTGTTCCAATCTGCTTCTCGCAAATAGACATTATCGCCTAACCAAAGCATCATATTTGGCGATTTGTCCGCCAATGCTTCAAAAATTTCATACTCACTTCCATAACCATTCCCAGGTCTATCGAATCGAGATTCATTAATATACGTACAACTTCCGAGTGCGAACTTAAAATCTGGCGGATCAATTCGCCATTGCCAAAGCGGTTGCGCCTGAAATTTTAAATTATACTCAAATTCAATAATTTTTCCGTTAATTACCAATTGATAATCATAAAATTTATCGGGCAAAACCTCGTCAGCCATTAGCTTTGCCGTATAAGCCGTTTCTTTTTCCGTTGAAACAATATTCGTACTAAACGTATCGGGATTTACCATATTTTGTTCCCAGTAATCAATGTGAACAATCGCAGTTGCATTCGTTTGCACCCAAAGTTGTACTTCTCGCAATTCAGAATAACCAACCATTGGCCCCGATTGTAAAAGACTTTTTTGTGCAAAAAAAGTGGTGCTAAATCCCGAAAATAAAATTGTGATAAATAGTAGTTTTTTCATATGTAGATGATGTAAAATTTTGATTTAATAATAAGGAAAACGGTTTTCCAAACTTTTGAAGTTTAGTAAACCAAAACCAGTTATTTTATAAAAACTCAATATTAAAATTATTCATCCTTGTTTTAGTAAATAATTGATTAATTAATAATTAAATATTCAATTTGACCTAACGTGATTAAGATTATTTTTTAATATGACTTGCGTCAATCAATTGATAATCAAATCGCTGCATCTTTGTTGCGTAATAATAAAACATTTATAACAATCAATTTTTTAGTTAACATCATAAAGCATAGAATTGATTTTGCAATTTTAATTAATTAAAAGAAATACAAACCATGAATAATTTAACTCCAGTATCAACCATCATGAAATCGTTCCAAGATTTATTTACAGTAAGTCCTGAAGACACTTTAGCAACGATAAAAGAAATTTTTCAAGAGAATCGTTTTCATCATGTTCCTGTTATTAATAAACACAAATTAGTTGGGATTATTAGTAAAATGGATTTATTGAAAGCAAGTTTAGACGCTGCCGAAGCAGGTTTAATCCTTAATGACGATACTCTGAAAAACATTCCTGTAAAAAGATACATGACAGAAAAAATGGCAAAAATTGGCCCGAAGGAACGTGTAGATGTTGCCGCTTTAATTTTTAAAGAAAATCTTTTTCACTGTATTCCTATCGTCAATGAAGAACATGAATTATTGGGCTTAATTACGCCTTTCGATATTTTGACACACAGCTTTAAATTAACACAACAATATTAATAAGAATTATTTTTTAAATTTTACTGATAATTAGCGATTATGATGAGGCATAAGTTTTCGTAGTTTTTGATTTTATTCACACATATTAATCGCCTTACTCAAAGTTCGCTTTGCAGTGAGGCGATTTATTTTTGACATAAAGAAGCAGGAAACAAAAAAAAAGCCGTTACACATTTTGCGTAACGACTTCACTCCTGTCATACTTTTCCGAAATCTTCCACGATTTTCGTTTATATTTTAATTTTATATTTTAACTTTTCTATGCTCTTTGCGAGTGTAAAACACCTAAAAGCAAAAAGCAAAGCGGTCTAAAATCTCCTTTAATGATGTCCTCTCGCAATTGCAGGTTTTTGAACCGCAGCCAACGGTGCATTATTTTTCACAACACATAAATGAAACGGCATCTTATTCGGATCAAGTGCTACAAAATTCACATCATTTCCCCAATGAAAACGCTCAAAAACCATTTGATCGTCCATGATTAAATCCACATTATTAATTCGTAATTGTTGTTTTGGTACCCGAACATGAGCATGTTGAACATTATCGGGATCAAAATTAACCGCAACAAAAATAATATTCGTCAAATCATCATTGTATTTAAAATACGCCATGATGTTATCATTATCTGTTTCACAAATCGCCAAATTCCAAGTCGTCTGCAAGGCAGGATTTTGATGACGCACCTCATTTACACGTTTGATAATTTGTGCCAAACGAGTCGGTTTATCCCAGTCGTATTGTTTTAGTTCATACTTTTCAGAATAAGAATATTCTTCTTTTCCAACCACCGGTTCGTGCATATATTGCTCATAAACTGGGCCATACATTCCATAATTTGAAGACAAAGTTGCCGCCAAAGCATAACGATAAATGAAACGATTTTCCTTACCACTTTGCAATTCATAAGGCAAAATATCAGGCGTATTTGGCCAAAAGTTTGGTCGGAAATATTCCCGCATTTCTGTCTGCGTAAGTTCCAACATATATTGCGTCAATTCTCGTTTATTCGTTCTCCAAGTAAAGTAAGAATAACCCTGATTATAGCCCCGTTTAGCCAGACCTTGCATGATGCGAGGGCGACTGAACGCTTCCGCTAAAAAGATAATATCTGGATATTCTGCTTTAATTTCATTAATACACCATTCCCAAAAATTGAATGATTTGGTGTGCGGATTATCGACACGGAAAATCGTTACGCCTTTATTAATCCAAAACGTAAATACCGATTTCAACTCGTCCCAAAGGTTTTTCCAATCCTTTGTTTCAAAATCAATTGGCACAATATCTTGATATTTTTTCGGAGGATTTTCAGCATAAGCAATCGTTCCGTCAGGTCGCCATTTGAACCAATCTGGGTTTGAGGTGATATACGGATGATCGGGCGCGCATTGAAACGCAATATCCATCGCCACTTCAATGCCCATCGACTCAGATTTTTGGATAAAATCCTCAAAATCTTGCATCGTTCCCAGCAGCGAATTCACGGATTTGTGTCCGCCATCTTTGCTGCCGATTGCCCACGGCGAACCAAAGTTACCAGGTTCCGCATTCGTCGCATTATTAATTCCCTTACGGTTAACCTCTCCAACAGGGTGAATCGGTGGAAAATACAAGACATCGAAGCCCATATCTTTCACTTTGTGCAGCAGGCGTTCGCAATCTTTGAAAGTTCCATGTTGGCCAGGCGTTTGAGAAGCCGAGCGAGGAAAAAACTCATACCAAGTGCTAAATAATGCTTTCGAGCGTTCTACAAAAATTTTCAATCTATTCGAACTCGAATGAAACTGCTTGAAAGGATATTTTTCAACGATAGCTGCAAACGCAGGATTCATAACAATTCTGACCGCTTCCTCATGTCGATTTTCATCAGCAAAAAGTTCGCTCAACCGTTTTAATTCCTCCTTATCGTCTTTTTTCTTATTTTTCTTTACCAATGCTTTCGCCAATTCCGAACCTTCTAAAAGTTCCGTGCGAACATTATTTCCAGCGTCGACTTTCTTACGAAAACCCGTAAACCAAGTCAAAAAATGGTCAACCCAAGCCTGAATTTGATATTCATAAAAACCCTTTTCCGTAGGAGCAAAAGTCGCTTTCCAAGAATCATTTGGATATTCGTCCATCTCGATTTCTGACCAGTTTTTCTCGTTTTCATGTTTGAAAAGCACAAAAGCACGGATATTATCATGTCCATCTGCAAAAATATCTGCCGACACATTCACCGCTTCGCCTTGAATCCTTTTAATATAAAATCGTCCACCGTCAATCTGAGGTTTTACATCTTCGATAAGAGCACGTTGCTGCATTTGATTAGTTTTTTTGGTTATTGTAATTTGGTTATTAATCGTCTATTTTATAAAAAATCTTTCCACATAATTTTAGTCTTTAATTTTTTAATTTCTTTTCAAAGTGTCAATTTTACACAAAGGTCGTAAATTTATTGTTTCCCACAAAGTTAATGTATTAGGAAATTGTTAATTGTATTATTTTAAAATTTATTTTAGAAAATTTATTGGTGAATTTGGAAGAGTTATGTTTTCTAAATTTATATTTGCATTTTTAACATAATTTACACAAGATGCCTTACACCGACTTTACAACCGATGAACATTTAACGAATTGTATTTCAAACCTCTACAATTCCTACCTTAAAGCAAAAAATGAAATTAGTAAAAAGAAATTTTATAGTAATAAAGTTGACACGTTTAAACTAACCTTTGATGCGAAATTCAATAATTTATCCGAGGAAGAGTTAGTCGAATTTGAAATCAAACGACAAATTGACAAATCAATTAATAATGCAATTGGAACATTTCACGAGGATATTTTAGGTAGAATTAATGGTTATGAAAAAGGAAATCTTGATGGTTACGATATAAAAGCAAGCGATAATTCCTTGTTTGCCGATATTAAAAATAAGCATAACACTATGAATAGCAGTTCATCAGAGGCATTATACCAAAAACTGCAACGATTTGCTGAGAAATATCCAGATTCAAAATGTTATTGGGTACAAATTTGGGCAAAAAGTAGTTTCTGTGAACAATGGCAAGTTTCTTTTGGAAAAAGGAATTATAACCATCCCAATGTTTATAAAATATCGGGTGACCAATTTTATGCTTTACTTTCTGGTCAAGAAAATGCCTTATTCCAACTTTACAAGACCTTACCGAAAGCTATTGAGGATTTTTTAAATTCATTAGAAAATGATGAAAAACAAAATACCTCAACAGCTTTAGCAGAAATACAAGAGAGTGAAACAGCAAGAAGTATTCTTGAACAAATTACTTTTGATAATTTTAGTTACTATTTAGGTTTCAAGGATTTATAATATTCATTCAAAAAAGTAACAATCGAATAACCAATTTCTTTAGCCAAGTTTACAGGAACAGCGTTTCCAATTTGTTTGTATTGATTGGTAATTGCACCTTCAAAAAACCATTTATCTGGAAAAGTTTGAATTCGTGCGTATTCCCGAACCGTAAAAGGTCGAGTTTCATCTGGGTGACAGCGTTCTGTTTGCTTTTGTGCGGGGCTGCAAGTCAGCGTTAAACAAGGTTCGTCCCAACCAATTCTTCGAGCCATTCCCGTCTTTCCGCCTCCCAAATAAAAACTTTTTTGCATATACTCTTTCTGAATATTCAGCGGCAAATCTCGCCAATAACCTTTTGGCGGCACTAAATCTAAGACTTGTTTTTTATGTTCAGGATATTGCGTTCCTTTTGAAATAGGCACATCAGAATCAAATAAATCTCCTTTTTTCAATGCATCTGCTAAATTATAAATCTTATTATATCGTTTTGGATAATGATAATTTAGGTTAATATCTTTTCTAATTCCGACCAAAATCAATCGTTCTCTTTTTTGCGGAACATTATAATTTATAGCTTTCAAAACTTCGGGCGAAACCACATTATAACCCAATTCATCTAAAATAGATAACATTCCTGCTAAGGTTCGTCCTTTGTCATGACTTCTTAAGCCTTTTACGTTTTCACCAATAAAAATTGGCGGTTTTACTTCATCTATAACTCTTGCAAATTCATAAAAAAGCGTTCCTCTGGCATCTTCAAAACCTAAACTTTTTCCAGCGTAACTGAACGCTTGACAAGGAAATCCGCCAGTAACAATATCGACTTTTCCTTGATATTCTTTAAAAGAATAATTTTTAATATCGCCTTCCAAAACGTTCCAACTTGGTCGATTAGTTCGCAATGTTTTACAAGCCCATTTATCCAATTCGTTCAACGCAACACACTTTATACCTGCTTTTTCTAAACCAATCGCCAAACCGCCAGCACCTGCGAATAATTCCAAAACCTTATATTCATTATCTGGTTTTACAAAATTATCAACATCTTCATTAATGTCAATTGTCGCAAATTCGCTAAATAAGTCCAACTGATTTTTTTGATAAACTCGATAATTGCTAATCGGTTCTCTTACGGCGACTAACTTTCCTTCTCTGTCCCAACGCCTAAGCGTTTCCTTACTTTTGTCCAAAATTTCTGCGGCTTCTGCTAATGAATAATATTTTTTCAAAGTCTAATTGTTTAACCTTATACAATGGTTACAAACTTAAAACAATATTTTTAAATCTCCAAACTTATTATTTTAATAATAATCAATCAAATTTATTAAAACCAATCATTTACCAAAACTATCTTACGGCTTCTCCTATTTTTGTATTTTGCAGAATAAAAATAAAATCCAATGAAAAAATCACTCTTACTAATTTTTAGTTTTTTATGGTTTGCCAATACTTACGCCCAACATTCCATCGCTCGGGAATGGAACGAACAAGTGTTGGAGGCGATTCGGGCAGATTTTGCTCGTCCGACCGTTCATGCTCGAAATTTATTTCATACTTCGGCTGCGATGTATGACGCTTGGGCGATTTATGAAGAGGGCGTGGATACTTATTTTTTGGGTAAAACGGTTCATGGTTATCATACGCCAATGCTTGAATTTCCGACACCTGACGATAAAAAAGCAGCACAAAAAGAAGCCATTAGTTATGCCGTTTATCGAATTTTAAAGCATCGTTTCCAGCACTCGCCACGAGTCGTCATTTTGTTTGAGCAATTAGATGATTTTATGGACGGGTTAGGTTATGATAGGGAAAATTATACGCTTGATTTCACTTGTTCGCCAGCAGGAATGGGCAATTATATCGCCCAAAACATTATCGCTTACGGCTTGACAGACGGCTCAAATGAGGAAAATGCTTACGAAAATATTGCGTATCGACCCGTAAATCCACCTTTGATTCTTCAAAATTCTGGCAATTCCAATATTCTCGATTTAAACCGTTGGCAACCTTTAGAATTTGATTTATTTATTGACCAAAGCGGCTCAATTGGAGATAATGTACCAGCCTTTTTAAGCCCAGAATGGGGACAAGTTGCCCCGTTTTCCTTGCAAGAAAATGAAGCGACTATTTACCGACGAGATGATTTTGATTATAAAGTTTATCACGACCCGATTTCACCGCCTTATTTAGACACCGCAATGGTTGGCGGCTTATCTGAAGAGTATAAATGGGGACATACTTTGGTTTCCGTTTGGTCGTCACATCTTGACCCAGCGGACAGCATTCTGTGGGATATTTCTCCAGCTTCGATTGGTAATATTTCGACTTATCCAACCGATGTTCCGAGCTTGCGCAATTTTTATGATTTAATCAATGGCGGCGATACCAGTCCTGGCCATTCCGTCAATCCTAAAACTGGTCAACCTTACGCTCCACAAATCATTCCTCGTGCGGATTATACACGGGTTTTGGCTGAATTTTGGGCAGATGGCCCAGATTCTGAAACACCACCTGGACACTGGTTTACGATTTTGAATTATGTCAATGACCAACCCGAATTAATCAAAAAATATAAAGGCGAAGGCGATATTTTAAACGATTTAGAATGGGACGTAAAAGCCTATTTTATCTTAGGCGGCACGATGCACGATGTGGCAATTACTGCTTGGGGAATTAAGGGTTGGTATGATTACGTGCGACCGATTTCAGCGATTCGAGGAATGGCAGAATTGGGGCAAAGTTCGGATATTAACTTGCCGAATTATCACGCTGGCGGCGTTATTTTGATTCCTGATTATGTGGAATTAATTGAAGCGGGCGATAGTTTGGCTGGTGAAAATGGCGAATTTATTCATACCCTAAAACTGAAGGCGTGGAAAGGCTCTAATGCGATTGATGATTCAAAAGTAGATTTTGCTGGTGTCAGTTGGATTCGAGCAGGAGATTGGTTTCCGTATCAACGTCCATCTTTTGTAACCCCTCCTTTTGCTGGTTATATTTCCGGACATTCAACGTATAGCCGTGCCGCAGCAGAAGTATTGACCTTACTTACTGGTGACGCTTTTTTCCCTAATGGAATGGGCGAGTTTTTTGCACAAAAAAATCGTTTTTTGGTCTTTGAAGAAGGGCCAAGTGTGGATATTACTTTGCAGTGGGCGACTTATCGTGACGCTGCCGATCAGTGTAGTTTATCCCGAATTTGGGGCGGCATTCATCCGCCTTGCGATGATATTCCAGGTCGATTAATTGGTGAAGAAATTGGCATTGAGGCGTTTGATTATGCGGAACAATATTTTACGAAAGTGAAAATACAAAACGTTGTTAATCAAATCGTTATTTTTCCAAATCCCAGCCGTTGCTTCATTAATATTGATTATGAATTTGAGGGCAACATGACGATAAAAGTATATCAAATTGATGGTAAATTAATACAAAACACAACGGTTAATTTTAATAATAATCGAACGTATTTGGATTTAGAAAAGGCAGGAAAAGGCACTTTTATAATCAGAGGTTTTCAGGAAAATGGTTCGGTTTTGTTTACGGAAAAAGTTGTATTAATTTAGCAGGTATCTTGAACTTATTAATCAAAATAATTTAAAAAATGCAAAAACAAATCTTCCTCGTCATCACCTTCCTATTATTCGCCTCCACGACTTTCGCACAATCGGGAAAATTAAAACGGGCAAATAAGCATTTTGGAAAAGAGCGTTATAAAAAGGCGTTTTCAATTATACCAAAAGATTTTAAAAGGTGAAAAAGAGAAAGATAAAGTTAGAGATTACAATTCAAATTATTCTCAATAGCTAAATTCGTATCTAAAATACTAAGCCTTCAATTGCGAAAGCAATTAAAGGTCATATTTTTGGTTTGAATCAAACGGTTAACAATTTCGTAATTATAAACTCATTTCATTACCAATTCCCAAATAAAACAATCCGATTATTAAACAATTCCATGAAACCATTCTAAAACAAAAGACATTTTCTAACTTTGCGGCTCTAATTGAGTAGCGGCTGTTTTAACTGCCGTATTTATCGAACTTATGCGGCAGCTAAAGCAGCCGCTACACACATAGAAAATGAAAGTTTTAAAATTTGGAGGTTCGTCTGTCGCTACGCCGCAGCGGATTTTAAGCATTGTAGAAATACTAAAAAGCTACGATGCTCGTGGGGAGCAGTTTGCAGTTGTTTTTTCAGCCTTTGGTGGTGTGACGGATATGTTGTTGGATATGAGCCACAAGGCGGAAAATGACGATGATTCTTATTTGGAAGATTTAGAAGATTTCAAAATTCGACATATTGAAGCGGTTGTGCTTTTGCTTTCGGGTGCCTTATTTGCGGAAGCGGAAGAAGCGATTGAAGTAGGTTTTGAGGAATTGGAAAATTTGCTGCACGGGATTTATTTATTGCAAGAAGCGAGTGCTCGCTCAATAGATTATGTGATGAGTTTTGGTGAACGAAATTCGGCATACATCATTTCAAAGGTCTTGAAGTCACACGGTTTGAATGCTGATTACTTGGACGCTCGCAAGGTCATTAAAACCGATAAAACATTTGGTTTTGCTAAGGTCGATTTTGAAACAACGAACCAAAATATCCTAACTTATTTCGCTCAAGCCAACACAATTCAAGTCATTACGGGCTTTATCGCCTCGACCGAAGAAGGCATCACGACAACAATTGGACGTGGTGGTTCTGATTATACAGTGGCGATTTTTGGGGCGGCTTTGAGTGCGGAAGTGATTGAAATTTGGACTGATGTGGACGGTGTAATGACGGCTGACCCTCGCAAAGTGAAGGGTGCGTTTACGCAAAAAACGATGACTTACGCCGAAGCGATGGAAATGTCGCATTTTGGAGCGAAGGTGATTTATCCGCCGACGATTGTCCCGGCTTTGCAACAAGGGATTCCGTTGCGGATTAGAAATACGTTCAATCCCGATTTTGAAGGGACGTTGATTAGTGCGTATCACGAAAAAAATGACTCGGTCGTTAAGGGAATTTCGTCGATTGGCGATGTGTCGCTGCTGACGTTGGAAGGTAACGGAATGGTTGGCGTGATTGGCGTTGCGGGTCGCTTATTTTCTGCGTTGGCGAGGAATGGCGTAAACGTCATTTTGATTACACAAGGCTCGTCCGAACATTCGATTTCCTTTGCGGTAAAGCCCGAAGATGCGACTAAGGCAAAGGCGGCAATTGAGTCGGAATTTGAGTCGGAATTGTCTCGGAAATTGGTCATTTCGCCTCGTATCGAAAGTGATTTGAGTGTGCTTGCGGTGATTGGCGAAAATATGCGGTATCGCTCTGGAATGGCGGGTCGAATGTTTCAATCGTTGGGCAAAAATGGTATCAATATCATTGCTATTGCTCAAGGTTCTTCGGAGTTGAACATCTCGGCTGTGATTAGAAAATCGGACGAACACAAGGCTTTGAATGCGTTGCACGAAAGTTTCTTTGAGTCGGATTTGATGATGCTGCATTTGTTTGTCGTCGGCGTCGGTTTGATTGGCAAAACATTGTTAAAACAAATTCAAGAAGCGGCAGCTTATTTGAAGGAAAATCGTGGATTGAAAATCCGTGTGGTTGCCTTGTCGAATAGCCGAAAAATGGTCTTTGCGGACAAAGGAATTGATTTAGATAATTGGGAAAACACATTGCACGAAAGTACAGAAAAAGCGGATATTACGACGTTCATTGATAAGATGAAATCATTGAATTTACGCAATAGTATTTTTATTGACAACACTGCAAACGCAACAATTCCAAACCATTATGCAACTATTTTAGAAAGCAGTATTTCTATTTCAACACCCAACAAAATTGCAGCTTCTTCGGCTTTCGCCAATTACCAAAATTTGAAAAATATTGCCGATGCAAAGGGCGTTCGTTTTGCCTTTGAAACCAACGTTGGTGCAGGTTTGCCGATTCTGAATACGCTCAATGATTTGATGGCAAGTGGCGACCAAATTCTAAAAATAGAAGGCGTTTTGTCGGGTTCATTATCGTATATTTTTAATAATTTTGAAGTCGGAAAAAGTTTTCACGACATCGTGAAAAAAGCCCAAGCATTAGGCTTCACCGAACCTGACCCACGAGAAGATTTGGGCGGCAAAGATGTAGCTCGAAAGTTATTGATTTTGGCACGAGAATCTGGTTTGCCATTAGAAACGGAAGATATTGAAATCAAAAACTTTTTGCCACAAGCCTGTTTTGATGCCGCAACCGTGGACGACTTTTTTGAAGTCTTAAATCAACACAATTCGACTTTTGAAAGTATGGTCGAAGCGGCAGATAAAGAAGGTAAAAAACTACGAATTATTGCAAGTTTGGAAGGCAAAAAACCAACTATTTCGTTACAGGCAGTCGGCGCAGAAAATCCATTTTACGGATTGAGCGGCAGCGATAATATGATTTCGTTTACGACACAACGGTATAAAGAACGCCCGTTAGTCGTGCGAGGTCCAGGAGCTGGTGCGGAAGT
>Ga0222647_1000109_pt1 | contig 44084 bp, 34 predicted proteins | sample AntAcemetagen333_FD_179864 | JGI IMG/M metagenome (GOLD analysis project Ga0222647, IMG submission 179864) | Saline water microbial communities from Ace Lake, Antarctica - #333 | ecosystem: Environmental > Aquatic > Non-marine Saline and Alkaline > Saline | place: Antarctica: Ace Lake...
TCTTGAACGTACTGAAAATCAGGAAATTCATCAGAAGTTTGGTTTTGATACCATTGCGTGCATAAAATATTTTCGGAAGCATTCGGCTCATTTGGTGCGACCAATAAATCTTTTTTATTGTCATTATTGACATCTAAATGAAATGCGGCAGGGAAAATATCCATCTGAATAGGTACATCATAATTCGGAAAAATCGAATCTTTAGCAGTCATCCAGGCGGTGTCAGAATTGTAGTTGTTGATTAGCATCGTCATATTGGAAAATGAAATATCGCCAAGAAGTACTTCTTTTTTACCATCATTATTTAAATCAAAAGTCAAAGTCGTTGAGCCTGCGTGCTGTCGAATACTACCATTATTCGTCGTATGAATCGTATCATTCGGATGATTAGGATTAGATTTGCCATAGATAAAATAGCTTGTACCATAACAAGAATCTATGCTTGGACTAAGGTTTAAATTATTGGCCAACGGCGATTCAAAAAATCGACCCCAACAATCAGTGCGTTCTTCAAAAATCAAACTATCGCAGCCGTAGCCCAATTCTTGCGACATATTTTCGTAATAAGTCATCCAGCCGCCTGTTTGCCTAAAGCTCAAGATATCCAAATCTCCGTCACCATCAATATCGTCAATCGCAGGAATATCTGTATTAATGACATTTACCGCCGCAGGAAAACCGCCCAAAGTGTAGTAAAATAAAACATCCTTAAACCAAACTGGACTCGGATATAACGAAACACGAGTAAACGTAAGTTCATTATTAGAATTATAACTCCCTTTCCAAACGGCAATTCCGTCAATTGGCTCAAGAGGACGAGCGAACAAATCTGGAATACCATCGCAATTATAATCTCGACTTAATGCCCATTTATTGACGTTTGGAAAATTTGCTTCGTATTGCGGAGCGTAAGTATAATCAACGGTATTTGGTGTTCCGTTATTAATAAAAGTAAAAAAACGGTTGTCCGTTCTATCGAAAATCATTAAATCATTAATACCGTCATTATTCAAATCTGGGTCAGAATATTGCGGATTATTCAAACCGCCGACGTCGCCCAGTGAAAGCGTTGTCCCGTCTTCTTTTAAATCAATTGGCAAATTGAAAAGACGCTGTTGCCCGAAACTTTGAACGGACAAAATTAATAGGAAAAACATTAATTTTTGTTTCATAATATTTTTTTAGAAATTTAGGAAGATATATTTACATTATTCGACTGCTTGATTGTTACATTATTCGTTTAAAGCTTATGAAACAATCGAATCATGAAACTGTGAAGTAACGTAATTAGTGTTACAATGAAAATAACAATTGAAAAGGTAAGTTCGCAGATATGGTGAGTTCTTTTTAAAAATTAACGTATTTTTGGGTTGCAAAACTAACTATTTTTTTTGGAGTTTAGACACCACCGAGTTTTTCCCGAAAAAATCAGGACAGATTGGGATAAAGTGGATTGGTACGCATTAGTACGGATTGCCCCGATTTTTTTTCGATTACTAACCCGTAACTTACAAAATATGAAAAAACAAAAAATTCGATTTATTATTAATCCGCATTCTGGTATTAATAAAAAATCGGAAATAGAAAATTCAATAAAGCGGTATTTGAATCATGAAAAGTATGAATACGAATTACGATTTACACAATATGCTGGTCACGCGGTCGGCTTAGCGGAAGACGCTGTGGCAAAGGGTTTTGATGTTGTGGTTGCCGTTGGTGGTGACGGTTCGGTCAATGAAGTGGCATCGGGATTGATTGGTACTTCGACCTTTTTGGCGATTTTGCCTTTAGGTTCGGGTAATGGTTTTGCTGGTCATTTGGGACTTGGACGAGGCGCGAAATATGCGCTGAAAGTGATTAATGACGGTCATTCGGCCTTGGTCGATACTTGTTTGGTGAATGACGAAGCGTTTGTAAATTTAGTTGGTTTTGGTTTTGACGGTCTGGTTGCGAAAGCTTTGAAAGGCAGTAAAATAAGAGGTTTGATTGGTTATGCCCGAAGTATTTTGCATCATATTTTTCGGTATAAAGCATCGGATTTTGAGCTTATAATTAATGATAAACCTGCGATTACTCGGCGGTGTTACATGTTAAATATCGTGAATGGAACGACTTATGGTTATAATTTTCATTTTCATTCAAAAGCAAAATTAAATGACGGAATTGTTCACGTTTTAATTATAAAAGATGTTGCTCGATGGCGATATTTGGGCTTGTTATATCTTTCGCTTCGGGGCAAATTACACGAAAGTAAAATCGTGGAAACCTTTGATGCAAAACGAGTTCAGGTTATTCCAAAAGAAAACATTTTGATGGAAATAGATGGCGAAAGTATTGACGGCAAAAGTCCGTATAATATTGAAGTCGTCCCTGATTCATTAAACGTTATTGTGCCGAAAGGCTCGGAATATTTATAACGAAAAACGAAAAAAAACGAAGGATGAATGCTTCGCTCGATGAAAAAATAAAAGATGATATTTATAATTTATAAATAAAAAAAGATGGGAAAAAAAGATAGAAAAGGCGTGGTGTATTCGACAAGTGATGATTTTGAATACCGCTATGAGGATGATGAACAGGCGGAAACGTTGCCACCGCAGCAACAAAAATTGCGGGTAATGATTGACCGCAAAAAACGAAAAGGTAAGGAGGTTACTTTGGTAACTGGTTTCGTTGGTACGGATGATGACTTGAAGGAATTGGGCAAAACCTTGAAAACGAAATGCGGCGTTGGCGGTTCGGCAAAAGATGGCGAAATTATCATTCAAGGCAATCAAAAGGAAAAGGCATTAAAGTTGTTATTAGAGATGGGGTATAAAGCAAAGCCTTCGGGTGGATAAATTGGCTAATCAACTAATTAACAACAATATACAGATGTCGAATTTATTTTATGTGATTTTTTTGTCAATATTTACGTTTAACGTGGCGAGTTACGCACAGGGAGAAACGATACCAGAGCCAGTTTGGAAGAGTAGAGCGGAATATAAAATGTCCGAAAAACGGATATTGGCGTATATTAGAGATATTCAAAAAGACCCCGTTGCTAACGTAGAAAATAAGGCGAAAACGGATTATGTTTTGCGGTGGATTTTGGGTTGTCCTTACGTTGCGATTAAGCTAAAAAATAGCTATTTTGAAAAAATATTATCGGACGATAGATATGAGTTTGCAAATTTTATTGCTCACGGAATGTTGTTTGGCGAAGTATTGTATTATTTGGAAAATCCATTCGACAGGGATAAAACGAACGCTATGCGAAGTAGTGTTTATTATACGATAGATGTTTATAAAAAACTAAAAGTCCATAACGATGAAACAACTTGCGAAATCTTAGAATTATTCATCAGATTGGAACAGGATAATACGTTGAATAAGTTTATTTTTTTGGATAATTGATATACTAAAAAATCATAGGGGTCGGACGCTTTAAAAGCGTTCGACCCCTTTTTGTTTATCGAGGATTTTTTGTGATTTAGCGGAATTAAAATTATTTTGATATTAATTAATAAACTGATTATCAATATTTTATATTAAAATAAAGTTACCAAAAATAATATTATATCTTGAATAAGTAATTTTTTTTGATAATACTTCATCGTATTATTGTAATATGAAAAAAGTGAATTAGTAAAATGGTAACAAACCATAGGTTTTCATTGAGCAAAAAAATCAACTAAAAAAATATTAAAAATATCCTAATATTATTAAAAAACTCTTTTTATTATCAATATTTAGTATTCTGCTTTTATGTTCCAATCAAGTATTGGCGTCGCATTATCTCGGGAGCGAAATTATATATACTTGTTTGGATGGCAATCAATATGAAATAAATTTGAAAATTTATGTGGATTATAGTGCAGGTGGAATGGGAGGCGTTGCAGTACTTGACGCACATTCGAGTTGCACAGCGAACTTTGATTTTTTTCTTGATTTGGTAAACTCGCAAGCTCAAGATGTTACGTCAGTTTCATTGGGAAACGATTTTAGGTATTGCGAATAATACGATAAAAATCGACTTATCGAATAACATTAAAATCTATCCAAATCTTGCAACGGATTATTTGAATATTGAAACAAAAGGTGTTAAAATTGAAGTAATTGAAGTTTATGACTTAACAGGTCGTCAAGTTTTAAACAATCAAAATTTTATTAATAATCAACTAACAATCAATACTTTACAAAACGGAATGTATATCGTCCACATTAAAATCAACTTGGGCGTTTGGAATAAAAAAATTACCGTTTTGAAATAAATGTTGATATGAAAATATAAAAAATCCTAATTTTCTTATGTATCAAAATCGGTGCTTAAAAAGCAATGAAAGCCTTATTCGAGTCGAGTTCATCTTGAATAAGGCCTTTTTTGGTGCGTTTGTGCGGGCGTTTATATTTTTTCATTTTTAGCAATCAATATATTTTTGGTTTTTAGTATTCTAAAACAGGACTTCTCGCTTCGTGAAAAATCCTGCTTATCTTACCTAATTTTTTATGAAAAAAACCTACATTTTATCCATTTTTAAAAATTTTCCACCATAGGCACGGTATTGAAAACGCCCAATTTTGATATATTCGCCATCGTTTAATTCGTAAAGGTTTTCCAAATCCTGCTCTAAAGTATGGACACTTCCTTTTGTTTTGAAAGCTAACTCCAAATACTGCTCGTTTACACCATAATCCGCCCCTGCTAAAATCACTCGAACTGGAATTTTTAGTTGATATAATAATTTAAAATCTTTTATATCGCTATGATTATCAGCGATTAAGATAATTTCTGTCCTATTTGTTTTTCGTCTGTCTATAGCATTTATCAAGGCTTCCATATCGTTTTCTGGACTATCTGCACCGCTGCCGCCTTGCATGGTTTCCAACATTTTTTCGGTTAAATCCTCCAAATTTTCACCATTGGTGTAATACAAACCGCCAATTTGACCAATTATTTTTTCATTATCGGGCGTTTTATCACCATCATTAAAAAATAAATATTGGTTGTTTACGGAAGTATTGTAATCTAAAACGTGCCATGAAAGGACTTGATCGAGATACGGATACATACTTCCAGTCAAATCTGTCACAATAATTTTGTTTTTCCAACGACCTCTATTACGGTATAATGCCGCAGCGATTTCATCACCAACTTGTTCAAAAAACTTAGGATTTTCATCTAATTTCTTTTTATCTTCGGCTGCCCGTTTATTGATTTTATCAAATAAATCAGTTTTATCCTTACCAAATATTTTGGAAGAAAAACCACTATAAGGCGATCTTGAAGCGGCTAAAGAATCTCGAAAATATTGAACTTTTACCAAAGAATCCCAAAGTTCAGCTTCAATTTTTCGGTACAAAACCCGATTTTTTATTGCTTTTGAGCCGATATATTTGTAGCGAATTTTATCTGTTCGAGTATAATTTCCTGTTTCGATATTTAAGATTTCCAAACTATCTCGAAACTCAAAATTGACGGAATAAAACGCCCCTTTCGGCAACATCAAAGCGGTCTCGCCATTTTCATCTGTTTTAACGGTATAAACTTTCTTGATGCCTTGCAAATAAACATTTTCGTCTTCCAAAGGATTACCATCTAAATCTAAAACCGTTACTAAAATCAACGCACGTTTGGGTGTTGGTTTTTGCGAAAGCGGTACATTTTGAAAAACGGTATCGTTGCGTTCTATTTCTTGAATTTCCATGAAATTCGAGGTATAAGTGAAGCCCTTTTTGAAACGCAAATAGGGCATTTTTGGGATAGTTATCGTTTTGTAATTGGCATCGTGTCGAAAATTGACGGTATAATCGTAGCCGATTGGTAATAAAAGAAATGTTTCGCCTCTTGTGTTGGTCGTCGCTTGATAGGTTTTTTTGATTTCTGGCTGCACCATCCAAACGGTTAAATTTTTTAATAAATTACCGCTCTTATCTTTTAAAATTAACTGAAACAAAGCTTCCGTTTCGGTTGATGCGGTTGGTCGTTTTGTGAAAATAATTGTGTCGGAAGCTGCCGTTTGAGCGATATTTAAACTATTTTTCAGAATAACTTTTTTAGTTAAAAAGCTCATCCCCGCATTCGGAATTGTGGCTTCAAAATTTTCTGTTAAATACTGAATTTTATAGGTTTGTCCACGCCTTAAAATGAATTTCACCTTGCCTTTATCAGACATAAATTTGGAATGTATTTCGGTGTTTTCGTTGATATTTATTGCGGTAACTTCTTGATTTTCAAGTATTTTACCTTTTTCATTTTCAAAAGCAAGTATATAATTTACTTGGTCAGAATTAACCGGCTGTGCAGTTATGGCGATAGCCAAACAACACAAAACGATGGTTAGTGTTTGCTTCATTTCTTGATATTTTTACTTGTGAATGTCTTTTGTTTGTTCGAGGTCTTAACGCTATGGTTTCGGATTTTATTAGTTTTTACGACAGAGCCGAAGGTATTTTTTAATACTTTTGAATCGCTTCATAATTCTTTACAATCATTATTTTGACTCTGTGAAATATTATTAAAAAAATAATGGAGCAATCCGTAAAACACCAAAAAATGCTTCTTTTTATGATAAAAATCCGAAATGAGAACGATATTTCTTTGTCTTACTACAATTTTTTAATTTATGTAAGAGTTTAAATTAGTGGGATGAAAAATTTCACATTACGGATAATTTCAATTTTGAAATTTGACTAAAATGAAACATCTTTGTATTTTATAATAATAAAAAACATCATATTAAATTAGTAGTTATGAAAAACAAAGTTTTGGGTTTATTGACTATTTTGGTACTTTTTATCGGTTCTTGTGTAATTGACCCTGGTGTTACTGACACATGTGTTGATGAAAATACAGGCGATTTGACGGTTGTGAATAGAACAAGTGGCGTTGATGGCGTTCCGATGGAAATTTATATTAATGGTATTTTTACAGGTGCGATAATCTCTCCTGGAGCGGAACATTATGAAGGTGCTTTGGCGGCTGGAACTTACGAAATTGAAGGTCGTAGTGGAGCGGTTACTTTTTTGAAGGAAGTAAGCCTTTTGCAATGTGATGATTTGTTCGTTCAACTTGGAAATTAGTAAAGAAATTAGGAGTTAGAAATAGTCTAAAACTATCTTTTTAAATTAGGAGTATATTTAGAAACGTCATTTTTAACTTAGGCTAAAAATGGCGTTTTTGTTTTAATAAAAAACCTTCAAACGATTGACGGCTTTGCGATAATAAGTTATCGTCATTAATAAAGGAACGGGTTGTAGGAATGGTGTTAGCCAACAAATTAGTAAAAAACCTAATAAAATAGCATTGCGTTGATTCGATTCTTTGGGCGTGAAAGTTACGTATTTCAGTGTTACGCTGGTTAATTGAACGACTGAACCGATGGCTAAAGTGATGATTAATAAATACCAATATTCGATATTAAAAATCAAAAAAACGATAGACAGCGGAATGGTAAATAATAGATAAAACCGCACGGCTCTGGTCGATTTCTGTCGCATTAACTCGCTTGGAGAATCGGCGTAAAGGTGGAGATAATTGCGAGGTTCGCCAGGTTCTAAGTAGAAAGTCGTGGTGATAATTGCCAATAAAAGTAGTGCTGCCAAAATGGAAACGGTCAAATAACCTAATACGATTGCCAAAATATAAATTGGAATAATGTAACCGATATTTTTACGAATGCCAATCATCCATTCAAAATCTTTGGTCATAAACTTTGGAAAACGAAGCCATGCGGTTGAGTTTTCATAAATAAATGTCCAACCTAAAAAGGGTAAAATACTGACTAAAATGAAGGTCGAAAAGATTTGAAACCAGGCATTTTCAATAAAAAAGTAAATCAAAAACGGCAAACTCGCCATTAGATATTCGAACGAAAAAAGGGTGAAACGCTGGTTTTTTATAACTTTTAAAAAATGTTTATCTTTTCTATTAAAATGTAAACTGCCGAGCATCAACGCTAAAACCCCGAAAATAACCCAAAGACTTTGTTTCATCAGGTTTTCCATCATTCCCAAAAGAATCATTGCCATAAAGGGAATAATAATAATGACTCGGATAAAACCAATTTCGGTCAATCCTCTGAAAAATTGTTTGATGCGTAGTGAAAGTATAAAGTTTAGCATTTTTTGGTTTTCAAATTTCCGTCAAAGCTAATATTTATTAATAAAAGCCTTGCTATTATTTGGTTTCGGTTAACTTTTTTGGGTCTTTGACAATTTCTGCAAATCTTATAAATTTATGTATAAATAGCACTTTGGAAGTACTGAAAATAGCGAGTTAGTGAGCAGGTGACTTAAAGTCACCTGCTCACTTTTGCAGAAATTGTCAGAGAACCACTTTTTTAACCTTTTTAAGTTTTGTACCGACGACTTAAGTCGTCGGTACTTTGAAAATGCTACTTATTTTAATAAAAAATACCTTTAACTAATCTTTTAGTTGAAAATGTCGTGTGTAGTTTCTATTTTTGTGGCAAATAAAAACTTGGCTCTTTGACAATTTCTGCAAAATTCGAATAAATTGAGATTTTCGTAACGGCTGTCTTTAGCTGCCGCAAGGATTTTGAGACTTTTCGGAAGCTAAAGTAGCCGCTACGTGCAGAAATTGTCAAAGAGCCAAAAACTTTTACATCGCTTTACAAGGTGAGGAGTATTAAAAAAGCAAAAATTGGCGGCAAAGACAATTGAACAATACGATGCGGAAACGACAAAATGTCGAGAGATTTTTGTCAAAAAAACGAAGGATTACGGGACGGCTTGGCGAATACTACGCCCAACTTCTTTGACGGATCAGCTGTATATTAAGGCTCAACGGATTAGAAGTATTGAGGAAAAAGGGGTTCAAAAGGTTGAGGAAGGCGTGGAAAGTGAGTATATTGGTCTGGTGAATTATAGTATTATGGCGATGATTCAGCTGGAATTACCGACTTCGGAAGGTTTGGAGCTGACATTGGCGAAAGCCAGTGAGTTATATGAATATTATTTGAATTTGACTCGTGATTTGATGATTCGTAAAAATCACGATTATGGGGAAGCGTGGCGAGATATGCGGATTTCGTCGTTGACGGATTTGATTTTAATGAAACTTTTGCGGGTAAAACAGATTGAGGATAATGATGGTAAAACGTTGATTTCAGAAGGTTTAGATGCCAATTATCAAGATATTATAAATTATGCTATTTTTGCATTAATTAAAATGAGTAAAAAATAAGTTGGCGGTTTGTAGCGGATAGTTTGCAGTTTGTAGTTTGACAGTTGATAGTTCGCAGTTGATAGTTTTTAGTAGTAGAGACGGGAGATATAAAATTTGAAAAGGTGAAACTACCTTTATTTTGTGTCTTTTGAAACTGCCCACTGTTAACCGAAAACTGCCGACTGAAAACTGCACACTGCTTACTGCCGACTGAAAACTGCTCATTGTTGACTGAAAACTATAAAAATATGACTTTAACGACACTTGTTATTGGTGTGGCGATTGTAGCGGCACTGATTACTGGCTTAATGATGGCGAAAAAAATGGAGATGAGAAGTCCATTAATTTCGTATTTACAAAATTTTACAGGCGTATTATTTATCTTTTCGGGCTTAGTGAAAGCGGTTGATCCGCTTGGAACGGCCTATAAAATGGAGCAGTATTTTGCTCAATTTGAATCGACCTTTTCAGAAACGTGGTTGAGCTTTATCACGCCTATTTTTCCTGTATTAGCAACGGTTTCTATCGCATTTTCTGTATTTATGATTGTGTTTGAAATTGTTTTGGGTGTGATGTTGATTTTGGGCAACCGTCCAAAATTCACCGCTTGGGCATTTTTTATTTTAGTGTTCTTCTTCTTGATTTTGACAGGATTCACGTACTTGACGGGTTTCGTTCCAGAAGGTGTGAATTTCTTTTCCGTTGGAAAATGGGGTGCATTCAATGAGGCAAACATGAAGGTGACGGATTGTGGCTGTTTCGGGGATTTCTTGAAATTAAAACCTAAAGTTTCTTTCTTTAAAGATGTCTTTTTAATGATTCCTGCGACTCTTTTTGTGTGGAAAAGTAAGGATATGCACCAATTATTTACAAAGAAAACAAGAATGTTTGCAGCGTTGGGAACAACGGTTTTATTGACTGCTTTTTCTTTGTATAATTTCGTGTACGATTTGCCAATGGTAGATTTTAGACCTTTTGCAAACGGTGTAGATGTAAGAACTGGCAAAGCGGAGCAAATCGCAAAAGTTTCAGAAGCGCCGATTTATTTTATTTATCGCAATCCAAGCGATACGACGGAAATGAAAGAATTTTCGGATAAAGAATTGGATAAAATCCCAGAAGGGTGGGAGTATTTTGATAGACATCAAGAGAAAATTGAAACCAGTAAATTGTTTGATTTTGTGAATATTCAAGGGCAAACGATAAAGAAAACGACTTATCTGTTTTATGACACTGGCGAAGGTGAACCTTATTTGGAGTTAGCACCTGAAGATACAGCGGACGGTGGATTAGAACCTAACTGGGTTTTGATGGATACGCAAGTGGAGGAAGTCGTAGAAGATGCGGACGTTTCGGAGCAGATTTTGGACAATCCGAATGCACACTTTATGATTATTATTCATGATTTGAAAAAGGTGAACAAGTCGGCATTTGCTACGAAAATAGCGGCTTTACAGAAAGAAGCAGAAGCGAAAGGCATTGAGTTTTATGCGGTTGTCGGAAAAGCTGGAACGGAGGAAATAAACGAGTTTAAAAAAGGTATGGGTGTTAGTTTTCCTTTCTATATGGCGGATGATATTTTGTTAAAAACGATTGTTCGTTCCAATCCAGGCATCGTGCTTTGGAAAGATGGAACAATTTTGCATAAATGGCATTATCGTCATTTGCCGAGTTTGGAGGTGATTAGCGCGGAGTATTTGAAATAGGATTTTGCATAAATTCATGCCTTCACTTTGGGCGAAGGTATGAATTACAACCCAAAAAAAGAGGCGATAACCGTTCGGTTATCACCTCTTTTTTTTTAATTCGCAGACAGAATTTTCAACTGTATCTTTTTTCAAACAAATCACTCGTGTATTGAGTGTTAGGTAATCGGTTTACGCTTTAATCAGTGTATTCACACTTTGCCAGCTTCCACCATTGACTACTTCTACGCCCTGACCTTGTAGGATAGAAGCCGCAGAGCCACTTCTCGCACCTGAACGGCAACAAGTCACAACGGTTTTGTTATATTTTTTGATTTTACCAACTTGTTTACCAATGACATCTAAAGGAATATTAATGGACCCTTTTACGTGTCCGCCCGCATATTCTCCTGGTGTACGTACATCAATAATGATTGCACCGTTATCGATTGCTGCTTTTGCTGCATCATTTCTACCACCCATAATTGACTTTAAAAAATCGAACATATCTTTTTATTTTTTTGCTTTTGAATAATTATTTAATAGTGCAAAACAACGACTTTTTTAAAAATGACAACGTGATTTGAATTACATTGATACATTTTCATTGTTCGATTGTTATATTATTCTAATAAACAATAATATGTGGTACAACGGATCAAAAGTTGGTTAAACCGTGTCGGTTTTAAAAACCGACACGGTTTCTGACGAAAGGAAATCAAACTATTTCTCTTTCGCAAAATTTCGTTCCCCCGCTTCGATATACATTTTTAAATAATTTTCGTCTGGCGGAATTGGGCAGTTCCAACCCGTTGGTTGATAGGCACAATATGGATTGTACGATTTATTAAAATCAATTATAATCGCTTGATTATCAATAATATCTGTCGTCTGTAAATCTAAATATCGACCGCCACCGTAAGTCGTTTCGGCACTGGTGTAATCCTTGAAAGGGGCAAAAAGTAGATTTTTATATTGCGGCATATTTTGTAATTGCAAACTGGTATAAAGCGAAAGCGAACACGTCGTATCTCGAATCGTGAAAGTTGCTTTACCGTATTCTATATACTTTTTTTGGCTGCCGCTTGAGGTGGTTAATTCAAACGGTTTGGCATTTTCCGTTTTGGTGAATTGAGCCGTTACTTTGAAGTTTTCATCAGCTGGATAAAACCGTAGATATTTCAAATACTCCTTCGTCAAAGGCGATTGTTGAGTCGATAAAAAGTCTTTTTTGTAGTTTTTTCTATGTTTTTCAATGGTTTGCATATAACTTAGTTCCGTTTCCGTTACTTTTGATGCGGTACAACTTGAAAATAGCAATAAAGCGAAAGCAAAAAGTTGGTATAATTTCATGTTTAAGGTATTATGGTTTTAAGGCATTTTAGATGTTTTGATTAATACCGTTCAAACCTGATTTTAATATTTATTCCGTCAAATTGGCAGGAATTCATACAATTGCTTAATTTTTGGTGATTTTGAATTTATTAAAACAAAAAACAACGCAGCGAAGTTACGAATTTTTCAATTGGTTACTTTTGATAGTTTCCATTGTTAAAAACATCGACTGTATTTTTAAAACAATACTAATAAACAGATGGGTCTGTTAATCACTTACTTTTTATTTGCAATTTTATTTTCTTTTTTATGTTCAATTTTAGAAGCGGTGCTACTCAGCGTAACGCCTGCTTATGTTGAACGATTAATCAAAGAAAATCCAAGTCTCGGAAATACACTCAAAAAATATCGAACTGAAATTGATGAGCCGTTAGCTGGAATTTTAACACTGAATACCTTTGCACACACCGTTGGTGCGATTCTCGTAGGCGTTCAAGCGAGTAACCTTTGGCATGATAGTACGATTGATTTTAGCTTTTTTTCTCTTAGTATAGAATCCATCGTTGCAGGACTAATGACTTTCGCAATTTTGGTTTTTTCTGAAATCATTCCTAAAACGTTGGGTGCGAACTACTGGGAACAATTGACCCCTATTTCTATCCGTATTCTTAGGGTTATTTTATGGATTTTACGCCCTTTGGTTTGGTTATCTCAAAAGATGACAAAATCACTAAAAAAAGACAAAGACCGCAGCGTTTTTAGTCGTGCAGACTTCAATGCAATGGTTGAAATTGGGTCGAAAGAAGGTGTTTTTCAAGAAAATGAATCAAAAATTATTACCAATTTAATGAAATTTGATAAGGTTCTTGTTCGAGATATTATGACTCCTCGAATGGTCGTAAAAGCAGCACCAGAAGGCATGACGATTAATGAATTTTTTAGTAAAAATAAAGAATTGCGTTTCTCTCGAATTCCAATTTATGAAGAACGAATTGATAATGTCAATGGCTTTTTTTTAAAGGATCAATTACTGACAAAAATAATTAATAGTCAGGGTGATTCGCCACTAAAATCTATCCAAAGAAATATTTTAATTGTCCATGAACAAATGCCTATTCCTAAAGCATTTCAAAAATTAATGACTAAACGGGAGCATATCGCTTTGGTCGTTGACGAATTCGGGGGAATGGAAGGTATTATCACGATGGAAGATATTATCGAAACCTTGCTCGGAACGGAAATCGTGGACGAATATGACGGAGAAGAAGATATGCAGGCGCTGGCTCGTAGAAACTGGGAAGCCAGAGCGAAAAAATTAGGGATTTTGACTATCGATCAATTTAATGAAACATTAGAAGAGGAAATCGGCGATTAATAATTATAGGCGACTTTACTACCGCTTTTTTGGGTGGTAGTGAAGTCAAATGCTTGAAAATTGGCGATTTTGCTTTGTGAGTCTAAAATAATAAATCGCTTTTTAGGTATTTCTTTCTTATTCAAAACCGCTGTTCAAAATCATTTCCCTTTAGATTTAAATTTAAAAAAAAATTATTAGCAACCTATTGTAATTCCTGATATTTTTGATAACTTACACATTACCAAATAAATAATTTGTAAATTTTGTGGATACTTTATTTTCGATTGATTTTTAGCGAAGTTTTTCAGGATAATCATTGAGAAAAAGTAACATTTTTGAAGTTTTCGTCATAGAATTATCTTTTTGCTAATCACTTGTGCGTTAGTCCGAATTATATAAAAATTACATATCTTTTTAAAGAGCCGATGAATGTCGGTATAAACTGGGACATGTATCCCGACCGCTCTAAAGCAAAATGAGCGATTTTACTCATTTCGAGTAAGAGCAACGGGAATATAAATTCCTGTTTTTTTAGATAATTAATAAAGTATAAAATTACGATAGGAAGTGAAATTAAAATAATTTAATTTTTTATTTTATTCCAACTCGTTATTCATTAAACCAAAAAAACTCTAATTATGCGAACCTTAATTATTGGCTTTGGAGTATTTTTACTCTACGCCGTTCCCGCACGTTGGCACTACGTCTGCGGTATTCAGAATCTTTGCGAAGATAAGGCTACCAAAGAAATGACCGCAGCTAATAGCCTAAGTGAAATCCCTGCTCGCACCAAAGATTTATCCTTAATGGTAGAAGATTCTACCATTTTAGCGAATTTTGAACAGTTTGGTTTTCAGCCAAACAGTGCGGAATTGCAACTAACGGATAATAATAAGGACTATCTAAAAGGTATAGCGGATTTTATGAAAGCGAATCCTGATGCTCGGTTGAATATTACTGGGTACTACTACACAGATGAAAAAAATAGCAGTGGAATGTATGATAATTTAGGTTTGGCTCGTGCTGCGGCTATCCGTGATTATTTGGCGGGTACGTATCGTTTCGATGAAAATCGGTTTAAATTAGATTATGAATCCGTCAAAAAGGGGGCAAGTGCTTATCTTGATACACCCGTTTCCTATAATATTAGTTTTGATGACGATAAAATAAAGGCAAGAGGTGTGGATGAAGAGGAATTTGCAGAAGCAAGTTATACCTTTACGCGCATGACTTTTTCGGATATTAATTTTGACTCTGGGTCTGATGTATTCACTCCTTCCAAAAATTTTATTACGTATGCCGATTCCGTAAAAACGTATTTAGAAAAAAATCCTACCAAAAAATTAAAAATTATCGGACATACGGATAGTGACGGTACCGATGTTTTTAATAGTGGTTTGGCTTTTTCTCGTGCAAGAAATGTAGTTGTGTTTTTGAGTATAAAAACGGGCATTGATTCTAAAAGAATTTCAGCAATCTCGAAAGGGGAGGAGAGACCTATCGTTAAAAATGACAGCGATATGAACAAGAAAAAAAATCGTCGTGTCGAGGTGATTATTGAGTAGATTTTTAATACCTAAACGCCAATTATTAATTAATGACCGTTTAGATGTATTTTTTAATTTTTTAATAAAATAAAAATATTAATTGCTAATATTATTTTTTATAATTTTTTTATTAAGAATAATATCCGTGATTAATAGCTAATTATAAAACCATGAATGTTTTTTCAAATTTGACATCTCCCGATTCGGTAGCTATTTTCCTTTGGCTTTTGGGAGCATTTATCCTTGGCTTGATTGTCGGTTGGTTCACTTGGGGAACGGTAAAACGTAGATTAGAAGCGGAATTAAAATCCTTAAATGCAGAACATCTTGCATTAAATGAAAAATATGATGCTTCTAAATTAGAATTAAGTGGCGCGAAAGCAACGCATGACGAACTCAAAGCAGATTACGATTGGAAGGCTGAACGCTTACACGATATTGAAAAGGAAAAAGGTGATTTGCATACCAAAATTTATGGTTTGAAAGATAAACTAAAAGCAGAAGGAAACGCAAAAGTCACGTTAAAAAATCAAATTGATGGGTTGAATGCTTCTTATAATGGTGCAAAATCTGAAAGTGAAGTTTTAGCTTTGAAAGTTAGAGGTTTGGAAGCTGAATTAGAAGCTATTGCAAAACAAATTGAAGCGGAAAAATTAGATTATAGCAGCACTACAGACGTTCAAGCAATAATAGAATCTGACTTAGAGACGGCAAATGAAACAATTGAAACCTTGAATGCTCGAGTTGCTGGTTTGGAAAGCGATATCACAGAATATAAAGGTATGGTGGTGAATTCAGATAATGGTAGTTTGAAAAAAGCAAATGTAAAAGTTGCGATTCTGGAAGGTAAAATTGCTGGTATGAAAGAGCAATTCGATATTGCAAAAGCAGATTTAGAGAATCGCCAAAATGAAGAAACGGAATTAGTTGAAGTTACAGCAAGAGGTGTTGTGGCAAGAGGTATTGCTGAAAGTAGCCCCGAAAATGAAACAACTGAAATGAGTATTGAAGCTGCTAAGGCAGCAGTTGCAGTAGCTTTGGTCGGTTCTGTTTCGGCAGGTGATAAAGATGATTTGACCGAAATTAAAGGAGTCGGTAAATTCATCGAAACGAAATTAAATGATTTAGGTATTTATACTTTTGTACAAATTGCAAACTTCGATGATGCGATGATTACGAATGTCACTCGTGCGATTGAGTTTTTCCCAGGTAGAATTGAGCAGGATGAATGGTTGCCTCAAGCTCGTGAATTGGTAGGAAGTCCAATGCTTTCCGCAATTTTGGAAGATTTAGATGAGAAAGAAGAGGGAGTTATTGAGGTAGAAGGTGCGCCTGCTATCAAAAAAGCAGATGTAGAAGCGGCGAAGGCAGTCGTTAAAAATAGGGTTGACTCGATGGTTCTATCTACAACAACAGGAGAAAAGGATGATTTGAAAAAGGTTAGCGGTGTTGGGCCTTTCATCGAAGAAAAATTGAATAACTTAGGTATTCTTACTTACGAACAAATCAGTTTATTTGATAAAGAATTAGAAGATAATGTAACTAATGCGATTGAGTTTTTCCCCGGTAGAATCAAACGGGATGAATGGGGGAAACAGGCGCGTGAATTATTCAAACAAAAGAAATCCGATGTTGCGTCAGAAGCATTGAAAGCGATGATTGGCGGAAGGATTGCGGCTGTGACTGTAGAGGAAAAAGATAATTTGAAAAAGATTAGTGGTATCGGGCCTTTTATTGAAGAAAAATTGAATAGTTTGGGTATTTATACTTACAAACAAATCAGTCAATTTGATGAAGAAATAGTTGGTTTGGTGACTAATTCAATTATGTTTTCTTCCGACAGAATTGAGCGTGACGGTTGGGTTGCACAAGCAGGTGATTTAGTAGCGAAATAATTTTGATTTAAAATTGTCGAACTTATCTTTTGAGTGTTGCATAAAAAAATAGGCTGTTTCAAATTTTTTGAAACAGCCCTTTTTTTTAGTGCAACATACTGCAAACTGACCCTATTTATTAGTTTTATCTGTAGTTTTGTACCGACTGACGACAGGCTAAAAATCCATCCAATCGTCTAACGGTTTCGTTTTATATGTTGCTTTAGTGTGTAGCCGCCGTCTTTCCCTATTAATGATTAATTCAGCAATACCAATGTGTGGCGGCAAAATTGCCATAGGTGACATTGCTTTTTCGACCTTTTCTTCCGAAACATCTAAGCGATATAAAGTACTTAAAAGTACTTCCATTCTATATTTCAGCATATTTTCAATGTGTTCTGACAACGCATGCAATAATTCCTCTTCTGTTAAATAAGGATTATCAAAAGTTTGCATTTCGAAATCATTAACGATTAATTCTGCTGTTTGATTAATGTTACTTTCCATATTTTTTCATCACTAAGTCCAAGATTTAGCTTGGTCTTGTCTAATTTTTTATTAAAAAAAAGCCAAAAAAGAAACCGAAGTAGTTTTAATCTTCATGGTAATCATGTTCATTATTAATTACACTTTGAATAATACCTTTCCGTTGCATTTTTTTTTGTTCTACCAATTTAAGCGAATCTCCGAAAACCTCTTTGATTGTCAAAATATAATTCACAGAATCTGTAAATGTTTCCGTTTCTTGTTTGATTAATTTTATTCTATTGCCAATAAACTTATAAAAATCTATCCCCTTAATATTATCTGTTTTCGTCCATTGCGAGAGAATATACTCATTTTCAGAATCCAAAACTGGCGACTGAATTACTTCAAGTGCAAGATTTCGCTCAAACTTTTCTGTTTTTGGATTGTACAACCAATAAAAGAAAGGAATATTAGCCGTTTCAGGTAAATATTGCAATAAGCGAATATCCAAATAGCCGTCAAAATTTAAATCTTCAATAATGACCTGTTCATTTTCTTGAACCTTAGCTTCAAAACCATCTAAAGTTTGATGCCGCTCTGAATTACCTATTTTTTTTATATTAATCGAAGTTACCGTTTTCATTTTGTCCGTAATCGCTCCAATTAATTCAAAATTAAAATTATTTACTACCGTAACATTTTCTTGAATGTCTTCTGCCTTACTAAAGTTTTCATTTTCACAATTACAGAAAATAAGTACACCTGAAATTAATACTAAATACTTCATAGAGGGTTTACTTTAAACTATTAGATAATTTTGTTTTATAAATCGTAATATAATTTTGATTGCCAATTAAACTATGAATGATTGGTCGCTCTAATAAATTGCCTTGATACTCTTATTATTAATCCCTAATATGCTGCGAAAGTCATATCCTTATGAGATATTTTTCAAAATAATTTATATTTATTTGATTTTTTTAATTTCGTTTATCTTCAAATAGGCAAAATGAATATGCACAAAAATAGGTTAATTTGTTTCATTTTAGGTTTGTGAAAAATAGATTAAGGAAGTTTTAACTTTTTGTTATTTTTTTGTCAATCGGTTTTTACAGGTTTACTAATAGCTTGTGATAGCAAATGGTGTAAACAAAAAAAGGTCAACTATTCTCACAAGAATAGTTGACCTTTTTTGCTTTTTTTTAATATTATTTAAAAGGATTGCTAAAACGAATATCTGTAGTAAATTCATTATCTGTAAAAGTATTCAAGAAAGCAATCAAGGCTTGCTTTTCAGCTTCTGAAAAATTCATTCTTCGAGGTGAACTGCCACTTTTAAGATTAAAATGCAAATTCGTATGATTCACAACATTATTGCTATAATGATCCATTACTTCACCCAAAGTCGTAAACCGACCATCGTGCATATAAGGCGCAGTCAATGCAACATTACGCAATAAAGGCACTTTGAACACGCCATTATCAGCCGATATATTAGTAATTTCTCCAATTCCTTTATCGGTATAAACCGCTTCCAAACCATTATTTGCCGTTGTTACATTGGAAAGAAACTGAGTTCCACCATGACAACTTTCACAATTTGCACTAAATAAGGCTTTTCCTGAATTTTCTTGTGCTGTGAAATTTGAAAAATTTGCAGTAAAATCCATCGTGTTATTCATTCCTTCATCAAACTTTGTTTCCGTTGTATTAAAAGAGCGAATGAACTGTCCCAAAGCAGCAAGTACCAAATGTTGTTGAATTTCATCTGTTTTAAATGCCTTGCGGAACAAAATCCTATAATATTCTTCTTGTTTTAATTTTTCAGTCAAATCGCCCAAATCCATTCCCATCTCAATCGGGTCAGTAATCGTCATTTCACATTGTTGCTCAATCGTCACCGCTCTTTCGTCCCAAAATAAATGACTTTGACCACCAAATCCACCATAGGAAGCCTCAAAATTAGGAACTGTTCCCAACGCAAAAGCATTACGTTTCGTTTTCACGCCTTCAAAACCATCACTGAATGCGACTTTATCGGCAAACGCATCGGCCTGTGTATGACAAGACGCACACGAAACTTTATTATTTTTTGATAATTTTTCATCATAAAACAAAACTCGCCCGAGCGTTGCCATATCTGCATCTATGAAAAGATTTCCACCTCCAAAACTCTGAAAATGTCGTGGAAATTCTACTTCGTAATCATAAGTTCGCTCTGGCAAATCTAAAACTTTACCAAGTACCTCCCATTCTTGATCGGTGTAGCGGTTTAATTCGGTTCTTTCGACTTTGTCCTGACAAGCGGCTATTGTGGCGAATAGCCCCAAAAGCAGTAAATAAGTAGCGTTCTTTTTCATGTGATTGGATTTTTTTTAGCGTTGTGAATAGGATTTTAATGTAATTTACGGAATTAATTAGAAATAAAAAAAATGACTTTTCTATTAAAAATAAACTGATTATCAGAATATTATCAATTTAAAATTTCATATTTATTTAAAATTTATTCCTACCTAAATACGTCATTTTGATTTTTTGGGAGTCATCTGAATAACAGAATTTAAAAAATCGCAATTCATTATTTATAAAAGTCTTAACGATTCAAGGTAGTGAAAGCGTTGCCTTACGAATTGACTTTTAACATCTTTTCTTTTAAACACAGAACGGTTCTCTACCGATGATTTTAGTCGTCAGTTGATCACATTTCGGAAGGAACGCCCATCGTTATCTGATGATTAGATTCGTAGATATATTAAACCTGAAAAATTACAAGCTAACCCACTTTTGTTTTAATGAAGTACTTAATAGGGTCGGTACGAGGGCAAATAAATCATCTGAACGTCCGATTATACTGTGATAACCTAACAAATCCAAGCAATTTGTAGGCGATTCTAAAGCGGTTTGAGATATTTTTATTCTATCAAAAAGGTCAAATTTGACATGTATGCCGACTCTACTCAAGATATATTTTTGGGTTTCCCACCAATATTCTAAAATCAATACGCCGTCTTCAACCGATTCATTATACAACAATAAAAAAAGTGGTGAACGGACATAATAAATAGAATCTGCATCAAAATAAGAAAATGAAAAGCCAGAATAGGTAACTCGTTTATAAGGAATTTGAAACATTTTTATAAAGTGTTCCATCTTTTCAATTTGCTCCTCGAATAATAGACTTTTGGGCTGAAAAGTGTCAAAGGTCTCAAAAGATTCCCAAAGTTTTTGGTTGTTATAAAACTCCATTTTACCCAATTCCAATTTGTAATTAAACAAAGGTGTATCGTGCAGAATATAACCTGGATAATAATATTCAAACCCATTTTTTTGCCCAAATTCAATCTCTTTCAACATCGTGAATTTGCCCAAACTATACGTTGAATAATCTTCATGGAAAATTCCGAGAATACTCGCCACCGAATTATTTCCCAAGTCAAACAGACTGAATGCTATCAATTGATTTCCATCATAAACACAAACCTCATAAGTATCGAAAATATCCGAACCCATGATTTGCCCTTCTTCTCCATTCAAATAATTATGGAGATTGTGGTACAAAAAACCCCTAAAACGGTCTTTGTGATTTTGATATAAAATCTCTTTTTGAGGACAAGATTGAAAAGGTCGAATGATGATTTCAAATTGATTATTAACTTTTTTAATAATTCGTCTTTGCCGTTTCTTAAAAACATGATTTTTTAACGATAAACGAATATTAATAACCGTTTGCAACGTTTCTTCAAAACACAAAAAATCCGAACGGGACATCATCACACCGCCTCGAAACCAACCCTCTGCAAGGTGTTTGTCTAATTCATCAGTTGAAAAAGATTCTGGATAAAAGTGTTCTGCTATCATTTTTTTAAAAAATTCTTTAGTTGTTGTACAAAAGAACGTTTACTAAACTTACAAGAGTTTAGTAAACGTTCGACAATATCCACAAATTACTATTCTCCTTCCTCAAAAACCTCAACCATTCGCTGTCTTTTAACTAATTCCGTAAAATGACCATTATAGCGAGTACCTCTAACGATATGATTATCAATCCAATGATAATTACCGCCACGAGGTTTATTCATCAACAAAGCATGATATTTGAACCCACTTTCTTGTAACCAAGTATCCGTTACGGCTCGGTGTTCTTCGAGGCGCGATGTGAAGAAAGTAATGACGTGTCCTTCTTCATGCCATTTGTTAATGATTGCCAACGCATCGGGGAAAGGCTCGCACGTCACCATGCGTTCAGGCGTTTCGTTCGGCACATCTTCTGTAACCGTACCGTCTATATCAATCAAAAAATTCTTTACTCCTTCAGGTAGAATCGGGCTGATTAGGTTTCCCGATTCATCAAATAACTTTTTTAAATCTTGTTGTGTCATAAGTTTGAAATTTACATTTCTTGAATTTGGATTTTTTAAAACAAATTCGGTGTAATGTGAATAATCGTTAATTTAATACAGCATATTTTTTAGTACACAACAGGCTTTTTTATGGTTTTGCGGTTCAAATATTTCATTACATGGAACAGAGAACTACAAAACATTAACGCTATCGAACGGTTGCTTTCAAATCCTCGAAAGCGTTCATACCTTGATCAAAGCGGTTTCTACTTTGCATAAAAACTATAGTTTTTCCAAAAAAGCCTGGCTCAAAAAAGTGAATTGTTGCTAATTTAAAAAAAGAATAATTCTTTATGGTAATTTTTTGAACATTTGAAATTGGATATTTATAAATTTTAAAATAATTCGTCACATAAATAAATGTTCCGTCCGATTCCACACGCATTAATTTCATCAGCGTGAAAACCATTAAAATTGCCCCAATAATAAAAAATGATGTCCAACCGACTCTAAAAATAAACAAATCTAAATTACCAATCATCAATTCGTCCGTCATCCAAAAAATGATGCACAGCGCACCAAAAAAAACCGTCCAAACTAAAGGCACAAAATACTTCAATACCACCGTTAAATTTGATGATAAATGATATGTTTTCAATGACATATTTTTCTAATTTTCTGCAAAACTAATATTTTTTCAATCATTCCTGTTTAATCTCTAAAAAGAAAAAATTCTAAATCGCCTGAATCTCGAATAGAAATATTATCGACGATACCATTTTCAATAAAAACGGCAATTTCTTTTGTATTAGGAATGTTTATATCTCGAATTTGTTGTGTAATTTTCAAGTTATCTACCCTATCCAAATAGGTCAATAATAGATTAAAACAAGCATTTCAATAAATTTTCAAATAAATTTTTCGTCAGTAACTAAATTTGAAAAAACCGAAACTTTCCCATAATTCATTTTTTAACTGAAAGCAAGGTTTGTAAAACTAAAAAAGGCTTTCCGATTTCTCGAAAAGCCCTTAGTTTTGTGCGGAGGAAGAGGGATTCGAACCCCCGATAGACTCTCACCTATGCTGGTTTTCAAGACCAGTGCATTCAACCGCTCTGCCATTCCTCCGAGCGTTTTGACTGCCTTTATTCCTAAAGCGGTGCAAATATACAACTGCTTTTGAAATTTCAAAATCTTTTTTCAAAAAACTTCAATTCCAAAAGCAGTTTTTTTTGTCCTAACTTCATTAACCTTTGATAATCAATCAATAAGCAAAAAAACTATTTTAATAAAAAAAACTAAAAGTTTTAATTTTTATTAATAATCAATACTTGCGTAACAAATATGTCCAATGTTTCTAAATTATTAAGATCTTGAAGCTCTTCTACGCTCATCCCATATTTTTTAGAAATACCATAAAGCGTTTCACCATTATCTACAATATGCGTATTTCCATTGCCTATGATTCCTTGTTTTTGAGTATTCGCTGTCACCGTTTGCTTTTTGCTATCCAACATTTCAAAAACCAATTCATATTCCCCCTCTTTTCCGTAATTCGTTGCTGTATTATTTGTCGTTACCGTTGGCGCAGGATTCATTATGATTGTTGAAGAGTTTCCGCCGTCGGCAGTCGCTGCTCCCGATTTATTGGTATTTTCTTCCTCTCTTTTAATAAAATTTAACCCAGGATTACCTTCTGTTACTGGTTGTACCGATTCCGTATTTGCACTTGTTGCAATACTATATTCGGTAGGAATATCCATAGCGATTTGGCATTTTTCCGCGATATATTGTTGAGTCGGTTGTCCATTAATACCAATCAAAACAATACTTCCGTTTTTTGTTCTTTCCTCAACAATACCAATATTTTCAACAAAATCAACATATAAAGCAGATTGGCAGATTTCCACGATTTCATTTTCCTGCAAACTTGTAAAATCATCATTCGCAATCATCGTAAACGAGCCTTTCGGATGCGTTTCCTTTATGATTTTAATAAAACCATATTGCTGTAAACAATTGTTTGTTGAATTACCATTATTCGTCATGAAAATCGCTTCGTCATAAGCCGCAGAAACCCCAGGTGCCAAATCTTCCGCAAATCCGTAATCTTTATTTTTATCAAAAGTATAAGAATAATAAGAACCAGAATACATCAATTTGCTATCCGTTTCCTCCACAAAAATAGCCGTACTAACTTGATATGTCTGATACGCATCATCGTTATTAAAAACCAAATGCACTCTTTTTGATTCATTATTAATTTGATTAATGAATACCGTACTCCAATCGACTTCCGTTAATGCAATTGCACTTTGTGCAACGGATATGTTTAATTCTTGATAAGAATTCATGGACGTATTCAAAATAATTCGCTCACTCGCTGACGTATAAATATGATAAGCGACATGAAAATCCTGTGAAGATAAATTTTCCACTTTGTATTGATATTTATCCATATACGCCATATCATATTTGATATAAATGTCATCTTGAGCATCAACTTGATTCGCTATAAAAATAAATGCGACGATTAATATTTTTATTATATTTTTCATAATTCTATTTTATGATTTTTTAATTAAATTTAGGAGTCTTTGACAATTTACAATTAGACCTGACGAAATTTGTGCCTAACAATCTCAGGGATTTTTCAAACCCCGTCAAGCCTTTTTCTATTACCTAATCAACTGCAATATTGAATTAAACGCCTCTTTATCCGTCACCTAAAACAATCGTCAAAACGTATTTTCCTTTCGGTAATTTTTCGGATAATGTAAATCGGAAGTTACGAGAATTTTTTGGAAGTATCAATAAGGTTTGCATTTGAGCTTTAATCTCCTCATCAGTCTCGATAGTTGAAAAACGGTAAAGTCCTTCCTAAGATTACTTTAGGGTGCAGGTAATTCGTTCCTTACTCCCTAACGTAGCAAAACCCATTAGTGAGCGGTACAAATTTTGTTAAGACGAACGGACAACTTTTTAGGCAAAAATCGTACCGCTCACTAATAGATTTTATCCATGCTCTTAATCCATTATCAAAAAAAAATGCAAGATTTTTATAATTTGAATCAAATTATAAAACCTTGCATTTTTAATTTTTCCCTATAAATTAGCAATTGAAAACCGCCAATTTTTATTTCTGTCTGAAATATAAACGAATCGGAACACCTGTAAAGTTGTACGCTCTTCGCAATTGATTCGCCAAGAAATTTTTATAATCTTGCTTAACGTGTGTCGGGTGATTACAGAAAAACGCAAAAGCTGGATAATACGTTTTCAACTGCGTGACATACTTGATTTTGATGTATTTTCCACGGTGTGAAGGCGGTTCTTTCATCGTCAAAACCTCTTCTAACCAATCATTCAAGCGAGAAGTTGTAATCGTTTTCAATCTATTTTCATAAACTTCCATCGCAATATCGACCGCTTTGAAAATTCTTTGTTTTTCTAATGCAGAAATAAACACAATCGGTACATCGGTAAACGGAGCCAATTTGTGGCGCAATCTTGCCTCATAATCTCGTGCAGTATTGGTTTCTTTTGCCATCAAATCCCACTTATTCACCAAGATCACAATTCCTTTATTTCGGCGAACAGACAACGAAAAAATATTCATATCCTGCGACTCAATCCCTTCCGTTGCATCAATGATAATCAAACAAACGTCCGCATCATCAATCGCTCGAATCGCACGCATAACGCTGTAAAACTCTAAGTTATCCTCAACTTTATGCTTCTTCCGAATCCCTGCCGTATCAATCAACAAAAACTCTTTTCCGAACTTGTCATATTTCGTGTGAATAGAATCCCGAGTCGTTCCTGCGACATCCGTCACGATATTTCTCTCTTCTCCTACCAACGCATTCACCAACGAAGATTTACCAGCATTCGGCTGACCAATTACCGCAAATTTCGGCAATCCACTATCTTTATCTTCCCTATCTTCAACCATTTCCGCCAGTGCGTCCATCAAGTCACCCGTTCCGCTACCGGAAATAGACGATAAGAAAAACGTATTTTCAAAGCCTAAACTCCAAAACTCATTTGCTTCCAAATGTCTTGCGGAATTATCCACTTTATTCACTGCCAAGAAAATCGGCTTTTTAGAACGACGCAACATTTCCGTCACTTCCTCATCCAAATCCGTGATACCAGTCGTCACATCGACCATAAAAATAATTGCTGCCGCTTCGTCCATCGCAATTTTTACTTGCGAACGAATTGCCACCTCAAAAACATCATTAGAATTCGCAACAAACCCACCAGTATCAATAACTGTAAAGTTTTTACCGTTCCAATCCGTCCAACCGTACATCCGGTCACGAGTCACCCCACTTATATCATCAACAATTGCCTCACGCATACCGATTAAACGGTTATAAAGCGTTGATTTCCCTACATTTGGTCGCCCAACTATCGCTACTATACTGCTCATCTTTTTTTTATTTAAAACAGGGGAGTTTTACATAAAACCTTGTCCCTTAAAAACCCTAATTTTGATAACCAAACCGCTTCAATGAATCTGCATCGTCCCGCCAATTATCACTAACTTTTACATTCAAATTTAAAAAAACCTTATTTGCTAAAAACCGCTCAATGCCCTTTCTCGCTTCTGTTCCCAGCCGCTTAATCGCACTGCCGCCTTTTCCTATTAATATAGATTTGTGCGTATCTCGACCCACATAAATCGTTGCCCAAATCTTAACAATATCCTTTTCTTCCTTAAACATATCCACAATCACTTCGCAGTGATACGGGATTTCTTGCGAATACAATTGTAAAATTCCTTCTCGAATAATCTCCGAAACAAAAAATCGCTCCGACCTATCCGTCAATTGATCCTTTGGATAATACGGCGGCGATTCTGGTAAATATTTTACAATATAATCTACTAATTCCGTCGTATTGTGTTCCTTCATGGCCGAAATCGGAAAAACTTCCGTAAAAGTTAATCGTGCCGTCCATTTTTGTATTAATTTCAAAATGTCAATCGGCTGCACCAAATCGACCTTATTAATAATCAAAAACAAAGGAATTTTGACATTTTTCAATCGCTCAAAAATCACCTCTTCTTGATCAAATTTCTCCTGCGTATCCGTCATGAAAACCATCACATCCGCATCATCAAACGTTTCATGCACCGAACTATTCATCGTTTCGTGCATCTTATAAGAAGGATTTTTAACGAAACCAGGCGTATCCGAAAATACAATCTGAAAATCCTCGCTATTCACAATCCCAAAAATTCGATGGCGAGTCGTCTGCGGTTTATGCGTAATAATCGACAACCGCTCTCCCACCAAAATATTCGCTAACGTTGATTTACCAACATTCGGTCGTCCAATAATATTTACAAAACCTGCTTTATGTGCCATTTTAATTTATTGTTTGTTGACTGGTGATTAATGATTGATTCACCTTCATTTCAAAACGACCGCAAAGATATTCAAAAAACTTGATACTATGCTGGTTTTTGGTTCAATACAAAATACCGCATTAGCACAAAAAAAATTCGTTAAATCCGTAGATTGTTCTGGTTTTTTCGGGATTCCTTTTACACCAAAACGAAAAAAGGGCGTATCAAAAACCGATTAACCGACTCCTAATACGCTCTTTTTATCAAATTATTATGACCTCAAAAATATCAATTTTTTCAAGCTGCTTTATCAATTTTCGACATTCTAATTGCACCCGAATCCTCTCTTTTTCCTTTTATAATGACCGAATCCGCCCAATATAATTTTACAATTTCATTAATCAAATCATGCGGAACAATAATCGTATAAGTTATTGAATTATTTTCAATTTGTTGTATTTTTATTTCATTATTTTCAGCATTTGCATAAGTCAAAATCCCAGTTATTTGTATCCATTTTTCATTTGCAACGATATATTTTTTTAATTCATTTTCTAACATTTCCACCTCGTCAGACAAATATTTGGGCAATCTATAGTTTTTAATATTCGATAATAAATATTGAGCGGGTTCAAAAAACTTTGCTTCAATCGCTAAAGCCGCCGCACTTCTTATCAAAATTGCTTTTCCTGTAATATCCTCATAGTCAAACTTTTCTACGGCTTCACGCTCCAAATTATAGGCTTTTTCAAAAAAACTTTGGGCAATTTCCGCCTTTCCTTCCATCAACGCTAACCTCGCTTCATCTGCAAATTCCATTGCTTTTTGATGTAAAATCGTTACTTCATTCATGGTTAATAATTTTTGCTTTTGGAAAACTAAATTCAACAATCACAATATAAACAGGATATTCCCAATCATATTTTTCGACCTGTTTTATTTTTTATTTTATTCTTACCGAAAATTTATTTTTTGAGCTTTCTTTTAAAATTCCCGAAATTTCTAATCGTGCTTTTCTTTGAACAATAGACGGAATATTTTCATCAAAATTCGTACTGCCCAACCAATAATCGAAGCCCGTTCCTTGATAAGAACGTTCTAAAATAACAAATTCCGTGAAATGATGAATCAATAAAAGGCTTAGACCCACCGCACCATATTCGACTGTCTCTTTTGTATCTCGCCAACTTCTCTTAATTTGATTTGTTAGAGGCGTTTCCCATATCAATTCAATATCCTCTTTTCCTTCTATACTTACGACAATACTTGATTCATGATTATTCATTTCCAAACAAAAAATAGTCGCTTCCATCAAGTAAGCACCAATATTTTTGCTAATCCCAGGATAACCAATTTCTAAGTCTTTTAAATTTATCGTCATTCTTTGCCAATTATTTTGACTATAAAATTACCACTTTTAATCTAAATTAAAAAACAAAAAAAATCCACATCAATTCGTATTCCCCTTACATCAACCCAAAAAAATCATGTCAACAAAAAATCTAAATCTTTCCGACTAAACGAAACCGCATCATCTGTCCCAATAATATCGTCCGCCAATTGTTGTTTTTGCTGTTGCAAAAGCAGGATTTTTTCCTCGATTGTATCTTTCGTGATGAAGCGAGTCACCATCACATTTTTCGTTTGTCCGATACGATGCGCTCTTGCGATTGCTTGTTTTTCCGTTGCAGGATTCCACCACGGGTCTGTCAAAAAAACGTAACTGGCAGCCGTTAGATTTAAACCAGTTCCGCCCGCTTTTAGCGAAATTAAAAACAATTGTGTGTTTGGATTTTCTTCAAAATCATTGACCGCAGCCGCACGATTTTCTAACTTCATTTCGCCTGTAAGCATGGTGAAACCCCATTTTCTTGCCAAAAAATAGCGTTTAAAAATATTCAAATGACCGATAAATTGAGAAAAAATCAAAACCTTATGATTACTTTTTACCAATACGTCTAATTGCTCCAAAATATCTTGAAACTTACCAGAACTTGTTGGTTTTGAGCCTTTTACCAATTCGGGATGAATTGCCAATTGTCGCAATTTCATCAGCGTAGAAAAAACGACCGTATTATAATTTTCTTGTTTTTTAGTTGAGCCGTCGAGCAAAAAGTTTCGAGCTTGAGATTTTGCTTTTTCGTAACGTTTGCGTTGTTCGGGCAGCATTTCTGCATAAAAAATCTGCTCCGTAATCGGTGGTAAATCTTTCGCAACCGCTTCTTTTGTTCTTCTTAAAATATAAGGTTCGGTCATTAATCTTAACCGTTGTTTTTTTCCTTCATCGCTATTTCTTTCAATTGGCAATTGAAATTCCGCTTTAAAAAATGGATACGTTCCCAATAATTCTGGGTTGATGAATTCCATTTGCGACCATAAATCAGACAGCGAATTTTCGATAGGCGTTCCGCTTAAGGTCAATTTATACCGAGCCTTCAATTGGCGTAAAGCCTTAAAAATTTGGGAATCTTTATTTTTAATTTGTTGACTTTCGTCCAATACAATATACTCAAAATCAATATTTTGCAACATTTTAACGTCATTTAAAGCCGTATGATATGTCGTTAAAATTACATCAAAAGCCGGTAAATAACGGTCATTTTTGTAGCGTTTTGAGCCGATATGTTTGTAAACCATCAAATGCGGTGCAAACTTCCGTAACTCCGCTTCCCAATTAAAAATCAACGAAGCCGGCATAATAATCAAAGCCGTCAAAGGCACGGCATCCGTCACCGATTGCAACTCCTGAAAAAAAGATAACTGCATCGCAGCACCTTTATTTTTATTTTTATTCTCACTTTTACTCTCACTTCCATTTCTCAAAGTTTTCTCGTCCTTCGCATATTGCAAAGCCGAAATCGTTTGCAGCGTTTTCCCTAAACCCATATCGTCCGCCAAACAGCCGCCCAATTGATTTTTTTGTAAATTAATCAACCATTTTACGCCATCGGTTTGATACGGTCGCAAGGTTGCCTTGATGCGTTTAGAGGTTTCGTACTGGAGGGTTTCGTAATTTTCTGCCACGATATTTGTCGAAGCTGTTGCCATATTTTCGTCCAAATTTTTAACCAGCGTAAACTGTGCTTTCGTCAATCGAACCGTATCATTTTCGATTTTTGCCAATTGTGCGGCAGGTTCATATTTTTCAAACCATTCGTCAGGAATCATAAAATGCGAACCATCGGGAAGTGGAAAAAATCTATCGTTATTTTTAATAAAAAGAATAACTTTTTGAAAAGAAATTTTGAATTTTCCAACCTCAATCGTTCCATTCAAATCGAACCAATCGTTAATTTTTTTTAAATTCAAATCCAAAATAGGGTGGTGCAAGATGAGTTTTTTTCTATCAATTTCGGGTGGCACAATTGTAAAACCGTTTTCCCGCAATTCCGTTTGTTTATCAATCAACCAATAATATAAATTCGTATCGGTATTTTCGGCTTTCGCCAATTCAAAATATTTTCCAAATTGATGTGTCAAACCTAATTTTTCTAATTTCGCAACTAATTGATTTTCGGTATTTTCGTTACGTTTATATTGTAAAATAGCAACGTCCATTTTATCAAAATTCAATTCTGTTTTCAGCGATATCGCCTCTTTATACGTAAATTTTACTTTACCATAATAAAATGTCACCACAAAACCGTAGCGATTCGTCATAAAATCCTTCGTCAATCGCAATTCGCAACGAGTCAAATTATCGAATATTTTCACCTCAAAACCATCGGTCGTAATGTTCGTTTTTGCGGCAATTTTGACAATAAATCGTTGAAAATACGTTCTGACAAAATCACGAGGAATAAAAACTTCATCTTTCGTCATAAACGGCTTCAATAAATTGCCGTTCACTTCCGCCACTTTATATAGTTTATCGCCCAAAATTATCCACGCAGGTTCGTTGGATAAAATGTGAATATCTTGCTGTCGAACGTTTTTGACGTTTTCGCCTTCTTCCAATCGTAAAGTATAATAAACGCCTTTTCCTGTTTTTTTAAAGTGTAAATTCGGACGTAAATCGGTTGCTGAAAACAGAATTTGCTTATTCGCAATCCACTCTTTTCGCATCAAATTCAAACAAAGCGGCAAATCATTTTCTATTAATAATTTCAAAAAATCCCCCAATCGCTGCTGCACCCATTTGATAATCGGTTTGCGATTATCTTCAAATTCCAATAACTGTTTTAACGTTTTTTTTCGCCGTGTCTTGGTCGGATTAAATTTCGCTTCAATCGCTTCCACATTCACAGAAGACAACATTGCCAATGCTTTCTGCAAATTTGGCGTAAGCTCAATATTATAATCCGCAAGCGTATGCACCGAAAAACCATGGTTAGCATACGTCGGGAAACCCTCGTCATTAAGTTCAGCAACAAAGGCATTCGGCAAGTAGAAAAAGTGGTATTCGCTACTTAGATTGAAAATTATTTCGTAGTGTTTTGTCGGTCTGATTGCGGTAATTATTTGATGATTATTAATATGCTTCTTCGGTGCGAAAATAGCAAAAAATTGTGATTACGTAGCACCACTCTCTTGCGTGATTGTCAAAAATACACCACTCAAGAAAGTGGTGCTACATCATTATTTCCCTAAATTTGCCATTCAATCAAATAAAAAAATAAATGTTATATAGACTAAAAATAAAAGGAGCGAAAAAGCCATCTTATCTTTTCGGAACGATGCACTTGCAGAACGATGTGGCGTTTACGCATAAAGAAATTGTATTAAAAAAAATCGCTGAATGTGATGCTTTTGCAACGGAATTTAAACTCGATGATGCGGACGAAGCGAAGATGACGCAATATATGAATTTGCCCGAAGGTGTTTTGTTGGAGGGATTGTTATCCAAAAAGAAATTCGGGCAAATTGATGCGTTTTTGCAAGATAATTTTCACATTCCGTTGTTAGCATTTAACGGTAGCAAACCCATGGTAATTACCAATTTAATCACGGCTTCTATTTTTCAAAAAGATATGGATTTGGCGTTGGATATGTTTTTGTACCAACACGCAAAAATGCAAGGAAAAGAGCTTTTGGGCATCGAAACTTTTGAAGAACAATTGGAAATTATGCAAAATATTCCATTGGATATTCAGGTAAAATCGTTGAAAGATTTGATTAAAAATTTTGAGGCTCACCGTAAGGAAATGCACGATTTAGCAAGGCTTTATGCAGAAGGCAATACCAAAAAACTTTATAAATTAGCCAAAAAAGGGGCAAAGGGTTTTCGCAAAATTATGATTTACGACCGTAATGAAATTATGGCGGAACGGATTACGAAATTGATTCAAGAAAAATCGGCTTGTATCGCAATTGGAGCGGGGCATTTGGAAGGGAAACGGGGTGTTTTGAGTATGTTAAAGGCAAATGGCGTGAAAATTAAGAAAATTATAAATTAGTACACTAAATCATTCATTTTTACCACTAACTATTTATTGTCAAAAAAAATGTCTCGAACTGCTTTTGTGTGGTTGGAGATTTTTTTTAGCAGGATATTGCATTTTAAGATAATAATTCACATATATTTATTTTGGCTCTTTGATAATTTCTGCACGCAGCGGCTACTTTAGCTTCCGAAAAGTCTCAAAATCCTTGCGGCAGCTAAAGACAGCCGTTACGAAAATCTCAATTTATTCGAATTTTGCAGAAATTGTCAAAGAGCCAATTATATCATATATTTATTACTTGTACATATAACGGAGTTAAAATTAGGAACATTTAAAAATCAAAAATCAATGAAAAATATCTGTTACACCTGTCTTTTTTTACTTTGTTTTATAATGGCTTGTAAAACTGTTACCGCACCAGCTAATCCTTCAAAAGTATCATCAGTTTCCGTCTCCAATTCGATACAAATGCAAAAAAGTATATTATTTAAAGAGTTGTTAGACAAAGGTTTATACTTGGGTATATCCAAAAAAGCTTATTTGATAATCAGCCCAAATGCTGATTATAACAGCGATACGCATGATTTTAGAAGTATCTACGTAGAAGAAAATTTTTCAGCACGTTTTGAGACACTTATTTGTTATGTTGATAATGATGATGAACAACCTATTTATGAATTTATCCTAATTTTAAATCCATCACTTAATGCAAAAGATATTGCCTACGAACATTTTGGCTTACCAAATCAAGGCACAGAATGGCGTTTTTTACCTTCCGAAACGAATCTTCCTTATACTATTGCTGCTTGGACATACAAAAATAAAATCGTCATTGCCGCTACTCTCAAAGGTACAGAATGGGAAAATGGAGTGGATTGACGGGTTATAAGTTTCGAGTTGTGGGTTCTACCGTTTAAACGTGATTCGAAAACTCATAAACTTGTAAATTAATAATGTTAAAACTAATGTAATTTAGTTTCTACGTTATTTCTATGTTATTTTTGAGTTTTGAATTTCTACACAACAATTTTAAGCGTTCATCTATTTTAGTAAAAGGTTGTGGTGATTCAACTAACTTCTGCCAAATTTCTAAGAAGATTGGTAAACAATCATTTTTATTTCAAATAAAAATATTTCATACAAAACCTTTATTCAAAAAAATTCTATACTATTTTCTAATTAATAATTTGTTGTCTGATAATCGATAGGTTATAAAATATTTATATACTTACAAACTACTTATCTAACAACCTAAAACAGCATAATACATGAAACAAACTTACTTATTTGCACTATTATTCACCGCACTTACAGCGTTTGCTTTTTTGACATTCCAGTATTTCAATGTCGATGATTCGGGCGAAATGACCGAGCAAGAAGGAGCATTTGAAGAAGGCGATAAACAAACTCGAATTGACGAAATGATGCTTCAGCAATTCGAATTAACGAAGGATCCTGCGTTGGGTTATCCCCCGACGGAAAGATTGATGGACGTTTATAATTACGTTGAAACAACTGCCTTCGACAAAAATTCTCCTATCACTAATGCTCGATGGATGGAACTTGGCCCTTATCAGGTTGGCGGTAGAACTCGAACGCTTTTGATTGATAAAAATGACCCGACAGGTCGTGCTGCTTTTGCGGCTGGTGTTTCTGGTGGTATTTGGTACACCAAAGATATTTTAAGTTCTAATGTAACTTGGGAACCTATCAATGATTATTTAGAAAATTTAGCGATTGTTACTTTGGTTCAAGATGAAAATAATCCACAAGAAATGTATTTCGGTACTGGCGAAAATTACTTTAATCTTGGAGCTGTTCGAGGTTTAGGAATTTGGAAAAGTACAGACGGCGGTCTTACTTGGAATAACTTGCCTTCAACCAGAAATTTCTTTTATGTCATGCGTATGGCAATTCACCCGAACGGTGATATCTATGCAGCGACCGGTAACAACGGTTTGCAAAGAAGTAAAGATGGTGGACAGACTTGGACGAAAGTATTGGGTTCAGCTCTTTCTACGGGTTCAAGCAATGCTGTAAACGATATCGAAATTGGCTCGGATGGTTCAATTTGGACGCTTACAGGTTTTCGCTTTGATAATAGTACTTCTTATATTTTCAAATCTGAGGCGGGTGCAGACGTAGGCGACATCGGCAATTGGACTCGTGTAGGGCGTTACGCTACTGGTTTCGTCCCTGGACAAAGTCGGGTAGAATTAGCTTGTGCGCCGTCTAATCCTGATGTTGTATATGCTTTATGTTCTGCCAATCGTGCAGCGACGTACATTTATAAAACTATAGACGGTGGACAATCTTGGTTTAAAACTTCAGATGCACCTTCGATTTCTCCAAATAGTGGCAACTTCGCTGGTGATCAAGCTTGGTATAATTTAGATATTGAAGTCGATCCAAATAATGAAAATCGTGTTGTTGTAGGTGGAATCGACTTGATGATGTCCACAACTGGTGGTACAACATGGTCTGTTCTTTCAGCGGCTTACAGTCCTGTCGCTCCTTATGTTCACCCCGATCAACATTTTGTTTATTTTTATCCAAATAGTAGCAAAACACTTTTAATCGGAAATGATGGTGGACTTTATCGCTCCGATAATGCTGACGCTCAACCGAGTAGCATTCGTTTTAACGTTATTAATGATCGTTACAATGTTACGCAGTTTTACTCAGTTGGCATACACCCGGAAAGTCGCTCCAATTATTTCTTGGCAGGTTCTCAAGATAACGGAACCCATCAGTTTACCAATTATTTCCGTGGTGAACTTGACGTAACTGAAAATATTTGGGGTGGTGATGGTATGATTTGCCATATTGACCAGATAGACGGAATGACTCAATTGGTTTCTTCACAATACGGAAACTATGGATTATCAATTGACGGAGGACAGAATTTTTCTGGGGGAATTGGTGTAGATCGTGATCCTGATGATAATTTGAGACCAAGTTTTGTTAATCCTTCTGACTACGATGATAATGCCAGAATTTTATATGCAGAAGCAGATAGATCAGGTGTTTATTTTAGATGGGATATAGAATCAGGAACGGATGAAAATGTTACGTTGAGTGGTTCCGTTAGTAGAATCACGCATTTGCAAGTTTCTCCGAATATTCCGAATCGTTTGTATCTTGGTACCGCTTCAGGGCAGATTATCACGATAGATGACGCACACACAGGCAGCACCAAAACGTTTACACAGTCAAATGTTGGCGGGGGGAGTATTTCTTCCATTGTAGTCGAAAAACAAAACGAAAATCATATGTTAGCAACCGTTTCTAATTACGGTACAGCTTCTGTTCATGAATCTTTCGATAATGGCTCGACTTGGCAAAATGTAGAAGGCAACTTGCCAGATATGCCGGTTCGTTGGGTAATTTTTGACCCAACTGACCCTGACCAGGCGATAATCGCAACAGAAGCAGGTGTTTGGGTCACCGAAAATTTAGATGGTAATAACACCGTCTGGCTACCTTCTTTGCAAGGTTTGCCTATTACTCGTGTGGATATGTTACAATATCGAGAATCAGATAATATGATTGTCGCAGCGACTTATGGTAGAGGATTATTCACAACTGATTATCGTGCGCCAGCTTCTTCTGATTTTCAAGTAGATAGAATCGGATATTTAGGAACACCATTTTCATTCCGTAACCTTTCTTATAATCCTCAATCGGTAGAATGGAACTTTGGTGACAATACGAATTCAACTGATTTCAGTCCAACACACGCTTACAGCCAATTAGGAACGTACACCGTAAGTCTGAAAATCAACGATACGCTGACGACAACACAAACAATTACGATTTTACCGAATAGAGGTGTTCCTTATACGCAAAGCGAAAACGCTCAATTCGATGGTAGTTTTGAAGACAACGCTGGCGATTTCGGGGTTTATACCATCCAAGGAACTGGTTTTGAATTAGGAAATTCGACCATTTCTCCAAAAAGTGGAACAAAAACAGGTACAAAGGCTTACGTAACTGGCATTACGGACAATTATTATGAAAATAATTCAATTTCAATGCTTTATACGCCGAACTACGATTTGTCAGAAAATGGAATTTATGAATTAAGTTTTTGGGCAAAATATGACTTACAAAATGGTTGGGATGGTTTCTTAGTCGAATATTCTACCGATTTAGGTGCGACTTGGAGCACTTTAGGTAGAGAAGAAGCCGACTGGTATAATTACACAAGCAATATTACGACTGCCTTTCCTAACGGCTCATCTTATTTCACAGGCACGAAAGGAAACTATACGCAATACAGAAAAGATTTGAGCGGCTTAGTCGGCAATGAAAATGTAGCATTCCGTTTTGTTTTCAGAACTAACGACGTAGGTATTTATAGAGGCGTTGCTATTGACGATTTTCAAGTTAAAGCTTTCATTGGTGAATTAGAAACGAAGCTAATTAGTTTTGATGCAGCCTTTTTAGGCAGCCAACAAGCAGAAATTACTTGGAGTACGTTGCCAGAATATCAATGTGCAAGTTTTGATTTAGAACTTTCTGAAAACGGTCGTGATTTCTCTTTCTTCGGAAATACATCAGGTCAAATAAGCGCCATCGGTCTAACGAATTACAACAATCGTCCGAATAACTTAAAGAAAGATTTATACTTTTTCCGTCTGAAAGTCAATCACGTTGATGGTTCGTTTTTCTATTCCGACATCCTTGTTTTACAACGTCGTCAAATCGATTTAGACATTATTAATATTTTCCCGAATCCTTTTATTGATAATATCGGATTTACGTTTAATAATATGATTGACGAAGAAATTACGGTCAATCTTTACGAAGCATCAGGAAAATTAATTTATACAGAAACGGATAGTTTCAACGGTATTTATAAAGAAATCGAAACCAAAGATTATCCAAAAGGAGTCTATTTCTTACAAGTTATCGTCGGCAGCAATCAGTTTACGAGAAAATTATTAAAAGGATAATTTTTTTTAATTAGAAATAACAAATTAGAAATTATTTTATTGTTCTAATTTATTTTTATTTTTTTAATAAAAAAAAGAGGCGATAACCGTTAGGTTATTACCTCTTTTTTTTGGTTATAATTATGTGTAATTAACCTTTCTCTTAGAAAAAATCACAATAACCCAAAATACCGTTTCATTCGCATTTTATATATTTTAATTTATTCAATAAGCATCCAAAGTCCAATCAATTTCCTTTTTTCCTTGACTTTTCAAAATTTCATTTGCTTCCGCAAAATGACGATTGCCCAAAAACGCATTTCCTGCCAAAGGCGACGGATGCGCCGATTCCAAAATATGGTGTTTTTCCGTATCAATAAACGCCTTTTTGCCTTTTGCAAAATTTCCCCAAAGCATAAAAATCAAACCTTCCCGCTCATCCGATAACTTTTTAATTACCGCATCAGTAAAGGTTTGCCAACCAATTTTTTTATGCGAACCAGCCTTTTTATGTTCGACCGTCAGCATCGAATTCAACATAAAAACGCCTTGCGTTGCCCAACTCGACAAATCGCCATGTTTCGGAATCTCGAAACCTTCAATGTTTGCCTCCAATTCCTTATAAACATTCCGCAACGAAGCGGGAATTTTCTGGCTTCGAGGCACAGAAAACGACAAACCCATCGCCTGACCTTCGCCATGATACGGATCTTGTCCCAAAATCACGACTTTCACAGCATCAAAAGGTGTAGCATTAAAAGCATTAAAAATCAAAGGTGCAGGCGGATAAATCGTTTTTTCAGCCTTCTTTTCCCTTACTAAAAAAATCTTTATTGCTAAAAAGTAAGGTTTTTGAAATTCGTCAGCTAAAACGACTTTCCAACTTTCCTCTATTTTAACCTCATTTATTTTGACAGACATATTTGTTAATTCGTTGATTAGTAATTGATTAATTCGCTTTTGAAATATGATTTTGTTAAGACCAAAACGATTTATCCCAAAGGAAACCCAAAAAAGCAATCACTGGTTTTAAAAATATTCCACAAAGTATTTGTTTTTTATCAAAATAGCTATACATTTGCATCGCTTTTTAACCAGAGCAATATTGCTGGTCCTGTAGCTCAGCTGGATAGAGCACCTCACTTCTAATGAGGCGGTCACAGGTTCGAATCCTGTCGGGATCACTATTAAAAGGCACAAGCCGCTGTAAATCAATGATTTATAGCGGCTTTTTTATTTTGGGTCGAGTTATAGGTCGAGCAGGGCTTATGGAAAAGTTGATTCTTTATTGGCTCTTTGACAATTTCTGCAAAATTCGAATAAATTGGGATTTTCGTAACGGCTGTCTTTAGCTGCCGCAAGGATTTTGAGACTTTTCGGAAGCTAAAGTAGCCGCTACGTGCAGAAATTGTCAAAGAGCCATTATTATTTTCTCTTTTTTCTCTTAATCTTTCGCTGTATGTATTGATTGTTTGGTTTCCCACATTATCGCCAAATACAGTTTTCACTTCATTGCCAATAACCCACGAAGTAGATGTCTAAAATCCAATAACAAAGCGGTCTAAAATCTATAATTATAAATTGACGAAAGTCGGTAAACTCTTTTAATGAGTTTATCGACTTTCTTATTGAGAAATTCAAAGGATTCAGTTTTAAAATCTAACCTTTAGGAGCTAAAATCTAACCTCCAGGAGTTAAAATCAACGTTTCATCCAGTTTCCAAGAATTAATATATTTCTCTAATTTATATTTGCGAAATATTAATTTTAAATAATAATATTAAAATATAAATACCAAAATTATGAATGCCGTAAAATTTTTCACTGTAATGCTACTTACAATGTCATTGAGTGTACTTCAAGCACAAACATATTCTCAAACCGTAAGAGGAGAAATCTTAGATGCGGAAACCAAAATGCCATTAATTGGAGCAAGTATTATCTTATTAGGTCGTGCCGAACTGACTGGTGTCACGACGGATATAAACGGAAAATTTAAACTAAAAAATGTCGAAGTCGGACGAATTTCGTTGCGGATTTCTTACTTAGGTTATGAAGAAAGAACGTTATCAAACTTGATGGTAATTTCAGGTAAAGAAACTGTTTTGACGATTGAATTAGTCGAAAAGGCTTTTGAAACGGAAGTCGTCGTGGTCTCGGCTGCGGCACAAGGGAAAGCAAATGCGATTAACGAAATGGCAGTCGTGAGTACGCGACAATTTAGTGTAGAGGAAAGCCGACGTTATGCTGGAGCGAGAGATGATGTGTCGAGAATGGCTGCAAATTATGCAGGCGTTTCTGGGGCGAATGGTAGCCGAAATGATATTATTATTCGTGGAAATTCACCTTTAGGATTACTTTGGCGAATGGAAGGAATGGATATTCCGAATCCAAATCATTTTGGTGGTTTTGGTTCTTCTGGAGGGCCAGTTAGTATTTTGAATAACAACGTTTTATCTAATTCTGACTTTTATACAGGCGCTTTTCCTGCAGAATATGGAAATGCGATTTCGGGCGTTTTTGATTTAAAATTGAGAAATGGAAATAATGAAAAATATGAATTTATGGGACAAGTTGGTTTCAATGGTTTTGAAGCTGGAGCGGAAGGACCAATAAATCGGGAGAAAGGGTCGTCGTTTTTAGCCAATTATCGTTATTCGACCTTAGGTGTTTTTGATGCGTTGGGAATTAGTTTTGGTTCTGTCGGAATTCCACAATATCAAGATGTAGCGTTCAAAATTAATTTACCAAATAATAAGTTGGGAAATTTTGTTATTTATGGCGTTGGCGGAACAAGTTCTATTGCAATGTTGGACAGCGAAAAAGAAGAAGGCGAATTAACTCTGGCGGATGGCAGACAAAATTTATATAATGGAACAACGATGGGAACAATCGGAATATCGCACCGTTATCTGATTAATAATACATCTTATACTAACTTGACCGTTGCCGCAAATTATCAAAAAGAAGGTACATTAATTGATGATTTAAATGAAGAAGGAAAGAATCCAAAATTATTTTATAATTCTAATTTTATTCAACGAAAAATTAGTGCAAGATTCTTTTATAACAATAAAATCTCCGCTCGGCATACTTTCCGTACTGGTTTTACGACTAATTATTACCTCAATGACTTTACAGATAGTGTTCGTATAGATGTATCGCAAGATGATTTTAGAATCATTCGAAATTTTGCAGGAAATTCTACTTTATTTCAGGCTTTCGCCCAATCAAAATATAAACTAACCGAGCAGTTCACAATGGTTAGTGGTTTGTATTCGCAATACTTTGGATTGAATGATTCTTGGTCGGTCGAACCTCGTTTAGCATTTAAGTTTCAAGTGAATGATTTGCAATCCCTAAGTTTGGCTTATGGTCGTCATGCTCAATTACAACCGTTTGGAGTTTATTTTGACGAAAGTAATGCGGCACAAGTTCGTTCCAATGAAGATTTGGATTTCACGTATGCGAATCATTTTGTCTTAGGTTATGATAGAAGTTTAGGTACTAATTTTCGCTTAAAATCAGAAGCTTATTATCAATATTTAACCAATGTTCCAGTGAATACGATTTCATCGACTTTTTCCTTATTGAATTATGGTGCAGATTTCGGAAATCCGAGTGTTGATAGTTTGGTGAACGAAGGTTTGGGTCGGAATTATGGAATTGAATTGACCTTAGAAAAATTCTTTAGCGATAATTATTATTTTCTTTTAACGACTTCTTTATTTGAATCGGAATATCAAGGAAGCGATAAGGTTTGGAGAAATACGTTTTTCAATACGAGTTATGTTGTTAATGCATTATTCGGAATGGAATTTAAACTTGGAAAAAACAATGTTTTGGCAATTGATTTGAAAACTACGTTTGCAGGTGGAAGACGTTACACGCCAATTGATTTGGTGGCTTCGGAAGCAGCAGGTGAAACCGTTTATATCACTGACAAAACGTACGAAGAACAGTTTGATCCTTATATCAAACCGGATATCAAGATTAGTTTTAGAAATAATAATGCGAAATATTCCCAAATTTGGTCATTCACGATGGAAAATGTGATTGACCGAAAAAACATCTTCCGCCAATATTATGACGGAACGTCACTTCAAACGGAATATCAGTTAGGACTTTTTCCTGTATTTCAATATCGAATTGAATTTTAAGTTTTTATAACTGATGATTTGAATATTCATTTAACGGTTATAAATATCATAAATGATTGATAATCAGACTTGGCAGGCTTTAAAGACCTGTCAGGTCTTTTTTTTAATACTTCAATCCATTGAGTTTAACGGATAAAAGTACAAAGTATAAAATAGCTTAAAATTTTTCCAATTCAAATCGAAAAAATGGACAACACAACTTTTTACCGTAATTTCATATCTTAAAATGGGGTGACAAATTATTTCAATCTTTTTGGAATTGTATCTCAAATAAATATAACCACTTATGAGATATAGCTTCTTGCGCAGTCAATTTTCTTGCCTACTACTTTTGTCATTCTTACTCCTCACTCATTTTGCAGCTGCTAATAATGGTTGGGACGAAATTAAAGTAAACGATTTTGTAACTGCAATTAGAGAAATGCGACATAAAGGCGTTTCCATGGTGATAGCAAGTCAAGACCCTCCGAGTCTTCCAAATGAAATAATTGAATTAAGTACGATATACTAAAGTTATCAACTCCTTTCTCTTGAAAAAGTCTTATTGCAATTTCTGCACAGGCTTCCGCATCTGCTAATGCTCTATGGTGATTATTTAGTTCTATGCCAAAATGATTACAAATAGCATCAAGTCTAAATGAGTAAAGTCCTTGTAAACTGTCTTTTGACATTTGATAAGTACAAGAATAATAAGTTTCTGGATATTCCATATTGTATAAATCCAAAGTCTTTCTTAGAACACTTATATCAAAAGACGCATTGTGAGCAATAATGGGATAAGCTTCAAAATCAGCACGCAATTGATTGTAAACCTCATCGAATTCAGGTTTATTGGCAACCATTGATTCGTCTATTCCATGTGATTGCGTATTAAAAAAATCAAAATAGTTATCTTTAGGTCTAATCAAAAAGGACTTTTTCTACTATTTTAGAATCTTCAACTTTTACTAATCCAATTTCGCAAGGGCTATTTCTTTGTGAATTCCCTGTTTCAAAATCTATTGCAATGAATTTTATTGTATTTTTTTAGCGACCGTTTTTCTAAGTATAAGATTTTATAAAATCTTCGGATTGATTAAAATTTAAGTATTCAGTTTTTCCAACAACTCAATAACCTTATTTTTAGAGTTCAATAACTCGTCTTTTAACCGACTAATTTCAAGATATAAATTCTCACTATCTTGATTATCAATAAACATTTCACCTTCTCCTACTAACAACCAACGCAAATAAATTATCGAACGTTTCGATTTGGATGGTAAACATTCTGCGCGGACAGGTTTTAAGGAATTGAAGGAATTTGGTTATTTAGAATTGGTCAAGGTTTGGAATAGCGCAACAGGAAAATTTGAAGGTACAGTTTATCAACTGTGCCTAAATCATCGACCAAATTTTCCGAAAACACCAAATTCTCTAAAAACGCCGAAAGTACCGAAAACCTTAGCAACAACAACAAACAAAAGCTGATGATGATGTTTTCTTAAAAAATTTAGAAAATGCAAAAACGGTTTCTAATAAGGTTTCCAATGAAAAAATAGAAAACCAAACCGCTACTGATTTCCTTCCCTCTTTGGAAGAAGATGAAATTTGGAAGAAAATATTTGTCGGTAAAGACATTTGTAAACAAGTTGGTACAACTGAAATTTTGACCTCATCAATGTTTGATTTATTATTGAAACACTTCACCCAAACATCAATTTCAAGCGATGCAACTTATCCAAATAATACAGCGATAAAACGCCATTTTTTCAATCGCTTTAATGCCAATTTGAATAAAAATGCCTTATCAAATTATATTGAAACCTAAGCTATCGCACCAAAAAAAGTACGTAAACAATTCGCTACTTTGATGCCAAAAACTGATACAATTTTGAATAAAATCTATGGGCAGCAATGCGATAATGAAGCCCATTTATACCGTTGTTTACAATTGTTGGAAACCCACTTAGCAACCTACGAAAATACGGTAAATATCCTTGATACCGAAAACAAAACCGCTGTAAACACTTGGATTCAAGACATTGAAAATGCCAAAAACTTAGTCGAACGAGGACGAAAAGCAGGGCAATTAACCTGGTTTTACAAACGTACCACCACTCTCCAGAGTGGTGTAAAAAACATCTCAAAAGGAAATATAAGTCAAGCGATAAACAACGTACCACCACTCTCCAGAGTGGTGTAAAAAACACCTCAAAAGGAAATGTAAGTCAAGCGATAAACAACGTACCACCACTCTCCAGAGTGGTGTGAAAAACATCTCAAAAGGAAATATAAACCAAGCGATAAACAACGTACCACCACTCTCCAGAGTGGTGTAAAAAACACCTCAAAAGGAAATATAAACCAAGCGATAAACAACGTACCACCACTCTCCAGAGTGGTGTGAAATGAATAATTTAAATAAAAGTGTTTTCTTTTTTACACCACTCTGGAGAGTGGTGGTACTTGGAAAGTCTTACGACTTCCAGGAA
>Ga0222647_1000110_pt1 | contig 43958 bp, 34 predicted proteins | sample AntAcemetagen333_FD_179864 | JGI IMG/M metagenome (GOLD analysis project Ga0222647, IMG submission 179864) | Saline water microbial communities from Ace Lake, Antarctica - #333 | ecosystem: Environmental > Aquatic > Non-marine Saline and Alkaline > Saline | place: Antarctica: Ace Lake...
TCAACCATCTATGTATATGCACCTCAAGGACCAGAGTTGACTGATTATTTGAATCGAATTGCGAGCTATAATCAACGGGAAGAGTCGCCTACAGCATGGAATATTGTCCTAGCTGAGGGATCGGATTATTTGGAGAAAATGATTTCAGAAAAGCCTGGAAACGTGATGATGGTGGCAGGAAAAAACGATCTGAAGATCGACTACATCACCGCTGCATTGGGAAATGGGATTCATGTGTATGCCGATAAGCCTTTAGTGATTAATTCGGAAGGTTACAAAAAGTTGATCCAGGCTTTTGCAACGGCGAAAGAGAATAATGTAATGTTGTATGATATCATGACGGAGCGATTCGAGATTGCTTCTGTGCTTCAGCGTGAGTTATCCATGGATGCGGAGCTCTTTGGAGAATTGGAAATTGGCTCCCTTGAAAATCCCGCAATCACCAAAGAATCGATCCATCATTTTTTCAAATATGTTTCAGGCCAACCCTTGATCCGACCGGATTGGTTTTTCGATGTGAGCACAGAGGGCCATGGAATCGTAGATGTGACTACACATTTGGTGGATTTAATTCAGTGGGAAGCCTTTCCCGGTCAAATTCTCGACACCACTGGAGTGGAAATGCTAGCGTCTAAAACTTGGGCTACCTCACTCGACTTGGAGCAGTTTCAGCGGGTAACTGGCAAAATGGCTTTTCCTGATTTTCTTCAGAAAGCGATCTCAGATGAAAAGTTGGAAGTGCTGTCAAATGGTGAAATGAATTACACCTTAAATGGAAAACATGCTAAAGTCAGTGTAACTTGGAATTATGAGGCTCCAGAAGGAACGGGGGATACCCATTATAGTACGATGCGAGGGACAAAAGCCAACTTGATTATTCGACAAGGGAAAGCCGAGAATTTCAAACCAACGTTATATGTAAAGCTGCTAGAAAGTGAAAAAGCTAGGTTAGAAAACCTTATCAATACCGGGCTTCAACAAAAGTATTCAGGCCTTGCTTTGACCGAATTAGAAAGTGGGGAATATCGGATCGAAATTCCAGAAGCCCTTCACGTAGGTCATGAATCGCATTTTGGACAAGTGACAGCTCAGTTTTTGAGCTACCTCAAGGCTGATCAAATGCCAGATTGGGAAATCCCGAATATGCTGGTGAAATACTATACCACCACTAAAGCTTTGGAAAAAGCAATGGAGAAATAATCAATTGGGTTGAACTTACCTTTTTCAGATCAGTTAACCATCAAATGACTTTTTTATGACTCAACAAGCTGCAATCACTCAGGAAAAAATCACTATCGCTATCGCCGGAGCCGGAGGATATATCGGTAGATGGTTTATTCATCAATTCAAGGATAAATACAACCTGATTGGTCTCAGTAGAAATCAAGTCAAATCCAATCCAGAACCCAATGTACAGTGGAGACAAGTTGAGCTGTTCTCCATTTCTAGTACGATTGATGCACTCAAAGGTGTTGATGTCGCTATCTATTTGGTACATTCCATGAGTGCATCCACACGACTGAATCAAGGAAGTTTTGAGGATACCGATCTTTTGATTGCGGATAATTTCAGCCGAGCTGCTGCTATTAATGATGTCAAACAGATTATCTACCTGGGGGGATTACTACCTGATGAGCCTGAGGAAAAGCTTTCCAGACACCTCATGAGCAGATTGGAAGTAGAAAAGACCCTTCGCTCCAGGAAATCAAAGCTCACGGCTTTGAGGGCATCAATAATTGTAGGTCCGGGCGGTTCTTCATTTGATATGATCAAAAATCTGGTGAATCACCTCCCGGTATTATTGTGTCCAAAATGGACAGAATCGTTGACTCAGCCCATTTCACTGAAAGACACGTTGGATATTATAGATACCTGTGTCGCCAATCCAAATGTATATGGTAAAGCCATTGACATAGGAAGTCATGAGGTAATGTCCTATAGAAATATGCTTGTGAGAACTGCCCAAGTGATGGGTAAAAAAAGATTTGTTTTTTCTATACCGGTTTTTTCGCTTGAATTATCTAAGCTTTGGGTAGGGGTTTTCGGCGATAGTCCACAACAGCTCGTTTCACCCTTAGTCGAGAGTTTGAAGCATACGCTCACGGTATCTCCAGAGCTATCCTTTAAAGAAAAGCAAATAGCATATTTAAGCTATGAGGAAGCGGTGTATGAAGCTCTACATTCTGATGTGAAACCTAAACTCCCAAAATTCTATAAAAAAAAGGGGGTGAAGAATACAGTAAGAAGTATTCAGCGAATGGTAAATGTCAAAGGAAATTCAGCTACTTGGGTTGCCAAGCGCTATAACCTCTGGCTACCGAGTTTTTTCAAATTCCTTATTAATGGAAAAAGTAGTGGTAATGGAGCAATTGGTTTCCACTTGCTGAACGGAAAGAAACCAATGCTGGAATTGACACTCATTCCTGATCGAAGTGACGATGATAGGCAGCTATTCTATATCACTGGAGGATGGCTGGTGAGGAGATTTGATTATGGTTGGCTCGAGTTTAGAGGGGTCTTAGACAACCGATATATGATATCTGCCATTCATGAATTTGTCCCTACATTACCGTGGTTTATTTATGTGAATACGCAGGCAAGGTTGCATCTTTGGGTAATGAATCGCTTCAATGCATACCTTAGAAGACGAAAAGACTGATATATCTAATCTAATAGATTGAAACAAATTACTAATTTTAGTACATGAATCATTTATCATTTAAAAATGGGGATCAAATCCCAGCGCTAGGGCTCGGTACCTGGAAAAGTAAACCCGGAGAAGTAAGGAACGCTATCTTTTGGGCAATTCAAGCGGGCTACCGGCATATTGATGCAGCAGCGATATATAATAATGAAAAAGAAGTAGGGCAAGGAATAGCAGATTCGATTGAGGCTGGGGTCGTAAAGCGTAAGGACCTATTTATTACTTCAAAATTGTGGAATAATTCCCATCGTTTTGAGGATGTGCATTTTGCCATCGAAAAATCATTGACAGATCTACGACTTGATTACTTGGATTTGTATTTGATGCATTGGCCGATAGCTTTCAAACCAGGAGTTGAATTTGCTCAGAAAAGAGAAGATTACTTTACTTATAATGATGTGCCATTGAGCCAAACCTGGGAAGCAATTCAGGAAACTCAAATCAAAGGATTGGCAAAGCATATTGGAGTTTCGAACTTCAATCAAGCAAAGTTAGCCGAAGTAATGAAAATAGGCCGGCAACAACCCGAGATGAATCAAGTAGAGATGCACCCTTTTCTACCTCAAAGTGAACTGGTTGACTTTTGTGCTTCTAATGGAATCCTGATGACTGCGTATTCACCCTTGGGATCGCTAGACTCGAGAAACCACAAACATGAAAAAGACCCTAAATTATTAACCGATCGAGTGATTCTGAATATTGCTCAAAAGCATAATATTTCAGCCGGACAACTGTTGATTGCTTGGTCTATCGAAAGAGGCATAATAGTGATTCCAAAATCCTCAAATGAAGGGCGAATCAAAGAGAACTTTGATTCCTTAAAAGTCAACTTGGATAATCTTGACATGAAGGAACTGCAAGAAATTGAGATTTCACATCGATTTGTGGATGGAGTCTTCTTCACTGGGGCCAACAGTCCATACAACCTATCTGATCTTTGGGACATATAATTGGAAATGGCTGTTGATTTTTCAACGGCCATTTATTTTAATTTTTTTTCCAACCAATACCACAAAATTACGCTAGTTTCCAGCTGTTTAGCGCATGAATTTTTTGTACGAAAGACGCAAATTAAATCACGGGGAAATTTTGGTTTACGCTTACTAAAGTCAAATAATTTTAGACTTGAAACTTTCTCTTATCTAATCACATGCAAAATGATATCAAGACGAGCAGCTAAGTGAATACTCCTATTTAATTATTCCTGCTACTCTGGGTTTGGAATTGCTGATCATTTCAATCCATTTTGAGGAGCACTAAGTGAGTGGTACTTTTTTAATCTTCGACTTCAAGTGCCTCCAAGATATCTGCCAGTTCATTGAAATCCATTAAGCCCGGTTTGATTTCGTCGCCACCTGTCATGGAAATCCCAAAGAGTTTCAGATCTTTTATTAGTTGCTCCACATTGGACACATTAAGGCCTGTTCCAAGAATGATTTTTTGCTGAATTCCAAGTTCTTTAAGCCTGTGCTCGTCCTTTTTAGATAAGGACGATTTAAGATCGGATACGTGAATAATTATCTCTGAATTTGCAAGTTCATCGAGTAGTTCTTGCCCTAAATCGGCAAGTTCTTCTAGGGAACATTTATAGATGAGATTCAATCCTTTTGCCTGAAATGCTAGTAGGGTCTCTATTCTTTTATGCTCTAGCCACTTGATTTCACTACAGATCGCCAGGTTGTTCTGGATCTCTTCTGAGCTGGCCCATTCAAATTCCGCTACAAAATCTACGCCTGACACCCAACCTGAAATTTCCTTAAAAGTAGTGGTGCTGACAAGGCGATCTGATCCGACTTCAAAAGTGAATCCTAGCAAGTTCACATACATTCCTGAGCAATAACGTGCGTCAGTAAGGTTGGTGATTCCGTTAATTTTTACAAATGTTTCTAAGGCCATAATCTGAATTTTCGATTGCGAAGGTAAGTAAGATGTAGGAATGCTAAAAAGAAAAGCGCTTCTACTATTTGTGTGAATTATAATAAATTTGATGAAAACCACTAATATTAAAGATAATTTAGAGCTATGAGATTCGTTTTAAGCTGTTTTTCTCTTCTGATTTTTATGTTGTCCACCAGTTGTAATCGTCAGGTAGAAGAGTCGGTTTTTGATTTTGAGTTTGACTTCCAACCAATGGAGAAAGGTCTGTTTTGGATTTATTCCGTCGAGGAGACGATCCATTTTGGTGAGAATGATGCTGAGAACGCCACTTTTTTTTACCGTGATTTGATTCGTGATTTCTATGTTGATTCCTCCAATGAACGAGTTTTTATTGTAACTCGATCCAAATCCTCAGATCGGAAATCATGGACTACGGTGAAGGAATACACATTGGCCAGAAGAGGTCCCACACTTGTCAAAACTTTAGATAATCAACCTTTAGTATCACTTGTTTTTCCCCCTGAACCGGGAAAATCTTGGAATGGGAATACCTACCGGGATAAGAGCGCTGATGAGTTCCTGATTGATACTAACTATGAAAACAATTTTCTAGAAGCATTAGAGAACAAGGTGGTTAGGGTCTTACAGGAAGAAAGTGATGATTTGATTACTTTCAGAGACAACAGGTACGAAGTTTATGGAAAAGGAATAGGCTTAATTGAGAAGTATGATGAGGTTTTGACATATTGTTCTCGCAACGAATGTCTGGGAAATCAGTTAATCAATTCAGGATTTAAAGTTAAAATGGAATTGATCGAGTATGGGAAGAATTAAACTACTAGTTACTTTGGTCTTGTTTTTTGGTCCTGCAGGTAGTTCTTTCGCTCAAGATCGTTATGCGATTTTCTTTAAGTACAAACCTCAAATCGAACTTTCGTTAAATGAGCCAACAGCTTTTTTAACTTCAAAAGCATTAGCTAGAAGAGCTCGAGAAAATGTTAAAGCAGATAGTTTAGATCTGCCAGTATCAAAAAAATATATAGATCAGGTTCTGACTCTTTCCAATTATGTGCTTTATTCTAGCAAATGGTTGAATGCAACGATTACCATAACCGATGCTACAAGAGCTTCTGAGATCGCCAACTTGCCTTTTGTTTCTAATATTGAGCTGGTGGGAAGAGGTTTTCTCCCAAATCAGAATACTGGTATTGATGCTAAACTTTCTGCTGCTGCTACGCAAAAGCTTCGCATTCCAAGTAGCGAAAATGAACGAATTCTAGCCTTCCAAGCAAATACTTATGACTTTCAAAATGAGCTAATCGGAATCACGCAAATGCTAGCTGAGGGATACTCGGGCAAAGGTATCACGATAGCGGTTTTTGATGCGGGATTTCCTGGAGCAAATACTTCTGCTGCGCTCAGACATTTAGAGACGAATAAGCAGCTAATTGCTACAAAGGACTTTGTCCGGCCTTGGAATTCCAATGTTTTTCAGGATAATCAGCATGGCATGAATGTGCTTTCCCTGATTGCTTCCAAAGATCCTGCTATTCTGATCGCTGGTGCTCCAGATGCCAACTACATTCTGGCGATGACCGAAGAAGTAGCTACCGAATACCGAGTTGAAGAATATAATTGGGTCAGAGCGGCGGAGTTTTCGGATAGTTTAGGAGTTGATATCATTACCAGTTCTGTTGGTTATTGGGATTTTGACGATCTCGCTATGAATTATACAATGGCTGATTTGGATGGGAAGACTACGACTATTACGAAAGGTGCAACGATTGCGGCTGTCAAAGGAATTCTGGTGGTAAATAGCGTTGGGAATTATGGATCAAGTGCTTCAACTCTAGTGGCACCCGCAGATGCAGAGGGCATTCTTGCCATTGGATCTGTTAACAAAGATTTTACTGTTTCAAGCTTCAGCTCCAGAGGTCCGACAGGAGATGGGAGAATCAAACCTGATTTGGTCACTTTCGGAAATGGTGTATTCGTAATCCGATCAAATGGAGTTGTGGGAACCGTAAATGGGACTTCTTTTTCAGCTCCACAGATCACCGCCTTAGCCGCTGGAATCTGGCAGGCCAGACCTGAGTGGACTAAAGATAAATTAATTGAGATGCTTTTGGCAAGTGGCACCAATGCAACAAGACCAGATAATCAAATCGGTCATGGTATTCCAAGATTCCGTGAGGCACTATACGGACAAATACTCTCAGCAGAAGAAAATATTGAGATCATTCAGTGGAAAATATTCCCAAATCCTTTGGATGGTGATCAATTGACAATTTATTTTGGAACTGATATCGCCAGTGAATTTACACTGTTGGATATGAATGGCCGCGTACTTGATAGGAAGAACTTAAGCAGATCAAGCACTCGAGTCCCATATCAAGTGAGTGTAGTAGGCCTCAAACCAGGACTCTACCTCATCCAACTCCAAGACGGACAATTGATCAGGCGGTCAAAGCTTATGAAGCAATAAGTAATTTTCATCCTTTATACCTACCCATGTTCCCTTTAATTGCCCCTTCTATTCTTGCCGCAGATTTTGCCAATCTCCAAAAAGAGGTAGAAATGCTCAACCAATCTGAAGCAGATTTTATTCATATAGATATTATGGATGGAGTTTTTGTGCCAAATATTTCGTTTGGAATTCCTGTAACAGCTGCAATTGCCAAGCACGCCAAGAAACCGCTGGATGTGCATCTAATGATCGTAAATCCGGATAAGTATCTGGAAGATTTCCGAGCTGCCGGGGCAGAAGTGATTACCGTGCATTATGAAGTCTGTCCACACCTTCACAGAACTATTCAAGCCATCAAAGCGACTGGGGCAAAAGCCGGTGTAGCAATCAATCCCCATACTCCGGTCGAGTTACTTTCAGAATTAATTCAAGATATTGATCTGGTCTGTGTCATGTCGGTAAATCCCGGCTTTGGCGGCCAAAAATTTATTGAAAATACGTATGATAAGGTTTCTCGGCTTAAAGAATTGATTTTAAGAAAAAATACTGCCACTCAAATAGAAATTGATGGAGGAGTGAATGCTGCCAACGCAGGAAAGCTCATTCTTGCCGGTGCAGATATCTTGGTAGCAGGAAGTTTTGTGTTTAATTCCCCCGATCCTATTGCGACGATCAGTAAGCTTAAGACTTAGGGTGATTTTCGGAAAGTGTGCTATCTATCATTTGAATCCAAGTTTAATAAGGCTAAAATCCTATATTATCCTTGATATTTTGGGTTTTGGGGGTTAAATTGCAATTTCACATTAAAGTATTAGACCATGACGATGAAAAAAATTATGCTTTTTGGAATCTTTTTTTCCTTTCTAGGGCTATCCGGACATGCGCAAGACGCCGATGCAGTAACAGATGAGGAGCTGAAGAAGTATGCAAAAATGGAAGTTGAATTTAGCAATTTCCTAAATTCAAGAACTGAAAAAATGAAATCCATGATCGTGGAAAATGAGATTTTTCAGGGGGGTGCTCGATATAATGAAATAAAAGCTGCTTGGGGAGACGAGGTTAAAATGACAGAATCTAAAGTTACTGAAGAAGAAAAGGCTGCATATACCCTGGTACAGGACTTTCAAGATTCTCAGCAAGAAGTTTTAAAAGAATTCAAAACCGATCTAATCATGGATGAAGAAGTGTTGGGCGCAGGTACCTATAATAAAGTGTTGGCAGCTACCAAAGAAAATCCTGCTTTGAAGGCAAAGCTTGATGGAATGATAGATGAAATGAAATCAAAGCAAGCGGCAGAAAAAGTACAAGTAAAAGACGGGATTTAAGTTTCGTTTGAATATTTATCGCAAGCCTCCTAATCGGGAGGCTTTTTTTATATTTGTACACCAAAACAATTTAGCTATTCGTTAGAAAATCATGTTTGTTAAAAAAATCTCCGCGTCTCTTCTTTTTTTCTATTGTTTTTCTGCCTTTGCACAGGAAGAAGATATTTTCGGCATCTCAAACAAAGCCAAAAACCCCAAAAGTGAATCCGGTATTGGTAATGTCACTAGAAATGTGCTGGAAATGTTTGCAGTGGAGATTTCTACCGGTGCTGGCTATCATCAGTTTGGGACAAGTTTTTATACTGAGTTTCCTGATAATTATCCAATTACTCAGTTTCAAAATTTCGAAATACCATTGGATATCTCTGAAGAAAACCCACTGAAGATGAAAGGGAGCGATTGGACCTTACCCATTTTCAATGCAGGTCTACGGGTCAATCTTTTCAATTTGCTTACCATCGGTGGAGGGTATGGTCAGGAATGGGGAAATTATAAAAATATGACTGGAGGCGACTTCGAATTTCCTTTTGAAGGGGGCTCATATCAAATCAGCAAATTTTACGGCACAGTCGGTTTGATTCTCTTCGATGCCCAGAAAAGGATCTCCTTTTTGAAGTGGAGGTATAGAAAATATGCTTCTGCAAACATTTATATGCAATCTGAATTTAAGCAGCGCGCCCGTCAAATCTATCCCTGGAGATTTATTCTAGAAGGAGAATATGGACAATTGAATTTAAAAAATCAATATGATCCAGCATTGGATCTTCCAAATCAACCAGCTTATCAGCCCAAATTAATGGTTGCAAACGAGCCTTATTATGGGCTTGGATTTCGGATAGAGCGGGACTTTTCAGAATACACCAAGATGTTTATTAAAGGAGGAGCGGAGTTTAGGAAATTTACCTATGCGGATGACAACTTCTCTGAATTTCAAAACATTGACCAGACGCTCTACGCATTGCAGGTAGGTTTTTCTGTGAGGATTCCGGGTACCAAGCGTTGTAAAATCGCTGGATGTGGCGTAGTGATGAAGCATTCTCACAGTGGAATCGAATACCGTGGCAGTTCGATTTTCCAACTTCAAAATCGAAAAATTGGACAATGGTATTAACTCAGTTTATCTGATTTGGTCTTTTATTCTCTTTTCAAAACCAGTCTGTTTTTACTATCTTGCAGCATTAATTATTCCCGTGAATAGCATTATATGGCTCAAGGAGAAAACGAAAACATTATCCCTATTAACATTGAAGACGAAATGCGTGGAGCTTACATCGATTATTCGATGTCAGTTATTGTTTCCAGAGCACTTCCAGATGTCCGTGACGGACTAAAACCAGTTCACCGCAGAATCCTTTTTGGTATGCAGGAACTGGGTGTACTACACAATAGATCCCACAAGAAATCAGCGAGAATCGTTGGTGAAGTACTTGGTAAGTACCACCCCCATGGTGACTCCGCAGTTTATGACACAATGGTCAGAATGGCTCAGCCTTGGTCGCTGCGCTATCCATTAGTTGATGGGCAAGGTAACTTTGGATCGGTCGATGGGGACAACCCAGCTGCGATGCGATATACAGAGGCTCGACTTAAGCGAATTGCCGAAGAGCTCTTGATAGATATCAATAAAGAGACCGTTGATTTTCAGTTTAACTTTGACGATTCCTTAAAAGAACCAATCGTATTGCCTGCAAAAGTACCTGCACTATTGCTGAATGGTGCTTCGGGTATTGCTGTAGGCATGGCTACCAATATGGCTCCACACAACTTAGGTGAGGTCATTGATGGAATCATAGCTTACATTGGCAATAATGATATCACGATTCCTGAATTGATGGAGTATATAATTGCTCCGGATTTTCCTACTGGAGGAATTATATATGGTTACAATGGAGTCAAAGCAGCTTTTGAAACAGGAAAAGGTCGGGTAGTCGTTCGAGGAAAAGCGAATGTTGAAATCAAGGCAGGTGGAAGTAAAGAGATGATTGTCATCACAGAGATCCCCTACATGGTGAATAAGGCCAATATGGTGGAGAAAACTGCCCAGCTGATAAATGAGAAAAAAATTGAGGGTATTTCTGCAATCCGTGATGAGTCTGATCGATCTGGAATGCGTGTGGTGTATGAGCTAAAGCGTGATGCCATATCAAGTGTTGTCCTTAACAACCTATACAAGCATACAGCGCTCCAAACTTCTTTCTCCGTCAATAATGTGGCACTTGTCAAAGGCCGTCCATATACGCTAAATCTAAAGGATCTCATCGTTCATTATGTAAGCCACCGACATGAGGTGGTGATCAGAAGAACTGAGTATGAGTTAAGAGAAGCAGAGAAAAGAGCACATATCCTTCAGGGGTATTTAATAGCTCTAGACCATTTGGATGAAGTAATTTCGTTAATCAGAGGTTCAGCAGATCCTGAAACTGCTAGAAATAGCCTGATAAACCGATTTGAACTAAGCGAAATTCAGGCTAGAGCAATTCTCGATTTGAGATTACAGCGGTTGACTGGAATGGAGCGAGAAAAGATCATTCAGGAATTTAAGGAAATAATGGCTTTCATAGATGAGCTCAATGAAATCCTTGGAAGTGAAGAGAAAAGAATGGAGATCATCGTGACTGAGCTTACCGAGATGAAAGTCAGATATGCGGATGATCGAAGAACTGAAATCGAGCATAATGCAGAAGACTTCAGTTATGAGGATATGATTCCAAATGAGGAAGTTATTATAACTGTATCGAATGAAGGTTATGTGAAGCGTACTGCTTTGTCAGAATACCGTACCCAAGGTAGAGGAGGAGTAGGATCCAGGGGAGTAAGTACTAAACAGGACGACTTTACGGAGTATTTATTCACAGCATCGACACACAATTACCTGCTGATTTTTACGGATAAAGGAAAATTATTTTGGCTTAAAACCTACGCAATTCCAGAAGGAGGTAAAACTTCCAAAGGAAGACCAATCCAGAATCTTATAAGCATAGCACAAGAGGATCGAATCCGAGCAATCATTCAAGTAGGAGACTTGAATGATCCTGATTACATCAACAATCATTTCTTGGTCATGGTGACTAAGAAGGGAGTAATTAAGAAAACAACACTTGAGCAATACAGTCGTCCAAGATCGAATGGAATCATAGCCCTAAACATTCGGGAAGATGATCAATTGGTCAACGTTGATATGACCAATGGCGATCAACATATTGTCATTGCAGCCAAGTCGGGCAGAGCTATCCACTTCCATGAGTCAGTGGTAAGAGCAATGGGTAGGACTGCTACTGGTGTAAGGGCAATGCGATTAAATGATGATAGTGATTATGTAATTGGCATGGTATGTGCGTCTGAGGAAAATGCTACCCTGCTCGTAGTATCTGAAAAGGGATACGGAAAGCGATCAAATCTAGATCAATATCGGATCACCAACAGAGGTGGTAAAGGTGTGAAAGCGATGAGCGTGACCGAGAAGACCGGACACCTTGTAGCAATCAAAGAAGTGATAGATTCGGATGACTTGATGATTATCAATAAGTCAGGAATTACTATTCGGATGGCCGTCGATACGCTTCGTGTGATGGGTAGAGCTACTCAGGGTGTGCGATTAATAAAAATAGGCGTCAATGATGAAATTTCATCCGTAGCCAAAATATCTAAAGAAGAAGAGGTCGAAGAAGTAATCGATGCGGAGATTACTCCTGAATCTTCTGAAGATACACCAGAGTCTTCCGATGACCAACCATCAGAAATAAACGAATAACCAAAAAAAGAAAAACTTAACATGAAGAAGCTAATTCTATCAATGGCCTTGATCGGTGCAACGACTCTGGCTTTTGGGCAAAAAAAAGTAGTGCGTTCAGCGGAAAAAAACTTTAAATCCGGTGATTTAACTGCTGCTATGTCTGATATAACCGCCGCATCTGCTGATCCTGAAAGCGGCGTTGACCCCTCTACCTACTTGCTCAAGGCAAAAATCCAGTCTAAGATGTTCGGTACTGATTCGACCAATAACGAGTCCAATCTTGAAGTCGGAAAAGAAGCTCTGAGTACTTATATGAAGGCATTCGAAATGGCTGGATCCGACAAAAGTGCAGGTGTAGGAAAAGAGGTATTCACTGAAGATATTTCGGGTGTCCCAGATAACTTGAGACCTTATTCTGTAATAACCTTAAAAAATATTTCATTTGACAAGGCGATTGATCGATATACTGAAAATGATCTTGAGATGGCCTATGGTTTCTTCGATCTAGCTGGCGAAATTGACTTGACTGATACCACAATTCATTACAATTCAGCTTATCTGGCCAATGAATTAGAAATGTATGAAGAAGCTAAGCGACATTACAGATATCTGTTAGACATTGATGGATATAACAAGCTCAACTCCTATTACTCGATGGTACAAATCGAAAGTGGACAGGATAAAGATCCAGATGCAGCGTATGCAACTGTGATGGCTGGTCGGAAAGAATATCCGGAAGATAAAATTCTTGCTGAATATGAAATCCAATTGTTACTCCAATTAAACAAAATGGATGAGGCAATGGCTCAGATTCAATTAGCACTGAAAAATGATCCGGACAATGCTTCTATTTTGTTAAGATCAGGTTATTTGAAGGAGCAGTCCGGAGATATTGAAGGAGGTCTGGCAGATTACAAAAAATCAGTTGAAGTTGATCCGACCTATTTCGAGGGTAATTACTACACTGGAGCCTTGCTGCTTGAGCAGTCTGTGAAATTATTGAATACCTTAAATGATCTGTCCGATTCAGACTGGGAAATTCAGTCTCCAATCGTAGGTAAAAAAGCGGATCAAAACTACAAAGAAGCAGCAAAATATTTCCAGAGTGCTCTGGAAATTCAACCTGATAATACGGAAATCATGGCGATCCTTTTCCAGGTTAATACGCGTCTGAAGAATGAAACTGAAGCTGAGAAATACAACAAAAAGCTGATTGAACTGAAAGGTCCAAACTGGATGGATGACGGAGGATAATATCTCTGGAGCTATTTGAAAGAGAGTCGAGTTATCGACTCTCTTTTTTTATGATTTAATATGATTGTTTACTTTTACTTGTGATCAATGTTTTTGAAAGAAATCATATCTTACCCATTGAGAGAACCTACATTTTAGAGCCTAGTGAATCTACCCAATGAATGTTGATCGAATTTTACTTCTGAGTTTAGTTTTCATCAGTTCATTAGTGTCAGTCGCTCTGGCGCAAGACAAATTCCAGAAATCTGTTAGCCTTTCCTTCGAATCTGGACCATTAATAAGTAATGGTAAGCCCTGGGCCAATGAAGTCAGGAATAGTGTCGAATATCGTGGAATCGATGCCAAGTTCAGCTGGAGAAAAATCTCCAATACTCATATGAACCACCTCTATCGCTATCCTACATTTGGAGTTGGATTTACCTCTTTGCTCGGTGATTTTCCAGAGATTGGCCGACCTCAGGCTTTTTATGGATTTTTTGAAATGCCTTTTTTATATCGAAATAAAAGTCAAAAGTATTCTTTTGGTTATTTCTCGCAGATAGGGCTGGGGTTTAACCTGACACCATATGATTCCATTAAAAATCCAATGAATCAATACATCGGTTCAAGCTTGAATGCCTACATTCATTTTGGATTCAGAGGAGAATATGAGCTTTCTGATCGAGTGTTAATTATTTCTGATATCGGAATGAAACACTATTCCAATGGTGCGATCAAAAAACCAAATGCGGGAATTAATCTAGTCCCATTCTCGCTGGGAGTAAAAAGTTATTTAGGGAAAGTCAATCCGACTCCTACTACACGGCCAGTCTATCCAGCTCTCGACAAACGGTGGTTTCTAAATGTTGCGCTTTATACGGGCTTCAAAAATTATGAAATTGGAGATCGTAATTATTTTAGGGGAGGACTTGGAGTCAATTACCTTTGGGAGGCTAATAATAAATTTAGATTGGGTATGGGACTTGACCTTTTCTATGCCCCAGGGATGAGCGAAAGAAATGACGGGCAACAGTTTTCTTTTCGTGATCAGACCTCCCTTGCGGTCGTAGCTTCGTGGGAATGGAAATTAACGGAAAAGTTATTTATGCCAGTAGGTTTTGGAGTATACATTTACCAAAATGAGCTCAATCAAGAGGTAAGCGGGTTCTATGAGCGAATTGGTTTTCGCTATAGAATGATGGAGGCACTTTCAGTAGGACTGCAAATCAAAGCACACAAAGCCAAAGCGGACTTCTTTGAATTTACCCTCGGTTATACAATCCCTGGAAAGATAAGATATCAAACCAGTAACTAGAGTGGATGATCCCACTGATCAAAGTTTATTTTCTTTTAACTCACGCTTATTCTAGCTTGCTTCAAATCTTTAACCTTTTTATGATAAAAATTTTTAGTGCAAGTTGGTTGATAAGTCTGAGTTTGGCTTTGATCAGTTTCAGTGGCTTTGGCCAGTCAAAGAACTCAGCTGAGATTTACCATGAACTCCTGCAGCTCAAAGAGACTAGACGAATCTTATATGTGGCAGCACATCCTGATGATGAAAACACTCGCTTGATCGCCTATATGGTCAATGGCTTACATAGTGAAGTGGCTTACCTCAGCCTTACCAGAGGAGATGGTGGCCAGAACTTATTAGGAAAAGAACTAGGTATCGGGCTTGGACAAATTCGCACGCAAGAACTTATAAAAGCTAGAGAAACGGATGGAGGAAGACAGTTTTTTACCCGTGCCATGGACTTTGGATATTCCAAAGACCCCACAGAAACGCTACAAAATTGGGATAAAGAAAAAGTATTGAGTGACGTAGTCTGGGTAATCCGAAAATTCCAACCCGATATCATCATTACCCGATTCAACACCATTCCGGGAGTTACTCATGGTCATCATACCACTTCAGCAATATTGGCCGGGGAGGCATTTGATCTGGCGGGTGATCCGAAAGCTTTTCCAGAGCAACTTGACCAAGTAGCCACGTGGCAGGCGAAACGAATTTTCTGGAATGCCTATAATTTTGGAGGAGAATTCAGGGAAGATTCAACAAAAACCTATGATGTATTTCCAACAGGTGATTTTAATTCGCTGTTGGGAGAATCGTATAGCCAAATAGCAGCAGATAGCCGAACCATGCATAAATCTCAGGGCTTTGGCGCTACCGCAGGCAAAGGAGAAGCAGTGGACCATATTCAATTTTTGAAAGGCGAGCCTTTTACCAATTCTGCCTTCGATGGAGTTGAAGACCGATGGGTAGCTGTCCCAAATGGAAAAGTAATTTTAACTGCAATAGATAAGCTGATTGGTAGCTATAATTTTAAAGATCCAAGTCAAAATGTAACGGCTTTACTCGCTATTCGAAAAAATCTAAAAGCAATACCTAAGCCTCCAATTTGGGTCGTCGAGAAACTGGTAAAACTTGATCAACTCATTATTTCAGCAATGGGACTTGATTTTGAATTTGTCAGTAGGCTGGAGTTAGGCTATGCCGGACAGCAAGTTTCGGCGCAATTGGTGTTCAATAATCCCACTCTAATTTCAGTCACTGGTGTTTCTTTGAAAGTGGGTATAAAGGAATTCGAAAAACCGAATGAGTCTGTTAAACCGAATGAGCCTTTGATCTTGCCAGTGAATTTCACAATTCCTGAAGATGCCAAGCCTTCTCAGCCGTATTGGTTGGAGAAACCAATTGACGGAGCCTTGTACAATGTTTCCAATCAAGATGATATTGGCAAACCATTTAATGAGGTGAAGCTCGGAGGAATATTAGCTTTTACAATCAATGATCAGAATTTTAGTCTTGAGATTCCTTTGATGTATAAATTCAATGATCAGGTTGATGGGGAAGTAAAGCAGCCGTTTACAATTGTTCCCGAGATTGATCTGAGTATTTCCGATGACGTAGTATTCTTGATCCCAGAAGTAAGTGGTAAAATAAAAGTGGTTGTTCGATTCAATGGTCAAATGCTTGATGGTAGCTTGGATTTCAAGGGACTTCCAGCCGATCAGTATCGAATTCTAGAAGTAACTGACAATACCTTTTTGAAAGAGCGGATGTATGAGGTCGAGTTTTTGAAGAAAGGTCAGGGTATATCAGATGTGACAGCCCGATATACTACGAGTCAGGGAAAAGTTTTTGAATTAATGACTTATCGGATTTTGTACAAGCATATTCCGAATTTGACTTATTTCCAACCTGCATCGATTCGATTGATTCAGGAAGACTGGAAAGTTTCAAAAGCTAAATTGGGTTATATCGCAGGAGCCGGGGATGATATTCCGGGGGTGTTGACTTCACTGGGCTACCAAGTTGAATTCATCGGTCCAAATGACTACTCTGTGGAGAAGCTGAGTCGGTACAAAGCAGTGATTGTAGGAATCAGAGCATACAATACCAATGAAAATCTAGCATCTAATCAGCAGATCTTGATGGGCTATGTCAAATCTGGAGGTAAAGTGATTGTACAATATAATACGAGTTCCCCACTGTTGACCAACCAATTGGGGCCGTATCCTTTTGTACTTAGCCGAAATCGCGTAGCCGTCCAAAATTCTCCTGTTAGGGTAGATTGGAATCATCCACTGGTCAGTGGTCCTAATCCGTTGAAGGAGGCTGATTTTGATAATTGGGTCCAAGAGCGGGGCTTGTATTTTGTAGGTCAGATGGATGAGCGGTATGAGACCCCATTCCAAATGAATGATCCAGGGGAAGATCCTAGCGATGGAGCATTGATTTATGCGAAGTTTGGAGAAGGAAAATACATCTATACCGGAATTTCATTTTTCAGACAGCTTCCTGCCGGCGTGGTTGGAGCTACTAAATTATTTATCAATCTTATCGAAGAATAAGAATGAAGGATAAAGAGATACGCTGGAGTTATTTGTACGCTGGACTCATGATCGTGTTGGTGGTGCTGATTGGACTATTTTCACTGATTAAGTATCTGTACGCATGAGTAATCTGGATTGGACTGTACTCTTTGGTACGCTTATCACGATTGCGGCTTATGGTATCTACAAAACCTACGGACCAAAAGATTTAGACTCGTATCTCCGAGGTAAAAATGCCATGAACTGGTGGACGATTGGACTATCTATCATGGCTACACAAGCCTCTGCGATCACTTTTCTGAGTACACCTGGACAGGCCTACGAAGATGGTATGGGCTTTATCCAGTTTTATTTTGGCTTACCTCTGGCGATGATTGTTATTTCAGTGGCTTTCATTCCTATTTATTACAAGCTGAAAGTCTATACCGCTTATGAGTATTTGGAAGGTCGATTTGATTTAAAGACCAGAACTTTAGCTGCTTTATTGTTTATCATCCAGCGTGGCTTGGCTGCCGGAATCACGATCTATGCACCGGCGATTATTCTTTCCACTTTATTGGGCTGGAATCTAACCTTGACCAATATTGTCATCGGCGCGGTGGTGATCCTTTATACTGTTTCCGGTGGTACTGAGGCAGTTTCTATTACACAAAAGCAACAAATGGCTGTGATGATGGGAGGGATGCTACTTGCTGGAATTATCGTGATCCAGATGCTTCCGATATCTTTCCAAGAGGCAATGCATGTGGCAGGAAAAATGGATAAACTCAATATAGTGAGTTTTGAATTTGATCTTGCCGATCGATACAATGTCTGGTCGGGAATGACGGCTGCTGTATTTTTGTTTCTTTCCTATTTTGGCACGGATCAAAGTCAAGTACAGCGCTATTTGTCTGGACAGACGCTGGCGCAAAGCCGAATGGGTTTGATTATGAATGGTTTTCTGAAAATCCCCATGCAGTTTGTCATTTTGTTTATAGGGGTGATGGTCTTTGTATTTTACCAGTTTTTTCTTCCACCAGTAGTCTTTAACAAAGTCCAGACTGATACTCTTCGCCAAAGTGAATACGCCGGAGAATTTGAAAATCTGGAAAAGGAATACAGTGAGAATTTTGAAAAAAGTAAAGCTTCCTACACTGAGCTTTTAGCAGCGATTGATCAGGAAGACATTGAAAAAGAAGCTACTGTTCAGCAGCAAATAAAGTCACTCAAGACGGAGCAGAATGAAATCCGAGATGAAGTCAAATCTCTGATAGTCGCCAATGACCCAGATGCGGAGACTCGAGATACGGATTATGTTTTTATGCGATTTGTGATGGATAATCTTCCGGAAGGTATTATCGGATTGCTATTTGCTGTGATTTTCTCGGCAGCCATGTCATCCACTGCATCGGAACTCAATGCCTTGGGCTCGACGACTACGGTGGATCTATATAAGCGATCGATCAAAAAAGATGCGGACGATCATCATTATTTGGTTTCATCAAAAGTATTTACTGCATTCTGGGGGCTAGGGGCTATTCTTTTTGCAACCTATGCTTCTTTGTTTGAAAATCTAATTCAGGCCGTAAATCTCCTCGGTTCATTATTCTATGGAACGATTTTGGGGATTTTCATGGTCGGATTTTTCATGAAGTGGGTCAAAGGAAAAGCAGTATTTATAGCGGCTTTGATGTCAGAAGTCTTGATACTTTTCGTGCATTTCAGAAATGGTAGCGGTGTCTTTGGCTTCGTCTGGGATATCGGCTTCCTCTGGTATAATGCGCTAGGGTGTTTGGCTTTGATGCTTTTTGCGATGATCATCCAAGCAACAGTTAGGAAGTAAAAACTCCCCTTGAAAAATCAATTTCGAGGGGAGTTCCACTTTTATATGAAATGATGCTTATTTCAGCGACCTAATCAAACGCTCATTTAAAGCAACATAATCTGGATTCCCAGCTTCTTTGGCCAATGCCATGGACTCTCTAGAAGAAGTGACAGCTTCGGAATTCATTCCAAGTGTTGCTTCAATTTTAGCTTTAAGATGTACCGTCCAATATTTCTTATCATTGTCCACAGATTTGCTGATCCAAGCATAAGCCTGATTCATATCCTTTTTATTGGTGTAGTAATAGTTCGCTGCCGAGTAAAGCAATCCTGGATTAGCTGTTTCGGTAGCTATGACTAGCTCCTGAATTTGTGCCATTACGATGCCATCCACCTCTGTTTCTATTCGGAAGTCCACGCGGGTAGTTTCCCACTTGATTGATAAGTTGGCTCCGGTATCCGTCATATCGGCAAAAGTGATTTCCATTGTTTCGTAGTTTCTACTCAACTTATTTGGAGTCACATTGAAGCGAAGTAGGTCATCTGACTCATTGTAACCTATCGCTCCCCATAGCTCAGTGTTTTTAGAAAGGATCATGGTCCATTCTGATTTGTTTGGAATTGCATAAAGTGCGTATTGTCCAGCAGGTACATTTTTGCCACTGATGACCACAGCTGTAGAGAAAGTCAACAGGGTAGCACCGTTGGCTCCGGCACGCCACACTTGTCCAAAAGGCACTAATTCGCCGAAGATTTTTCGGCCTTTTGTACTTGGTCGGCTATAATCTGCAGTGACATTTGATAGCCCGACTTGCTGTGCAATTTTCGCTGAAGGGGAGGCTTGAGGCATCTGGATTTGCTGTGCAAATGCCGTTGAGATACTGCCTGTTAAGAGCAAAAAGAAAAGGATTGATTTGAAATTCATGCTAATATTAAATTAAGTTGGAGATTTGTAAATCGATTGGTAAACGAAGATTGTTTGATTTTCACCTGCAATTTGGGATTTTTTGATGCATTTTTGCGCCAGCAGACCGGCATTTTTGATTCCATCCAAAAAGATTTCTGAAATCATCGGACTGCTTTTAACCTAGAATGGATTGTTGATTTTGATATGAGTTTAGCAATAATTAGTCCCGGAAAGAATCCCAGCACTTGGATCAGTGTGATTCGAACACTTGACCCAACCTTGAAAATTCAGGTTTATCCTGATATTTCAAATCCTGAGGAAGTGGAGATCGCTTTTCTGTGGCAACATCCTGAAGGCCTATTGGCAGAATTTCCAAATCTGAAGCTGATCAGTTCCATGGGTGCCGGTGTAGATCACATTCTTCGTGATCATTCGATTGATTCCAAGATTCCTATTGTGCGAATCGTGGATGAAAAATTGACTTGGTCCATGACCAACTATGTGGTGATGGGCGTGTTGAATTATCATCGACAGCTCCCGCGTTATCAAAAAGATAAGCTGCACAAAATTTGGGATATGAGTAATCCTGAGCTGGAAGTCACCGTAGGAGTGATGGGAGTGGGAGCTTTAGGCTATGATGTGCTGGAGAAGTTGGCCATGATGGATTTTCCAGTGGTTGGGTTTGGATTCTCAGAAAAGAAAGGGTTCAAGTATCCGTATTATTCAAAAAATGAATTACAGGAATTTCTGAAATCAGTGAACGTTCTGATTTGTCTCTTACCACTGACAGCAGCCACTGAGAATATTTTGAATAAATCATTTTTCTCAAAATGTACACCTGGAACTTATTTGATCAATGTGGCAAGAGGCAAGCATCTGGTGGAGGAAGATCTGATTCAAGCCTTGGATCAAGGTCAGCTGTCCGGTGCAATGTTGGATGTCTATAGAGCTGAGCCTTTGCCGGAAAGTCATCCGTTCTGGGACGATCCAAGAATTACCATGACCCCACACATCGCTAGCGTGACCAATCCGAAAGCTGCTGCTCCTCAATTGATGGAGAATATAAAACGGATAAAGGAAAACAGGGAAGTATTGAACCTCGTAGATCGAGTCAAAGGTTATTAGCATAAAATGAAAACTTCATTCACCATATTATGCCCCACAGATTTTTCAGAATGTTCACTCAATGCGATTGAGTATGCGGCGAAACTGGGTGAAAAATACCAAGCTGATTTAATCTTATTTCATGTATTGAACCAAGCCGACTACCTTAAGCTCTCTCCATTGGATACCTCTGGAGCCAATCAAATTAACTTCATTACTGAAAAACTCACCAATCTCAAGGAAGCAGTTTCACGGGAAAGTATATCAAAAGGCTTAAAATCCTGTAAGATTGACCACCGAAAAGGTAAAATTGTAAAAGCTACACTAGACTATTCAAATTTGATCGAGGCAGATCTGATTGTGTTAGGAACAGAAGGAATCAATGATCTGAGAGAAAATATCATTGGATCTCGAGCTAGCAGGATTGTGGAGTCGGCCGATGTGGACGTGTTAGTGGTGCCTAGACGTGTGTTTTTCAAGGATCCCAAAAAATTGGTTTATGCTTCAGATTACTTGGAGGAAGACAAATTGGCAATACAGAAGATCGTTCAAATAGCCCAATTCTATGACTCTGAAATTGATTTGGTCCATGTGAGTTCGAGTCAAAAGGCAATTGACAAATCATTGCACATGACAATGGTCGAAGAGATTCAGCCCTTTATAACTTATGATAAAGTGAATTTTGTGTTAAAGTCTTACCGTAATGATTTGGCGCTTGGTATAGAGAATTACCTGAATGTATCCAAAGGAGATATTTTATTCACCTTGAGCAAAAAACGAAACTTTTTTGAACAGATTTTTACCAACAGCATTTCAAAGAAAATGGCTTATTTCATCAATAAGCCACTTTGGGTAATCAAATCATTTTAAGGAACTACTCTTATATTGCCAATTAACCCCATAGGTTTATAGAAGTGGAATGAAGGGTAAAAAATTTATCCTCCATAAATCTAGCGGAATAACTGCTGAGACTGGTTGTAGCTTGTAACTACAACCTAATGTTATTACAATACGAAATTAAAAATCAGCCTTAAATCACTACTAATCCCGCTACTCTAGGCGTAATCTCTTTTCTTCCTCTTTAGTCCTAGCTAAATACCACAACAATTGTTGAGGGCAACTACACCTTCATTTACTCCCCATCCTCGTTGGTGATCTGGATTTAATTGGCATAGTATTAGGCTAAGCAATTTTCAAAATTTGAGTTGAAAATCTATTGGGATAGCAGCTCGCGATTAAATCTGACTATTTTAAAGTTTACACCTAGTTCACCCATATTTTAAAATATTTGCCTCATACTTCATTTGGCCGGATCAACTACCTCTTCATTTCCTTCCAGCCATTCTCTTCAAATACTTGGAAAACTCACTTCGAGTTTTTGAGTCTGAAAAAATAGATCTGAAGGTCTTCCAGAAATGACTCAAACTCATGTCGGCGTTCTTGGGATTTCCTTTTTCGTTGCTGATTGCTGCTGACGAGTCCTCTTTAGACAGGGGTTTTGTCTCTGGAGCTTTATCGCCTACGAGATCGTCTGCTTTCAGGAAGCTTTTCTTAGCTCTTGCCTGATATCCTACTTTCTCTTCGACTAAGCCTCGGTTATTATATGCTACTGCATCCTCTGGATCAAGTTCAATGGCTTTATCATAATCCTGAATCGCTCCTTCCAAATCCCCCACTCGATCCTTAAAATAGGCTCTGCTGCTATACCTGTAGGGATTTCGAGGATCCAAATTTGCGGCCCGGTCAAATTCTGTCAAGGCTTCGTCGTTCCTTTTTAATAGATGAAGAACGACTGCGCGATCACTCATGAAATCGGTATTATAAGGTTCTAATTCCACAATCAAATCAAAATCAAGAATGGCTTCGGCAGTTCGGCTAAGTCTGGAAAGTACTCGTCCACGATTCAAATGAAACTCTGGCTGATTGGGTTTTTTAGAGATCAGCTTATTCAAAATCACCAAGGATTCTTCAAATTTACCGTCTTTAAAATTTGCTAGTGCGATTTCGAAACTCATGTTATTATTTATTATACAGACAAAATTAAGCTTGAATAGTTTATGAAAATAACTTCTGCCGCTTTTTGCAGGTGAAAGAGTGGGATTGTTACCTTTAGACCAAAGGAAAATAAAAATTATGCCCCAATCTCCCCAAGCTGTTCTGAAAGATCTGAAAGAGAAAAAGTTTGCTCCCATTTACTTTCTAAGTGGAGAGGAGCCTTTTTTTATTGATATGATCTCTGATTACATCGAAAAGAATGCAATTGCGGAGCACGAGCGAAGTTTTAATCAAATCGTACTCTATGGAAAGGATGTCACGGTAGGAGCGGTTCTGAATAATGCCAGAAAATTTCCTATGATGGCAGAGCGCCAAGTGGTGATCGTTAAGGAAGCACAGAGTATTCTTGATTTGGGAAAGGAGGAGGCGCAGCTGCTATTAATCAGCTACCTAGTCAATCCATTGCCAAGTACCATTCTGGTATTTGTGTATAAATATAAGAAGCTGGACGGCCGGACTGCGTTAAGCAAAGAGCTCGAAAAGCGGACTGTCCATGTCAAATCAGATAAAGTCTCGGATTACAAATTGACGCAGTGGATCGAAGAATATTTTAGGGGATTAGGGCATAGCATTGACCCTAGAGCAGCACAATTGTTGAATGACTCGATCGGTAATAACTTAGAGGTATTAACAAACGAGGTCGATAAGATGCTGATCAATTTTAAAGAACCGACGAAGTTTACCAATGATCATATTTCTAAATTTGTCGGAATCAATAAAGATTATAATAATTTCGAGTTTATGAAGGCGCTAGGGTTTAAAGATGTGATCAAAGCCAATAAAATTATTGCTTATTTTATTCAGAATCCGAAAGCACATCCAGTTATCCCACTTTTTTCATTGATGTATTCATACTTTGCCAAAATAACTATCATCCACCAATCGCGCAAAAAAGGCATCAATGACATGCAATTGGCGGGCGTACTTGGTGTTCCTCCATTTTTTGTGAAAGAATACGTGACAGCTGCCCGCAACTATAATTTAGGCAAGGTAATTGATATATTTCATTACCTAAAAGAAGCAGATCTCCGTTACAAAGGAGTGGATTCTGGCAGCATGACACATGCCGAAAATCTACGTGAACTTGTCTACAAGATCTTGCATTGATTAGCCAATCCTAACTAGTTGACCTGCTTCTACAAGAAAATTGATTGGATGATTTTCCAGGTAATAATTCTGTTAAAGAAGCTATTTTAAGATAATAAGCTATGAGATATTACCTTATGCTCTTTTTGAGCATTGGATTTAGTTTGCATGCCATCGCCCAATCTTCACGCTATCAGAGCAGTAATCAGCAAACACTCGATCACAATCTTGAACTTTTTGATAAGCAGTTTTTCTCGGCTAGTTTATATGATAATACAAGCCTGCTTGATGAGCCAATCAACTCCGAACAATACAAATCAACTGAATTTCATCGTGCGATGGCCGCCCTTCAACTGGGTAGTCCAGATGGATTAGGTTTGATGAAAAGTTACATTCTTACAACTGGCAATCATCCTTCGGTGGTGACCGCAGGATTGTACCTCGGGGATCATTTTTTTTACAAAAAGAATTATCCCGAAGCATTAGAAAGCTACTCATTGGTAGATCCCGTAAAATTATCTGATACCAATAAGGCAGATATCCTTTTCAAACAGGGATACTCCCATTTTCAATTAAAAAATTACGGCCAAGCAGCCCCACTTTTTGACCAAGCAAAAACCCTGAATCAATCAATAAGTGTGGACGCTTATTATTATAGTGGATTTATTGCGTTGGAAGATGGCAACACGCAAAAAGCGATCAGCGATTTGCAAATAGCGGCAAATGATAGCTATTATGCGAACAAAGTCCCATACCTCTTGGCAGCGCTTTATTATCAGCAGGGAAGTTATGAAGAGTTGATTCGCTACGCAGAGCCTAAGTTGGTTTCCGGACAGAATCTTGAAAAAAAGGAAGTCATCTATTTGTACCTGGCAGAAGCCTACTATGCAAAAAAGGACTTTCAGAACGCTGCGAAAAACTACGATGCCTTTATCAATTCCCGAAAAGGGGAGTTGGCCCCAAATGAGATCTACAAGGCCGGAATTGCTCAGTATGAAATCAAAAATTACCAACGCGCGACCGACTATTTGAAAGTTTCCGCAGCTGCCGATAGTGAGTTGGGACAAGCTTCAAGCTATTATTTAGGTCATGCTTATTTGAAAGTTGAGAATTTTCAATTCGCTTCCACAAGTTTCAGCGCTGCTGCCAAAGCAGATTTTAATAAAGAAATCCAAGAGGATGCACTAGTTGACTATGCGAAAGTGAACTTACAGAAAGGGAGTTTTCAGCTAGCAATTTCTGCTTTGGACGAATACTTGGGGCGCTATCCGTCTGGTAAAAAGAAAGTTGAAGCGGAGAATTTACTTTCAGAGGCTTTGGTCAATACCAATGATTACCTCAGGGCGATTGAGCAGTTGGATAAAATTTCCACCAAATCACCACGGATCCGATCCGCTTACCAGCAAGTGGCATTCAATCAGGCAATGGTTTATTACCGGGATCAAAAGTATGCTGCAGCACTAAATTACCTCGATAAGTCACTTCAATTCTCAGAGAACCCAACAATTGCTTTGGATACATATTTCTGGAAAGGAGAAATCCAATCAGCTGCTGGCAACCTACCGCAAGCAATTAAATCTTACGATACGGCGGTTGGCCTAGGTAAGAAATCATCCAGCGCTTATTTGACCAAGAGTCTTTACGGATTGGGCTATGCCTATTTCAATTCTCAACAATATGGCAGAGCCGGGCAAGAATTCAAGACTTATACAGACCGACTTCGAACTCGCCAAAATAAGGAGAATTACGATGATGCACTCTTGAGACTAGGAGATACCTATTATGTGCAGAAGCGCTTTCCGGAGGCAGAGGCCACTTTTCAACGAGCAATCGATGAAAGTAACAAGGGGATTGACTATGCCTACTATCGTCTTGCAGTAGTTCAAAACTTCCAATCGAGAAATCAGCAAGCATTGAGTCAGTTGGATATGTTGATATCACGCTATCCAACTAGTTTGTACATCGAAGATGCCCTATTCCAACGAGGACAAATCAATATGGAGGAAACGCAGTACCGAAGCGCCTCGATTAGCTTTTCAGATCTTATCAATGCCAAACCGAATAGTTCTTTCATTCCATATGCGTTGGAAGGAAGGGCTGTAGCTAATTTCTCCCTTCAAAGCTATGATCAAACCATTGCTGACTATAAGACAATATTAGATAACTATCCGAATGCTGAAAATTCAGAAACTGCTTTGAAAGGACTTCAGGAAACTTTGGCTTTGCAGGGAAGATCAGCTGAATTTTCTGGTTACTTGGGTAAATACAAAGGAGCCAATCCAAGTAGCGGAAGTGTTCAATCCCTGGAATTCGAAGCTGCTAAAGGAATCTACTTTGACAAGAACTATGCACAAGCCACTCGGGCTTTTGAAAATTACCTGGAAAACTATCCGCAATCTGCTCAGCGAGCTGGTGCACTTTATTTCTTGGGAGATAGCTACTTTCAACTGGGAAATAAAAATCAGGCTTTGGCTCGATTTAAGATTTTGGAAAAAGAACCTGCTTCTCCTCAGCGAATCCGAGCTATCCAACGAATCGGAGCAATGGAGCTGGAAAACAAGAACTATGCACAGGCAATTCCCTACCTAGAAACTTCAGCTAGCAACGCACGGAACAAGGTTGAAGAGGCAGAAGCAGTGCAAGGCTTAATGATCGCTAATTTTGAGACTCAAAAATATGATCAGGCCATCCGACATGCGGATCGTTTACTCACATTGGACGGAATCCTTCCGGAATCTACCCCAAAGGCCATTCTCATAAAAGGGAGGTCTCAATTGAATCTAAATCGTAGGCCAGAAGCTGAGGGAACACTACTTGCGCTGGCGAATGAATACAAAACAGTTCAAGGTGCAGAAGGCCTTTACCTACTTGCAAATTCATATCAAGAAAAGGGAGATGTGATCCGTTCAAATGATACTATTTTTGATTATTCCGGACCATTTGTGGACTTCGATTATTGGTATGGCCGAATGTTCTTATTGCTCTCCGAGAACTATCTGAAAACAGGGGAGACCTTCCAGGCAAAAGCCACACTCGAATCTATTGTAGAGCGATCCAAGAATCCAGAGATCAAACAACTGGCTCAAGCTAAACTTCTAACCATCCAATAACCATGAAAAAGCTGGTAATAATCTTTTTTTTAAGCGCTTTGATTGGAGTAGGTAATCAGAAAGTGCTTGCTCAAACGCAGTCAAAAGGGGAGGTGAAAGATCAAGAATTTGTCATCCGAAAGGATCGAGTTCTGACTGTCCCTGTTCAGCCTCGTATCTATGAAAAGCTTCCAGTTTTGCCTCAAGCAAAGGGCATCACGGATTTTAATTACTTGGCCAATCGCTATAATTTGAACTTAAAGCCACTGCAAATGGCAGCGACGCCTGCTCAGAAAAACTACGCAGCACCAAAACTTAATCTGTATCCGGGTTTTGTGAGAGCAGGTTATGGTAATTTTGCCTCGCCATTATTGGAGCTTAGATACATGGCTACTGAAGTGAATGATTTCAATTATGCGCTGCAGTTGAATCATCAGAGTTTTGGAAAGGGTCCTGTTTTGGATGAGCAATCCAAAGAGTCCCATACAAATCTGGGTTTTGATGGAAGCTATTTTTTAGATCTTTTTGAAGCCTATGGAGGATTAAATTGGAAGCAGGATTCCTACCAGTTTTATGGTGTAGACCCAAGATTTAAAACCTATAATTTAGAGCTGTCAGCATTTCCCGGAAATGTATTGAGTACGGTTGATCTGAAAGCCGGAATACGTGAGATAGAAAAAGTCGGTCCGATTTATTACGAAGCGGAATTGAATTTTAGAAATTTTAGAGACAGTTATTCAGTACGGGAAAGTCAATTTGGATTTCAGGCAAAAGGGATAGTTAAACCTGCAGATGATTGGACAGGTGAGGTAGGCTTGTCTTATTTCTCGACCAATCCAGAAGATCTTGATTTCACCGAATCGCGAAACTACTTGGCTATCAGACCAAGGGTGTCTTATAACTACGGCGAGTTTTCTTTTACGGCTGGTTTGAATATTATCTCTGAAAACGACTCAATCGCAGATAAATCCAGCGATTTTAGAATATTCCCTGTACTGAAAGCTTCCTACCAATTTGCTCCTGAATTTGGCTTTTATGGTTCATTTACCGGAGATGTGAATCGGAATACCTATTACAGTTTTGTGATGGAAAATCCGTTTTTGGGTCCAACAAATAGATTATTGAATACTATCAACAATTATAAAATTGAAGGTGGAATCGAAGGTCAATTCCAAGAAGTATTTCAATACCGTGCAGGAATTGACGTGAGCCGTTACAATCAGCTGTATTTCTTTGTAAATAAATATGCGCAGAATTTCGCAACCTCTGATGAGTCGAGATTCAATCTGGTCTACGATGATAAAGTGGCAGTTTTCAATATCAATGCAGAATTAGGTTTCAAAATCTCCGATTTCTATACTTTGAACTCAAGATTAGATCTTCACCAATATGACCTGAATCAACAGCCCGAGGCTTGGTCGAGACCAACATGGGAGTTTAAAGTCAATAATCAAGTGACTCCGCTAGATCGATTGCTTATTCAAGCTAATGTTAATTTTATGGGAGGGATTAAATCCAGAGGAGCAAGAATAGAAAGCGATGCCTTGATTGGTACTCCGCAATTCGAAGTAATCAAACTCAAAACCATAGCAGATCTTCAGCTGAAAGTTGATTATGGAATCACAGAGCGGATCTCAATTTTTGCAGAAGGAAATAACCTCTTGAATGCAACTAATACCCGTTGGCTCAACTATCCTGTAAGAGGGATTCAGCTCATTGGCGGGGCATCTTTTAAATTCTGAGGTTTGTTCTGATTTTGATTGGGGGTTTCAGCCAATTCGTTTAGTTTCGTATCACTTCAAAATTGCCATGAACTTCGAAAATAATTCCAATAAGCAATGGCCTGATCCAAAGGACTATGGATTGCCTGTAGTCGATATCAAGCCTATTATTCCAGTTTTATCTTCTAGTTTACCTAAAGTTCAGCAAGAAGCTTCATCTGAAAATCAGTCAGCGACTGAAGAAATAGATTCTAATCCAGTGGTCTCATCGATCAGTGCAGATAAATCTGCTGAATTACAAGTGTCCAAGACTCCAGCTGTTCAGATTCCTAAGCCAGAGATTTCGAAGTCAATTCCTTCAGAAAAAAAATCGAAAAGTTGGATACGAACTACCGCAGTTTTATCCGTGGTGATTTTGGCAGTAATCATCTGGCAAATGACTGCGGAAAATAAAGAAATTGAAAATTCAGTAGCTTTTGAAAGTGGAGATGTTCAGGTCCTCACCACTTCTGAGGAGCCTGTTTCTTCTGTCAATGATTCTAAAGTAGAGGAAATCCAAGCCACTGAAAATCAATTTACTGAGTCTGAATTGCCAAGTTCCCCAAATACTACAATCCAAAAGTCTGAAACTGGTACAACTATTGATCGTAACGCAACAGGAACTTTGATTCGTGTGGAATCAAAAGCTGCAAGTCCTACTTATTTTATTATTGTCGGAAGTCTTCCAAACGAGCGCTTTGCCTTGACAGAAGCTCCACAATATCAAAACCGAGTACCAGCTGTTTATTTGATCACACCATACGACGATACTAAAAACTATCGTTTAGCAATTGGGTCATTCGGAAGTTTTACAAAAGCCAATGAAGAACTCGAGCGAATTAAAGCTGACTATACCGAAGCTTTATGGATTTTGAAATACTAATATGACTCTACTTCAAACCCTCTCTGTTGATTCGATTTCAGCAGCAGATAGCCTTTCGATGGCCTCCAAATCAAACAGCATCGGCTTACTTGACCTTTTGATTAAAGGTGGCTATATGATGATTCCGCTTTATTTACTTTTCATTTTAGCGATTTACATCTTTTTTGAGCGGCTCTTAATCTTGAAAAAGGCTTCAAATACATCCTCTTATTTGATGGATCAGGTGAAGGTATTGGTTCAAAGTGGAAATACTGAAAAAGCTCGAATTCTCTGTGCCGGAGAAAATACACCCGTGGCCAATATGATTGCCAAGGGGATTGAGCGAATTGGATCGCCCTTGAAAAATATTGAAGTTGCCATTGAGAATGTCGGTAAAATAGAAATCTATAAACTTGAGAAGAATCTTAACCTCCTGGCAACAGTCTCAGGGGCAGCTCCAATGATTGGTTTCCTTGGAACTGTAACAGGAATGATTCAGGCATTCATTGCAGTGGCGCAGGAAGAAGGAATGGTTTCACCAAAATTGCTTTCAACAGGTATTTACGAAGCGATGATTACCACTTCGGCAGGACTTGTAGTTGGAATTATCGCATACCTGGGTTACAACTATTTGGTAACTCAAGTTTCCAAATTGGTGCATAACATGGAATATTCTTCCATAGAATTCATCGACTTACTTCAAGACAAATAAGATGGGACTCCAATCTAAAAATAAGGTAGACCCAGCATTTAGCATGTCGTCAATGACAGACATTATCTTCTTGTTATTGATCTTCTTTATGCTCACATCATCGTTTATTACTCCTTCAGGACTTCCGATCAACTTGCCGTCAAGTGAGACTTCGGATATTGTGATGCAGGAAGTGACGGTGACGATCACCAAAGATTTCAAGTACTCAGTAAATGATAAGATCGTTTCAAGGGAACAAATTAAGGCTGAACTCACTTCTCTATTGACTGGTAAAAAAGGTCAGGTAGTCCTTCACATCGATAAGGAAGTACCTGTTGAATATCTTGTAGAGATTGGTGGCATCGCCGCCGGACTTGAAGCGAATGTCTCCATAGCTACAAAACCATACTAAAATGCAAACCTGGGATTCAGATAAAATAGAAAGCGAAAGCAAGAAAAAGTCTTGGATCATTACGGTATTTCTAAATGTCGCTTTACTGATTGCATTCTATTTTATTGTAGTCTGGAAAGAACAAATCCCTCCAATCCCTACTTTTGGATTAGAGCTAAATCTAGGTTTTACCCCGACCGGATCAGGTGATCGGAACAGTCCAAATGCACCTTCCGAAGTACAAACTCCAGTTACTGAAGCAGCTGCCCCCGGTGAAATAGCCGAAGCTGTGACTAAACCAGCAACTCCAGCTCCAAGTCCAAAAACGGAAAAGGCAAAACCAAAGCCAGCTTCAAAGCCAGCAGTAAATCAGGCGGTAACGACTAAGCCTTCTCCAATTAGAGGAGAAGAAAAAGCCGTAGAAAATACTAAAAAGCCAGAGCCTGTAAAAGCTGCACCGGCAAAGCCAGTAACTACTCCTGCCAAATCAGAAGCAGAAGCGACGATGCAAAAAGCTCCAGAAAAGCCTAAAGTAGATCAACGCGCTATTTTCGGAGCAGGAGGAACTTCTGGAAAAGGAACTCAGCCAGCTTCAGGAGGCGCACAAGGAACTTCTGCCGAAAAAGGAGATGCAGGTGATCCAAAAGGTACGGTAGATGGTCGAGCCATCATGGGTGAGGGATCAGGAAAAGGTACCGCATCTGGTGCTGGCTACAGCCTCGATCTAGCAGGATGGGACTTTGCTTCCAAACCCACTATCAACGACAGAGTATCCACCCGGAATGGTATTATAGTATTTAAAATCACTATAGATGATGCTGGGAAAATTGTTCAGGCAGTGCCTTTGGAATACAATGTATCCAATGAAGTCCTAGCCTATTATCGACAGGTAGTCAATCAGATTAACTTCAAAAAACAAAGTGGAGCTGCCGCTGATTTTTCATCAGGTAAGATTACGTTTGTTATTAAAATTGATTGAGTTAAGCTTTTCCCGGCATACCTAATTACTAACCTTCATTTTTCATCCCGCTGTAAATCGAAATGTTAGCTTAGCCTATTCAGGGCTTTCTACCATCATGTACTCCCCCTTTTATTTGGGAAGTCATAATCACTAACTTTTCTTTAAGATTTTTTTCCTATTCGAATCAGCCTAAGAAATCATTCCTTAGATTTACGTTGAAAAATTTAAAGTGCTGATTAATCTGTTTCAATGAACTATCAAGAGACTATCGACTACCTGTTTAATTCCCTCCCCAGTTTTCAGCGGATAGGTGCTCCGGCTTATAAAAGCGACTTGACTAATACACTGGCACTTTGTGCGCATTTGGGAAATCCAGAACGGCAATTTAAATCAGTACATGTCGCTGGTACCAATGGGAAAGGGAGTTCCTCGCACAGCATTGCTGCTATTCTTCATCAGGCGGGTTACAAAACAGGGCTGTATACTTCACCTCATCTAAAATCTTTCACGGAGCGTATTCGGATCGATGGAAGTAATATTGCCGAGGCCGATGTAGTGATTTTTGTGGAAGAAAATAAATCATTTTTAGAGGAGCTAAAGCCTAGTTTTTTTGAGATGACCGTAGCAATGGCATTTTGGCATTTTGCCAAACTCAAAGTGGATATCGCTGTCATAGAAGTAGGAATGGGAGGAAGATTGGACAGTACCAATGTGATTTTGCCTGAGCTCAGTCTGATTACAAATATCAGCTATGATCACATGCAGTTTCTCGGTAATACCTTACAATTGATCGCTGGAGAAAAAGCCGGAATTATTAAGCCACATGTCCCGGTAGTGATCAGTGAAACTCACCCAGAGACAAGAAAGGTCTTTTTGGAGAAAGCCAAATCAGGGGAATCTCCGATAACTTTCTCCGATCAGGTATGGTCCATTTCCGATTCTAAACTCGTTGACGGGAAAGTCAACTACTTGGTAAGAAAATCTTCGAAGAATCTCAAAATTGAACTCGATCTGATCGGAAATTACCAACGCTTCAACCTGCCAGGAATTCTTGAGTCCATCGATGTCTTAAAAATGCTGGGCTGGAATATTCCTGAGAAAGCAATTCTGTCAGGTCTCTCCAACGTATCCACCTTGACCCAATTAAAAGGAAGATGGCAAATAGTAGCCCAAAATCCGCTTATGATTGCAGATACTGGACACAATGAATCCGGAATAAATCAAATCATGAAGCAGCTGAAAACGTACCGCTTCAATCAGCTATGGATGATCATCGGGATGGTAAATGATAAAGATATGCGCAAAATTTTGGAGATGTTTCCACAATCGGGCAACTATATTTTCGTGCAGGCAAAAATCCCAAGAGCGATGCCCGCTGAAGAATTAGCTAAAATAGCCAGCGATGAATTCAATCTCCAAGGGGAGCTAATTCCTGATATCAACGAGGCTATCCAATTTGTCAGAAAAAAAGCAAAGTCTGATGATCTAATTTTTATCGGAGGGAGTACTTTTGTGGTCGCAGAAATCAATGACCTATAAATGAGTAGAAATAAACTGGTTCATTTCAAAGAAAATGAAGAAGACCCAAACGTAGTCCAGTTTGGTAAACCTATTTTTGAAATAATAAAAGGCAATTGGAATGAGACTCAGTTCCAAAATGACCATCCTGTCGTTGTAGAGATGGCCTGTGGAAATGGAGAATTTACGGTAGGCTTAGCCCAGAATTTTCCTCACCATAATTTTATCGGTGTGGACATTAAAGGAAGCCGAATCTGGAAAGGAAGCTCAAAGGCTAAAAGTGGGGGTATCACGAATGTAGCTTTTCTGAGAACTCAAATAGAACTGATAGATAAATCCTTTGCAGAAAATGAGATTTCTGAACTTTGGATCACTTTCCCGGATCCCTATCCTAGAGATGGTGATGAGAAACGTCGATTAACTTCCCCCCGATTTTTGAAAATGTATAAACCAATGTTGGAGAAAGCAGGAGTTATTCATTTCAAAACTGATAATACAGGTCTGTTTGACTACACCCTGGCGCTCTTCCAAAATAGAACAGACATCGAATTAATCGGCTATACGCATGACTTTTATCAAAGTGAATGGAAGGATGATCATTTTGGAATCAAAACACGCTATGAGAAGATTTTTTCTGACAAAGGTGAAAAAATCAAATACTTGAAGTGCAGATTTATTGGCTGAGCTTAAGCTGTTAAACTTATTTCTTTGTAACTGAATCTGTATCTTAAAATAATGGGTGGTAAAAAACGATTGGTGGTATTGAGTGGCGCTGGAGTTTCTGCGGAAAGTGGGATTCGGACATTTCGAGATTCAGGAGGGTTGTGGGAAGGTCATGATGTGATGGAAGTAGCTTCTCCAGAAGGTTGGTATCGTAATCAGAACTTGGTGCAGAATTTCTATAATCAACGCAGAAAACAGGCAATCGAGTGTCAACCGAACCAGGCACATTTAATATTGGCTTCTTTGGAGGAGTTTTTTGAGGTGGATATCATTACTCAGAACGTAGATCAGCTTCACGAAAGAGCAGGATCAACGCGTGTTCTCCACCTTCATGGCGAATTGAGCAAAGCACAGAGTTCCGTAGATTCAAGTTTGGTATATGATTTAGACTCTTGGGAGATCAAGACTGGTGATTTGTGTGAAAAAGGATCTCAACTACGACCATTTATTGTTTGGTTTGGGGAGCCAGTTCCGATGATGATCCCCGCAATCACTCTTGCCAAAAAGTCAGATTTTTTTCTTGTAATAGGTACTTCTTTGCAAGTCTATCCAGCTGCTGGACTTTTGGATTATGTCCCATATCAAGCCGAAATCTTCTTAGTAGATCCCAATGTTCCTGATCATAGTTTAGCTTCTAAGGTAACTTTGATCTTAGAAACTGCTACTCTTGGAATGGAAAGGATTAAAAATATCCTTCTCGATAATTTGTAGTTTGTGATCATTAATATTTTTGTCAGCTAGAAAAAATGACCGTCAAAAAACAGGAATAAAACAGATTCAAAGCTAGACCAGTCTTTGGTCATCGGGCTGAGCCGACTTGGCGAGTTTTCAAACTTTTATATCATGGGATTTAAGGATACTGATATAGTTTAACACAAAAAAAATAATTTTTCAACCCGCGAAAATCCTATAAATTGAATTAAAAATAATTTTAGCTATGACAGCAAAGAAAAATAGCTGGCCGATTCTAGCGTATGAAGAAATCAAGGATACGCTATATCTGCTTCATCACTGGTCTCAAATAATCGGAAAAGTAAGATTGAAAAAATCGCCATGGCAAAACCACTCCTGGCATGTACCATTATATGTGGATTCTCAGGGCCTTACCACTGGATTGGTCCCATTTATCGGTGGAGGATTTGAAATCCGAATGGATTTTATTCATCATGAAATCCGGCTTAAAACCTCCAATGGCACACAGGATCGCTTTGCATTAGGAGGGCAAACGGTGGCTAGTTTTTATCAATTATTGATGGAAAAACTTCAGTTTTTGGGAATTGAGGTCAAGATCAATACCCTGCCCAATGAGATGGCTAACTCCATTCCTTTTCCTAAAAACAAAAAATCAATTCAATATCAGGCAAATGCAGCTCAGAAGATTTGGAAGACTTTAGTACTAATTACTAGGGAGTTCAACCTTTTCAAATCGAAGTTTACAGGGAAGCAAAGTCCGGTACATTTTTTCTGGGGCTCATTTGATTTGGCTTATACTCGATTTTCCGGCAAAAAAGCAGCGAAATTTGAAGCTAAAGTACTCAATATACCTTTGGAGGTGATGCAGGAATGCTATTCCCATGAGCTGTTTAGCGTAGGTTTTTGGCTAGGGAATGATATTTACCCCAAGCCTACATTCTATGCGTATTGCTATCCAAATCTGCCTGATTTCAAATCTGAAACTATAGGTCCTGCTGAAGCTTCTTGGAATAATGAGTTAGGAGAGTTCCTACTTAACTATGAGGTAGTACAAAACTCAGCTGATCAATCAGACTGTATTCAGCGTTTTCTTCAAACTACCTACGAGGCAGCTGCCAAAGTTGCTAATTGGGATCGTGAAAGTCTAGATTGCGATTTTACCCATTTAAATTAGAGAAATAGAAGTCAATGGAGCATATGAAAGTAGCAGTGATAGACGTAAAACCTACAGGAATTACAGCTTTGAAAAATCTGATAGATCAAGGGTTTGATGTGCTGGCATTTGATTGAGATTACGAGGTCGTAGGAAAATAAATTTATTCCGAGAATGAAAGTCATTCAAGCGTATTTGACACTGCACATTAGTTCTTTCAAAACGCGCGCTAAACACGAAGATTTTACTCGTGATGACTTCCATCCTTTTGTCTATGATTATCCTTCTCAAGATGCGTTGGGATTTGAAAATCTAAAGACCAAAGTTCCGTTAAATCCCACCACTACGATTCGGGTTACCTCTATTTCTAAGCTTTTTACAACATTGACCATAGCAAACAAAGTATTGGCAACTGATTTGGAAGCCACTGCTTGTCTGAAAAACTCCAGTAATACACTTTTCTCAACCTTGGCTCTTTCTCAATTATAGGAACATCGATCAGGTCTGAAGTCTGAGAAATCTATTCAATCCCGTTTGGTTAGCAAATCAAAAACTGGCTTGAAGGATTGGGTAACAGCTTATCTAGAAAAATCAAGTTTCCAGGAGGGCAATTCTGTACCTTTCTGTTAATCGGATTTGAATTATGACTTTTTTGGTTTTTGGCTGGAAGAACAATCTGAGCTTACCTTTCAAAATCATGTGACAGAAAATATCTTTGGATCAGCCGGGATGGAGTAAAGTTTCTTTTTGGATATGAATAGCCCAGACATACGTTCAATTTCTGGTTATCAGCATACATTTTTATGAAAAATAGTAGAAGAGAATCAGTAGAAACTCCATATTTTCCCTTCTCCAGCATCGGGACTAATGACCAGTGCTCGAGGTATGAGCATTGCATTAATCCATTTGCTTGGTGGCGATATGGATGATTTTCAGGAAGCGCTAGCATGACTCAATGATCAATAAAATGCTAAATTTCTCGGTTTTTAAAAAATAAGAGTGATAGATTCCGATTGGATCGGACATTATACTGAGTGGACTGGTTACAGTTCTTTTTTCTTATTTTCAAAAAATGAGGATACGGGAATCTTTCCTTTCTTCAATCTGAAGGATCCTGCTGACTATCGTTTGGACCTAACCGAAAAAATCTTGATGCTACTTTTACAACTTTAAATTCATATTCATGAAGCCGTCATTTCCTCATCCTATTATCATCCTGCTAAGTTTTATTTTCATTGCGGGGCTTTCAACTTCCTTCATTCAGTCTGGAAGCTTTGATCGGGTGTTGGATGAGAAGACTGGTCGTGAAGTAGTCGTTACCGGGAGTTTCAAGGCCGTTGAAGATGTGAATCTAGGACTAGGAGATATTTTATTAGCAATTCCTGCCGGCATTATAGCTCGGGCTGATGTGTTGGTACTAATTTTACTTTTAGGAGGAGCATTTTTTGTAATTGAGAAGACAGGTGCACTTCAAGTTGGGATTGAGTCTTTGATCTATCAATTTAGGAATAATCCCTATTGGCTTTTTTACTTGCTGGGATTTATATGTTCGATATGTGGAGCGGTTTTTTACATGTCCGAAGAGTTTATCGGATTGATTCCAATTTTCGTTTTGCTGGCAAAAAAGACGCAATACGATTTGCGAGCGATCCTGGCGATAGGAGTGGGTTCGGCAATTGTTGGGGCTGCCTTTTCACCATTTAATCCTTTCGGGTCATTAATTGCGATGAAGATAGCACAGGTTGATCCGGCGGTGGAAATAGTGTTCAGGCTGGTGTTTTTTACCTTCGCTATTTTCGTATGGATCAGTTATCATACGAAATTTGGGAAAATTAAGATTAATAATTCTACCAGTGTAGAAATTAAGAAAACTGTTATTTCCACACCTCATCGAATTATTCTGACGCTTACTACAATCGGAATTGGCTTAATGGTATGGGGTGTAGCTGTTCAAGGCTGGGATTATAATCAAATGGGAGTCATGTTTTTTGTGGTAGGGTTCATCTGTGGGATTGTAGGTGGATTAGGATTGAATGGTACGGCCCGATCTTTTTCTACAGGCTTTTCCGAAATGATCTTTGCAGGAGTGGTTATTGGGTTAGCTCAGGCGATCTATTTGATTCTGGAGCAAGGGATGGCTATTGACCCTATTATTCATGGCTTACTGCAACCTCTGGAGAAATTACCAAATCAGATTGCAGCAGTAGGGCTTTACCTATCTCAAGCGTTAATTCACATTCCGGTGCCAAGTACTTCTGGACAGGCGGTGTTGACGATGCCACTGGTGACTCCTTTGACAGATCTTTTGGGAATGTCTCGAGAAATAGCAGTTTTGACTTATCAATATCCATCAACCTTAATGGATCTGATGACTCCAACAAACGGAACAATTCTCGCCATCTTGGCTGCGGCTGATATAAAATTCAATGATTGGGTGGCCTATATCTGGAAATCTTGGCTTTTAATCTTTGCTGTTGGTTTGTTGGCAGTAATTATCGCCTTATTTTCGATTGCTTAAATCAACCTATCAGAAATGGATATTAACGATCACAACCCACTACTACCTTTTCAACCAGCGGCAGACCGCTATCATCAGATGAATTACAGACGCTGTGGAAATAGCGGGCTTCAATTACCTGAGATTTCCCTCGGACTTTGGCACAATTTCGGTCATAATTCAGACTTTACTCTAGGCCGAAAGATTCTTAGAAGGGCCTTTGATTTAGGGATTTGTCATTTTGATCTGGCAAATAATTATGGACCACCTTTTGGTTCTGGTGAGGAAAACTTTGGGAGAATCCTTAAAATGGATTTTTCAGGCCTTCGTGACGAGCTATTAATTTCAACGAAGGCTGGCTGGGATATGTGGCCGGGGCCTTATGGTAATTTTGGTTCAAAGAAGTATTTGGTAGCAAGTTGCGATCAGAGTCTCAAGCGGATGGGGCTCGACTACGTAGATATTTTTTATCATCATAGACCTGATCCAGATACACCACTTGAAGAAACAATGGGCGCTTTGGATTTATTGGTAAGGCAGGGAAAGGCTCTTTATGTAGGGATTTCTCAGTATTCTGCAGCGGATACTATTAAAGCCTATGCTATATTGAAGCAAATGGGGACTCCACTTTTGATTCATCAACCGCGGTATTCGATGATTGACCGATGGGTAGAGAATGGACTGATGGATGTGTTGGGAGAAAAAGAAGTGGGAAGTATCGCATTCTCACCATTAGAACAGGGTATGCTCACTGATAAGTATTTGAAAGGAATTCCAGAAGATTCCCGAGCTGCAAAAGATGGTCGCTACCTGAGGCCAGACCAAATAGGTGGTGAAAAATTGGAAATAATCCGTTCTTTGAATGAGGTGGCCAAATCCAGAGATCAGAGTCTTGCCCAAATGGCTATTGCTTGGCTGCTTAAAGATCCTCGAATCACTTCTGTATTGGTAGGTGTCTCCAAACCGGAGCAATTAGATGATAATGTTGCAGCGGTTAAAAACACCAAATTTTCAGAAAGTGAGCTTACTCAAATAAAGAAAATTTTAGATGATTGAAAACTAGTTTAAAGTATAGAAGTATTCTCCTATTGATTGTAAGTACTGAGTAGTCTGGTACTCCGCTTTAGATTTCATAAAATGTGGTAGAACCAGCTCTCGTACAACTTCTGAACGAGTCTGAAATTGTTTCTTGAATTACCTTTGCAAAGCAGCTGAGCTCTTTCGTCTGAACCTTGATAAATACATCTCTGAGCACTCTCGATCATCTTTCTCCTACTAAAGACTTTATTGTATCTGCACTCCTTGCTGCTGCTCTCAATTTTCTAATTCGTATAGCTGCTAGTGCACTGTCACAAGACAAAAGGCAAATAACATATGACAAACACTAGCATTGGCGGTACTTCTCTCGGGATGCCGTCTGCTGGTTTCGCTTTGGTAGGCTTGCCTCGCTGTGGCGCATTTCCTTACCAGCTAAGCAAAGAAAATGAGGTTACTGGCATAATTTCGGATAATTACATTTTCTTAACGTAATTATCCGATTTGTTACCAAGAAGCAAAAGCAATTTAAATATACTAACCGTAATCCCGACAGCCACATTGGGAAGTAATTTGGCATTTCGGTCTTGGGTCCAAAAAAGTGAATGAAATTTGGCTATTGTTATAATTGTTGAGAATAGATTTTTGATTTGCTCGGTGAAAGATCTTCTTCTTGCCTTTCTTGTAAATCTCCTTATGAAATGGAGAGAAAATTAGTCAGTTCAGTATATGACTTTCAGTAGGTGGTTGCAGCGAAAGTTATCAAAGAAGAATGATACTTGTGAAGGATATCAAGGGTCCGATACTTTCTGATGGTGATGCTGTGGTGATTGCAAACGACCTCCCTGTTCTAGAAAAGGCCTCCAAAGCCTATTAAGGCAGATACTAAAGTGAAAAGCATACGCTTGGTTGAAGGTGAGATCATACTATCGATTGTAAAATTGATGGATTTGCCTCGATGGCTTTAAAATCAGAGTTTGCCAAAAAGGCATAAAAAAGGAGGCCTCTGTCTCTGGCCTCCAATCCTGTAGCTTAATTAACCGAACTATCTTACTACATTTTTTAATGTAGCCAAGTAAACCCATTTCTGGTCTCGACTGTTTAAACCTTCATTGACTGCTTTCCGCTGCTCATCTGTCTGATTCATGTCTTCATACGCCTGAGAGTTGAAAAACTGCATATAGTCTTTATACATATTTACAGTCAAATGTGTTGATTTTGCTTCAGAACCTAATGGGAGGGCAGTTCTCATGAAGCTCCAATGCCCCATTAATCCTTGCTCAATCCGTTTCTGATGAATCGGTTTAAAAACCTCAGATTCAGCTTTTTCATATCTATCGAACTTGCCTTCTGTTGCTTTCATCAAATCAAACGAAGCTAATACACCGGGTTTGACCTGAAAATTATCTGAAGTTTCAGCTATTTCTCTCATGTACAGCCTCACTGGCATATCATGTATAGTGAGTGATTCTTCAAATAATTTTTGTACCTGACTATCATTCAAATGCGGATAGGCTATTCGAGTGTAGTTCATCATTGATTTTTCATCCAAGCCATCCATCATTTTAACAGGGTCATTATAATAAGTTACCATGATGAATTGAAAATCGGAGCGATCATTTCCGGATTGAAGAGACCAGAAGTCCCATCCGGTGATTTTCTTATCATTTAGTGCTTGTCGGTACACTTTTTCCATTAAATCTTTAAACTCGATATAGTCGAAAATCTGATCATTTTCCACTTTCACAAACTCAAATACCATAAACTGAGACTCTCGAGCTGACAGTGAGCCAGCCCAAAACATTCCACATATCCATAAAATGAGTATTTTTTTCATGTTAATTTAGGTTTAGGATTAATTGTGCTTTGCTATAATTTAATTAATTATTTCGACCTTGATATAAATAGTAATGGATAATTTTCTCTGATTCCATTTCACCAAATATGCTATAATTCATATAATTGCGTAAAAAATGAATATATTTTAACGTGTGTACTGAAACATTACTATTTTATTAACCAAAAGGAAAAATCATGTCAGGAATTTCAAGAAGGTCATGGCTAAAAAAAGCTTCACTAGGAAGTGGCTTAGCAGCATTAGGTACCACAGGAATAATCAATTCGCTTTCCGCAGAAGAGGTTAGGAAATTTAATCCTCGATTAATCGATGGGCCGATCCGCTTAGGATCGAACGAAAATCCTTATGGCCCATCCGAATCTATGCGCAATGCGATGATCAAAGGATTCGACAATGGCTGCCGATATCCTTGGGGATATAATAAAGACTTGGTGAAAATGATCGCCGAGAAAGAGGGAGTCCCTGAAGATCATATTGTCTTAGTTGGAGGATCTACTGAGGGCTTGAAGATTGCCGGAATTACTTTTGGAGGCGGTGGTGAGATTATCTCATGCTCGCCTACATTTCTGTCGATGATGACCTATGCCGAGCTCTGGGGGACAGAGATCAATTGGGTACCACTGAATAAAGACTTGGACTTTGACCTACAGGAAATTGAAAAGCGGGTATCTTATAAGACAAATATGGTTTTTCTTTGCAATCCCAATAATCCCACAGGCAAATTACTTCCTGCAAATCAAGTGGTTGATTTCTGCAAAACAGTAAGCAAGCATGCAGTGGTTTTTTCCGATGAAGCATATTACGATTACATCACTGAGCCAAACTATCCATCTATGGTTGAGTTAGTTAAAGATGGGTATGACATCGTGGTTTCTCGGACTTTTTCTAAAGTATACGGACTGGCAGGAATCAGAATGGGCTACTTAATTGCAAAACCTGAGTTAGCAAAAATGCTTTCAGACCGAGTTGTAGCCAATACGAATATCATGGCGATCGAAGCAAGCAAAGCAGCACTGTTGGATACGGACTTCTATCAGTTTTCGATTCAAAAGACTAAAGAAGCCAAGGCTATGCTTACCAAAACACTGGATGATTTGAAATTGCCTTACTTGGATTCGCATGCGAACTTTATCTTTTTCCAATCTGGAAGGGATATCAAAGAATTGAACAAAACAATGCTAGATAAGGGGTTCATAGTCGGTAGACCATTTGAGCCGCTAAACGATTGGTGTAGAGTTTCCACCGGTACTATTGAGGAAGTGGCACTCTACAACCAAGCAATTCAAGAAGTTTTGGGCTAATGCTAGACCCAAATTTATGCTTAGAAAATGATCAAATTCTGCTTAGACCAATCACTGAGCAGGATTTTTTGTTACTTCAGAACCTTGCAAATGATCCGAGTCTTTGGATTTATTTCACTCAGGATTTAAGTGTTGCATCAGATTTTGTCAAGTGGGTAACTCCGGCAATGATAGGGGAGCGCCTCCAGTTTGTGGTGATAGAAAAGTCCAACAACTACATAGTGGGAAGTACTGCGTTTGGAAATTATTCTCCGGCAGATCAACGGATCGAAATCGGTTGGACTTGGCTTGGGAAAGCCAATCATGGGTCTGGAATCAATCACCAAATGAAACTTTTGATGGTTCGCTATTGTGCTGAGGTACTAAAACTTAAAAGGGTAGAGTTAAAAACGGATGTGCTGAATCTACCGGCTCGAAATGCCCTATTGAAAATGGGTTTTATAGAAGAGGGAATTCTCCGATCCCATACCCAAATGACTCATAATAGGCGCAGAGACACAATTTATTACAGCTTGCTGGAAAGGGAGTTTGAGGGATTTTTGGAGGGGGATATGAGGTAATGAGAAATGACTGCTGTTTTTAGATCAATAAATTGAGGGAATCTAAAAATCTGTAAAAGAACGTGGCGGCTTCGGTGAATTCGTATTTTTTATGAAAACCTCAATCCTAACTTCTGTGTAGATAAAGGCGGTATTTTCAATCAATCTGGTTTGTACTTCAATCTAAGTTATTCTAAAATAGTTATAAGTCTGGTTTTATTATTCTCAGACTCCTTTGAAGGATTTGAACTATTCTCGAGCCCCAAATCATAAAAAAGTTCGAAAGACAAATTCAATTTCAGGAAAATTATTATTGAATTGAAAAGCTAAATCTAAGAATGTTAAACAGCATTAAATAAGCGGATTAGGTTGTTCATCACTGGATGAATAAATTTTTTGTGTATATCCTAAATGATTCCAGCAGCCTTATTTTCTTCACTTTTTGGGACCTAATACGATAGACTGAAACGCCAAATTATAAATTGTGCGCCAATTATATTTTGCTTCTTCTGCCAACTGGAAAAACAGTCGATAACCAAATTTTTCAATATGCATATTCGCAAATGCATCAAAATTCTACTTCAATTGATTTGGGTTCTGAATTTCCATCCGTGTTTTCAGCGCCCGAGGCGCATTTTGATTGTAGCAGATAGTGTAGAATCTGCCAGAGCACCAGCGGTGCGATTTGATCCTTAACCGGGTTAAATCCCAATTGAAAATATCATTGATCATCAAACCGCTTCTCTGAA